>Ga0207693_10000889_pt1 | contig 26818 bp, 40 predicted proteins | sample LARL81metaG_FD_184347 | JGI IMG/M metagenome (GOLD analysis project Ga0207693, IMG submission 184347) | Corn, switchgrass and miscanthus rhizosphere microbial communities from Kellogg Biological Station, Michigan, USA - LAR L8-1 metaG... | ecosystem: Host-associated > Plants > Roots >... | reverse complement strand
GCTGAGCTTCTCCTCATTCCGAATCTCCATCTGCCTCTTGTTCCAGCGGATAATCGTCAGCGGCAACGCGATCCCGTATGGAATCCAGAGCAGCCAGTTATACGGTTTTGGCAGGAGCATTAACGCTGCAACGAATATCGAAACTGCAATCCAGGTGAAGATGGAGACGCGGATCATGAAAGCTCGCTCGCGCGGTCCAGAGGTATTCTTAATCGAGAAATAAGTGCCGATCGCGCCCCCCAAGACGCCAAGCGAAACGCTGAAAGTAATTCCGATAAGAATTCCGGAATTCATTGTAACGCGAATTGATTACCGAATGCTTATCTCCTTGTCACGGCAATTCCTGGGAAGGTGCCGTCCGCAGCTTAATGCAGGTTCTAACAGGAAAAGAGGATTTTAAGCCCACGGAACACACCGATTGAACGGCGGCTTCTAGCAGCCGACTTACTTGCTGAACGGCAGTTTGAAACAGCCGCTCCTGGTTCTTCAGCGTCCGCCGCTACAGTTAGCGGGAGTACAACTCAACGATCAACTGTTCGTTGACCATCGGTTGGATTTCTTCTCGCGAGGGAATGCGGGCAACTTTCCCTTTGAGAGCATCGCGATCAACCGTCAGCCAGTCGGGAACCGGGACGATCTGAGTTAGTTCGAGATTGCGCAGAGCGAGTTGGCGCGTCTTCGGTTTGTCTTTGACCGAAATCTCGTCGCCGGCTTTCACGTTGAAGGAGGAAATGTTCACCGTCTTGCCGTTAACCAGGACGTGGCCGTGGGAGACCAGCTGGCGGGCACCAGCACGTGTGTTGGCCAAGCCGAGACGAAAGACGACGTTATCGAGGCGGGTCTCGAGCAATTGTAAAAGCGTTTCGCCCGTGACGCCGCGTTTGCGTAAAGCGCTTTGGAAAATCCTACGAAACTGTCGCTCCAGCAGCCCGTATTGATAACGCAGCTTTTGTTTTTCACCGAGCGCAATCGCGTAATCGGATTGTTTCCGGCGCGACCCTTTCGGCCCGTGCATTCCCGGGGGATAATTTTTTCGCTCGAGCGATTTCGATGGCCCGAAAAGCGGGACGCCATAACGGCGGCTAACTTTGGTTTTTGGTCCGGTGTATCTGCCCACTTAGAAAGTTAATGGTTGAGGGTTGATAGTTGATTAAATCAGACGCGGCGTTGTTTCGGCGGGCGGCAGCCATTGTGCGGAACGGGGGTAACGTCGCGGATGACGGTGAGTTCGAGACCGATGGCTTGAAGGGCGCGCACGGCCGATTCGCGGCCCGCGCCCGGCCCTTTGACCAACACTTCGACTTCCTTAAGACCGTGACCCATCGCCTGGCGTGAGGCGTCCTGTGCCACCATTTGCGCCGCGTAGGCCGTGCTTTTACGCGAGCCTTTGAACCCGACTTTCCCGGCGCTCGACCATCCGATGACGTTGCCTTTCATGTCGGTGATGGTGACGATGGTGTTGTTGAACGTCGCCAGGATGTGCGCGATGCCGTTGTGAATGTTTTTGCTTCCTTTCGCTTTGACGATCTTCGGCTGCTCGACGACGTCGGGGCTAAGGGAAAGATTCTCCGCCAGCACGGCAGGGGGCGGCGCGGCTTCTTCCTTCTTCGCCTTGGGCGCAGCTTTTTTCTTCGGCTCAGCTGGAGCTGCTCCCGGCGTAGCGGTCGCCGCTTCAGTTTTCAGTGCGACCTCCTTCGCTGCTCTCGGTTTCTTCGGGGCGCCTTCCGCCCCTTTGTTCGATTCAGTCATTAAACTTTACCTGCTTTTGCGTCCTTGTTGCGGATGACTCCGACGGTCTTGCGCGGACCTTTGCGGGTGCGCGCGTTTGTGCTTGTGCGTTGGCCCCGAACGGGCAAGCCACGGCGATGTCGGATCCCGCGATAACAATTAATTGCCTGTAAACGCTTGAGATTGCCCTGCACCTCCCGGCGCAAATCGCCTTCAATCGGGATCTTGTTGCTCGTGATCGAGTGAATGATCTCGTTCAATTGCTGCGGGGTTAAATTTTTCGCGCGCAGATTCGGATCAATATTCGTCTGATCGAGAATGCGCTTCGCGATCGCCGGCCCAATCCCGTAAATATAAGTGAGCGACGCTTCGATGCGTTTCTCTGCCGGTATTTCAACTCCTAATAATCTTGGCATGGTTAAGAATCGTTAAATTGTCAAAACTGTTAAATCGTTAAATCGTCTCACCTCTCACCGATCACTTCTCACCGTGTCATCCCTGCCGCTGTTTGTGCCGCGGATTCTTGCAGATGACGCGCACCACGTTCTTGCGCTTCACAATCTTGCAAGATTCACAAAGTCTTTTTACTGATGGTCGTACCTTCATTTTTTTCCACGAGACGAAAACCGCGAGACGTATCCGCGGGTTTACTTGTGGCGAAACGTAATCCGCCCCTTCGATAAATCGTAGGGCGAAATCTCTAGCATAACTTTGTCTCCTGGCAAGATACGAATGAAGTGAAGCCGCATTTTTCCCGAAATATGGGCCAGAACCTGGTGGCCGTTGGGGAGTTCCACGCGAAACATCGTGTTCGGGAGGAGCTCGACCACCTTGCCTTCTACTTCAATTGCGTCTTTCCGCGCCATGTCAGTATCTCTGGCTCCTCATTGGTAATTAACACGGTGTGCTCGTAATGCGCCGACGGCATTCCATCAGCGGTACAGGCGGTCCAGCCGTCATCGAGTAATCTGACGGCGGCAGTTCCCAAATTAATCATCGGCTCGATCGCGAGCGTCATTCCGGCCTTCAGCCGCGGCCCGCTGCCGCGCTTTCCGTAATTCGGGATCTGAGGTTCCTCATGCAGTTTTCGTCCAACCCCGTGGCCGACAAACTCGCGCACGACATTAAGTTGGTTACGCGTTGCTTCGTCTTCGATCTCCGCGCTGATGTCGCCCAGCCGCCGGCCCTGATAAGCCATACCAATAGCACGCTCCAGTGCGCGCTCTGTGACCCGCAGCAAACGTTCCGTCTGTTGGTCGATGATGCCGACCGGCACCGTCGTGGCGGTATCGCCGATCCAGCCGTCGCGAATCACTCCGATATCGAGTTTTACAATATCGCCATACTGAATCCGGCGCTGGCTGGCAATTCCGTGAATAACTTCGTCGTTTAATGATATGCAGATGTTTCCCGGATAGACGCGATGCCCGATCCGATAGCCGAGAAATGCGCTTTTCACGCCTGCCTCTCCCATCATCTCGGCGGCAACTTCGTCCACTTCTTTCGTGGTAATCCCCGGTCGAATGATTGCGACGACGCGGTCCAGGATGTCACTGGCGACGCGACACGCCTGCCGCATCTTTTCCGCTTCCTTCACATTCTTGATCGGAATCATTTCGCCTCAATCAAACGCGAAATATCGCCAAAAACTGTCTCGCGATCGCGATTTCCATCGATGCGATGCAACACGCTTATCTTTTGGTAATACGAAGCCAATGGTTCGGTTTTCGCGTGATATTCCTTCAAACGATTTTGCAGAACTTCGAGATCGTCGTCATTTCGCCGCACCAGCGGTCCTTCACAATATGGACAAACTGCACGCTCGGAAAAATTCCCCGCCGCCACACTGGTAACAAAACCGCAACTGCGGCACTGCAATCGTCCCGAAATACGGTCGCGGACGGTTTCCTCGGAAACTTCGAGCCAGATCGCGAGATCAAGTGGCGTGTGATGGCGAGCGAGAATCGCCGCCAGGCTTTCGGCTTGCGGAGCCGTGCGCGGGAATCCATCAAAGACAAAACCGTGCGCGCCGTGCAAGCGCAGCCAATCTTCGATCAGTTTCACAATTGTCGCATCCGGGACAAGGCCACCCCGCTGAATAGTCTCGGAAGTCTCGATTCCCAGGGGGGTGTCAAGGTCTTTCTCTCGACGCAGGATCGCGCCCGGCGATGTGACCGGAATTCCAAATTGCCGCGTAATCAGTTCAGCCTGGGTGCCTTTCCCAGAACCAGGGGCGCCGAGGAGAACAAGCCGTTTCTTCACTCAGCGGCCGTAAAGAAAAATGGCGACTCCAGCGATGACGAGAATGGAGATCGCAACGTACAGCCACATCAACGTCCTCTGCGCGGCGGCCTCGCCACGGTTGTAAGCCGCGCGCGTATCAAAAGCCCGCCCGCGAATTCGCCCTTTGCGCAAGAACCCGTCGTAATGGCGTTGAATCAGATGCGTTTCGACCTGGCGCATCGTATCCAGCATTACACCCACGATGATGAGCAGGCTTGTTCCGCCGAAAAATTGAGCGGTGACCTGCGGAACATGAAGGGCCTGGCTGAGCAAGCTGGGCAACACCGCAATCAGGGTGAGAAACACCGCGCCGGCGAAAGTCAGCCGCGTCATCGTATAGTCCAAAAAGTCGGCCGTCGGTTTACCCGGTCGCACCCCGGGAATGTAGCCACCGTGCTTCTTCAGATCATCCGCGATCTGCGATGGTTGGAATTGCGTTGCTACCCAAAAGTAACTGAAGAAGAAAATCATCGCAGCAATCAAGGCGTAATGGACCCAGCCGGAATTAAGTGCGTTCGCAATCTTGCTCGCTGTTGGGCTGTTCTTAAACAACAGACTGATGATCGTGCTGGGAAATAACAAAATGGCCCATGCGAAAATGATCGGCATGACTCCGGCGTAATTCACTTTCAACGGCATGAACGTCGATTGGCCGCCGTACATTTTCCGGCCGACCACACGCTTGGCGTATTGCACCGAGATTTTGCGAACACCTTGCGTGATGGTGATGACTCCCGCGATTACCAGGAATAGGAACAGAATCATCAGCACAAGAACAACGGGAGTCGGACTGGACTGACCGGTATCGGCTCCCGCGCCCGCACTCGGGACAAACGTTCGCCAAGCCTGCGTCAGCGCTGCCGGCAAACGCGCCACGATTCCGACCGTGATTATTAAAGAAATGCCGTTGCCGATGCCGCGCTCAGTGATCTGATCGCCCAGCCACATCAGAAAAAGTGTCCCAGTAGTCAGGCTAATGACTGTTGCGATGCGGAAGGCCCAACCCTGGTCCGCTACTAGTGGAATCCCCAGCTTTCGAATCGTGTCGGGGATTCCTCCGAGAATGGTGTGGTACGACTCCGGATGCTGAAAGGAAATGGCAAGTAAGTATCCCTGGAAAAGACAAAGCACTACCGTCGCATAGCGCGTGTATTGCATGATCTTCTGACGGCCTCCATCCTCGCGCGCCAGGCGGCCGAGTTGCGGAATCACTGCGGTCAATAACTGCAGCATGATCGACGCACTGATGTAGGGCATGATGCCAAGGGAAAAAATCGCGCAATTCTCCAGCGCGCCGCCGCTAAAAAGATTAAAGAGCGCAGCCACACCACCCTGCTTGTCGGCGGTGCTGCGAAACCATTCCTGCAAAACGGCCTGATTGACTCCCGGCGTCGTGATCGCGGCGCCCAGACGGACAATGACAATAACTGCGAGGGTAAAAAGAATCCGGCGCCGCAGCTCCGGAATTTTTACTGTGTTCAGGAACGCCGAGATCATTTCCTAAACCAGACCGCTACTTCTTGCCGGCCTTTGTTCTCTTCGGCTTCGTAGCATCCGTGGCGTCGGCATCCGGCCGATGCGCTCCGCCGGCGCTCGGCGTTTTCGCTTCCGCGATGCTCCCACCGGCTTTCTCAACCTTCTCGCGCGCCGACGCGCTGACCTTTTCCGCTTCAATCGTCAGCCCATGTTTTAATTCACCGCCGCCGAGAATCTTGATACCATCAAAATTTCCACGCACCAGATTTGCCGCGCGCAACGATTCCTCGTTCACGACCGATCCGCTTTTGAAATCTTTCAGATCCGACAAGTTCACAATCGCGTAACGCTTGTGAAAAGCCGCGTTGTTGAAGCCACGCTTCGGCAATCGCCGGATCAACGGCATCTGTCCACCTTCGAATCCGAGACGGAGACTTCCGCCCGAGCGAGCCTTTTGTCCTTTGTGCCCTTTGCCGCTGGTTTTGCCGTGGCCCGAGCTTTCGCCGCAGCCGAGTCGCTTCACTCGATGACGCGCACCAGGACGAGGGCGCAAGTTATGCAGCCGTAATCCCGCCGGTTTTTCTGTTTTCGTTTCCGCTTTCACGACGTCTGCCCTCCGTCGGCTGGCGCGCTCGCATGCGGGCGAATCCCGCGCACTTTCAAAATTTCATCGCGACGACGCAAATTTCGCAGCGCCTCGATCGTCGCTTTAACGACGTTGGCATGATTGCTTGAGCCGAGCGATTTGGCCAGGACGTCGCGAATTCCTGCCGCCTCGACGACCGCGCGCACACCGCCGCCCGCGATGACGCCGGTCCCCGGCGAAGCCGGCCGCAACAACACCCGGCCGCCACCGAATTCCCCGATCGTCTCATGCGGAATGGTGTTCTCGTGCAGCGAGACTTTCTCCATTGATTTGCGCGCCGCTTCGGAAGCCTTGCGAATCGCTTCCGCCACTTCGTTCGCCTTGCCAAAACCGACGCCAACTTTTCCATCGTGATCGCCTGCCACGATCAACGCGCTAAAGCTGAAACGGCGTCCGCCTTTCACCACCTTGGCGCAGCGATTGATGAAAACCACTTTCTCGGTGGTGTCGCCTCTTGCGGCGGGCGCTTTATCAGTGCCGCGATCGAATCGTCTTCCTGGGTTCGGTGAAGGCATTTTAAAATTTCAATCCCCCTTCGCGCGCGGCATCTGCGAGCGCTTTCACCTTGCCGTGGAATATGTAACCGCCGCGATCAAACACCACGTTCTCCACTTTCTTTGCCAGCAGCTTCTCCGCGATTGCTTTGCCCACGCGTTCTGCGGATTCACGATTCGCGGCCGCTTTTTTGCCAGCCAAATCTTTTTGCAACGTCGAAACCGCCGCCAAGGTTCTACCGGAATCGTCATCGATCACGTGCGCGTAAACATGACGCCCGGAAAAATGGACGGCGAGTCGCGGCCGTTCTGCGGTTCCGCTCACTTTCTTCCGGATACGGGTATGAATGCGCTGCCGCGCTGCCTTCCGATTCGTCGCCATCTTACTGCACCGTCTTGCCTTCCTTGCGGCGAATCTGCTCGCCGGCGTATCGCACGCCTTTGCCCTTGTACGGCTCGGGCGGATAATATCCGCGAATATCCGCTGCGACTTGGCCGACCAGTTTCTTGTCGATCCCACTAATCGTTAGCTTGGTATTCTCGGTCACCGTGATTTTGATGTCTTTCGGGATGGGAAACAAAATCGGGTGCGAGAATCCGAGCGATAGATTCAGCTTTTGGCCCTGCACCGCGGCTTTGAATCCGACGCCTTCAATTTCCAAATCCTTGGTAAAACCTTCACTCACCCCGCGCACCATGTTGTTGATCAGAGCGCGCGAAAGCCCATGCAACGCTTTCACGCTCCGCGTTTCCGCCCCCCGCGCCAGCGAGACATGATTGTTCTCGACCTTCGCCGAAATCTCGCGTGGTAACTTCCAATTTAGTTTGCCCTTTGGGCCCTCGACTGCGACCGCACCATCGTTACCAACGTTCACCTTCACCTTCTCCGGCAAGGCTATGGTTTTGTTTCCAATTCGCGACATGAGTTCGTAATTCGTTAAATAGTTAGAACATCACCAAACGTAAGCGAGCAATTCTCCGCCGACCTTTTGTTTTTTCGCTTCCCGACCCGACAACACGCCGCGCGGCGTCGAGAGAATCGCGATTCCCATTCCACCAAGAACGCGCGGAATTTCATCCGCACCCACATATCGGCGCAGTCCGGGCCGGCTCACCCGTTTTAATCCCGTGATCGCACACGACCGATTGACCAGCTTGTTCGTAATCTTGATCCGCGGATGCGCTGCCGTCCGATCCAGTTCGTAATCGGTGATGTAGCCTTCCTCCTTCAGAATCCTTGCGACCTCTGCCTTGATCCTGGAGTACGGCACAAACAGCTCCGGCTTCTGCGCCTGCGCGCCGTTGCGCACGCGAGCCAGCAAATCTGCAATCGGATCGGTAACGGTACTCATCTAATAATTAAGCAGCTTGCGCGGCCGGCCTTCTCGCCCGGTCGCTGAACGGCATCCCCATTTCGCTGAGCAGTGATTTGGCTTCCGCGTTCGTGCGAGCAGTGGTCACGATAGTAACATCAAAACCGATGTTGCGCTTGATTTTATCGAGCTCGACCTCGGGAAAAATCGACTGGTCGGACACGCCCAAGGTGTAGTTGCCATGACCGTCGAATCCCCGCGGAGAAAGTCCACGAAAATCACGAATACGCGGCAGCGCGGCTTTGATCAGACGCTCCAGAAATTCATACATCCGCTCGCCGCGCAATGTCACCTTCGCGCCAATTGCCTGGTCCTTGCGCAACTTGAAATTCGAAATGCTCTTCTTCGACCGAGTCTCGGCCGCGTGCTGACCGGTGATTAACGCCAGTTCCATCTTGGCATCATCCAGCGCCTGCTTCACATCCGATTGCGAGCCGACGGAAGTGTTGATGACCACTTTGTCCACCTTCGGCACCTGGTGAATGTTTTTATAACCGTGCTGCTTTTGCAGCGCCGGTATCACCCGTTCCTTGTAGTCTCTGTAAAATTCGTTTTCCATTTCCTATCTTCGCAAAACAAATCGAAGCTAACTTTTCGCTTTTTCTTTCTTCGCCTTCGTCTCCTTCTTCGCGGTTTTTTCTTTCTTTTCCGTTTTCCCGATCAATCGCACGTTGGAAATATGGATCGGCCCCTCCCGTTCCGCGATCTTTCCGCTCGGGTTATCCTGCGACTTCCGCAGGTGCTTCTTAATAATACGCACGCCTTCAATCAGCACCCGTTGCTTCTTCGGTAACACCTGAAGAATCTTCCCGCTCGAACCACGGAAGTTTCCCGAGACTACCTCGACGTGATCACCTTTTTTAACGTGAAACTTGATGCGGTTCATTACAACACCTCGGGCGCAAGGGAGACGATCTTCATAAAGTTCTTCTCTCTCAGCTCGCGCGCTACCGGCCCGAAAATGCGAGTCCCGCGCGGATTCAAATCCTTGTCGATAATGACAATGGCGTTGTTATCGAATCGCAATAGCGAACCATCATCGCGTTTCACCGGTTGTTTGGTGCGAACGATAACCGCACGCACAACTTCACCTTTCTTTACTGTCCCAGTTGCGCTCGCTTCCTTGACGTTGGCGGTGATTACATCCCCGATCCGCGCGTAAAGTGTGGCCTTCCCGATCACCCCGATCATCGTCGCCATGCGCGCGCCGGTGTTGTCAGCCACATCGAGTCGGGAACGAATCTGGACCATAAATTTATTTGTTGACGATCTCGACCAGACGCCATCGCTTTGATTTGCTGAGCGGTCGCGTTTCCATAATCCGAACTGTGTCGCCGTTCTTCGCTTTGTTCTCTTCGTCGTGTGCGTAAAATTTCTTCTGCTGCTTCACGATCTTGCCGAACTTCGGGTGCGGCACGCGGGTGATGCTAAGAACGACGATCGTCTTGTTCATCGAGCTCGAAATCACCTCGCCCACGCGCGTCTTGCGCGAACCGCGTTGCGATTTGGACGGAAGGAGAGCGGACGCTCGCGCGTCGGTAGGTAGCGGCGGTGGCACTACGGTTGGTTCTTCGGCCATAAATTACTTCGCCTCCTTCGCCCGCTTCGACAGCACCGTCTCAATCCGGGCCACGTTGCGTCGGAGCAAGCGCAGCCGGCTCGGTTGCTCAAGCTGTCCGCTCTGCTGTTGCAGGCGCAGATGCAAACTTTCCTGCCGCAGGTCGCGCTTCTTCGTCAAAAGCTCGTCCGTGCTCATCTCAACAATTTCTTTGATCTTCATGCTTATCTCCGATTACGCAGCGACATGATGACGACTCAAAAATTTCGTTCGCACCGGCAGCTTATCGGCAGCGAGGCGCAAGGACTCGCGCGCGACCGACTCCGGCACGCCATCGAGCTCAAACAAAATGTTTCCTGGTCGCACCGTTGCCACCCAAAATTCCGGCTGGCCCTTTCCTTTACCCATTCGCGTTTCCGGCGGACGCGCCGTGACCGATTTGTCGGGGAAAATGCGGATCCAAAGTTTGCCTTTGCGTTTCATGTTGCGGGTTAACGCGACGCGCGCGGCTTCGATCTGGGTGTTCGTGATCCAGGCGCGCTCGAGCGTTTGCAGACCAAACTCGCCGAAATCGATTCGCAAATTGCGCGAGGCCGTTCCCTTGCGGCTTCCCCGCTGGGACTTGCGATACTTCACGCGTTTGGGCATCAACGGCATAACAAATCTCCCTAGCGTTGAGCCGCCTCAGCTTCTGGCGGTGGTGGTGGCGGCGGCGCAGCCTGGGCCGGCGTTTCCTCAGCCACTTCTTCCTTCTTACAAATCCAACATTTCACTCCAATCTTCCCGTAAACGGTGTTCGCTTCCGAAAATCCGTAATCGATCCCTGTGCGCAGGGTATGCAGCGGCACCTTGCCTTCGCGATACCATTCGGAGCGCGAAATTTCCGCTCCGTTCAATCGACCAGAGCTGCGCAGACGAATTCCGAGCGCGCCGAAATCCATCGCCGTTTGCACCGCTTTTTTCATCGCCCGCCGATACGCGATACGCCGTTCGATTTGGAGCGCCACGTTTTCCGCGACCAACTGCGCATCCAGCTCAGGAGTCTTGATCTCCTGGATATCGATCTTGATCTGTTTCCCCTGCGCCATTTTCGAGATTTCTTCGGTCATCTTCTCGATCTCGGCGCCTTTGCGTCCGATAACAATGCCGGGACGCGCCGTGAAAATGGTAACGCGAATCGAATTCCACGCCCGCTCGATCACGATTTTCGAAACGGCAGCAAACTGGAGTTTCTTCTTCACGTAATCGCGAATCTGAATGTCACTATGTAAAAATTCCGGCATCTCCTGTGGAGACGCATACCAGCGCGACCGCCAGTCGCGGTTCACGCCCAATCGAAATCCAATCGGATTAACTTTCTGACCCATAACAAACCTCCTCCGTCATCCCGAGCGAAAACGCCAGTCCGGCTCGGACCGAGGGATCCCGTTGCGAAAGCTTTACGATAACTTCCGTGGGCTTCTTCAACTCCGCTTCGCTTTGCTCAGAATGACCGTGCATAGTTATTTCTTCAGCTTTCTCGGCGCGCGCGTTTTCGGTCTTTCACCTTTTGCTTTCGCCGGTTCGCCTTCTGCTTTTCCCTCCGATGCCTTTTTCTTCGCCGCTTTTTGTTCCGCTTTTCGCGTCTCGCGCGTTTCGATCTTAATCTCGTCCGTCAAAACGATGCGAATGTGGCTGCTGCGTTTTAAGATCCGGCTGCCGCTCCCTCGCGCGCGCGCCATCATCCGTTTCATGGTTGGCCCTTCGCCAACGATCGCTTCCTTTACCACCAGACCATCCACTTTCAGATTGGCGTTGTTCTCGGCGTTCGCCACCGCGCTCTTCAAGGTCTTGTTCACCAGCGCAGCCGCTTTCTTTGGGCTGTACGCAACGATATCGAGCGCTGCCGAAACCGGCAGGCCCTGAATCTCGCGCGTGACTTCGCGCGCCTTAAACGGCGAAATCTTCGCGTACTTATATATCGCTCGTACTTCCATGCCTTCGTTAAAACGTTAAAAGGGTTACATTGTTAAAGCGGCAAAGGCCTTTCTCTTTTACCAATTTAACCTTTTTAACTTTTTAACCTTCCCTCACCTCACACTCACATCTGGCCGGGCATCGACTTCGAGCCGATCTCCCACCTTAATTTTCTCCTTTCCAGATTCCTGAATGATCGCGCCGCAAATCCGCTCACGCACATCCACCACCCGTAGTCTCGCCACCACCTTATCTCCGCGCTTCACTCGCAGGGGCATTCCAATTTTCACACCCTCGCGCGCACCAAAATTACCTACCACAAACGACCATTCCTCCTTCAGCCCGATGACACTGCCATCGAGCAACGATCCGGTCGTCGGCTGCGCTGTGCTCGATTTCTCGACCAGTGCGTTCATCGAGCGCAATTGCGCTTCCACATCCATTCGCGCCTGCGCATCGCCGCCTTCTGCCGTTTTCAGATAACGCAACATCGCTTCTGATAACTGCATCATTTGATCGCGGTATTGGTCACGTTCCTTCTGCGCCAGCTGCAAATCGCTCACAGCGGTCAGCAACCGTTGCTCCAGTTTCGCGCGGTCTTTGCTTGCTGAAGCCAGTCCGAGCGCTTCCATCCGCAATTCAAGATTGGCGAATTTTCGCCGAAACAATTCCGCCTCGGCGTTCGATTCGGCCAGACTACTCGTCAGCGTTTGCACCGTTTGCTGGCTCAGCGACAACTGCCGACGCAATTCTTCTTTCTGTGACAGCAATTCCGTCACTTCCGAAGGCGACACGGACAATTGCGGCCGCGCCGATGGTGCAGGCGACACGCCTGGCACTACCGTCGCATGTTCATTCTTGGAATCTGTCAAAGAACTATCTCTCCCTGCGTCGGCGCCGTAGCTAACCAACGCTCCCACTATTGCGATGTGCGACATTGCGACCGCCATTTTTGGCAATCGCAACCCGCAAATCGCTAATCGCAAATTCAACTTACTTCGTCACTTTCGCCGTGTGCGAACCGTGTTTCTTAAACACGCGCGTAGGCGAAAATTCGCCGAGCTTGTGACCAACCATGTTTTCGGTCACGAAAACAGATTGGAAATTCTTTCCGTTGTGAACCAAAAACGTGTGGCCGACAAAATCCGGCGTTACCATCGAGCGCCGCGACCAGGTCTTGATCGGTTTCTTCGCGCCTGAATTGTTCATCTTATCGATCTTCTCCAGAAGATGCGATTCGACGAAGGGTCCTTTCTTCAATGATCTGGCCATAAAAATCAAATGTTAATTGCTAATCTGGAAAGCAGGAATCCAGGAATTAAGGTCTTTTCAATTTCGCGGTCTCCTGGTTTTCACATTAAACCTTCTTCTTCGCGCGGCGGCGCTCCAAAATGAACCGATCACTCGGCTTATGTTTCGCCCGTGTTTTAAATCCTTTTGCCAGTTGCCCCCACGGGCTCACCGGGTGATGTCGGCCGCCGCCGCCTTTTGATTTACCCTGGCCGCCGCCCATCGGATGATCGATCGGATTCATCACCATGCCGCGCACATGCGGGCGTCGTCCCTGCCAGCGCGTCCGTCCCGCTTTGCCGCTCGACACGTTCATGTGATCGACATTGCCGACCTGGCCAATGGTCGCGTAACAGGTTTCGTGGATACGCCGGATTTCTCCCGACGGCATTTTTACCAAGCCGTATCCGCCTTCGCGGTTGTTCAACGTCGCCTGTTGACCAGCGCTGCGGGCAATCTGGCCGCCCCGTCCCGGCGCTAGCTCGATATTGTGAATGTTTGTTCCCAGCGGAATGGCTGACAGCGGCAGAGCGTTACCCACATCAGGCGTCGCTTCACTCCCGGCCATCACTCGCGCGCCCACGCGCAAGCCGTCTGGCGCGAGAATGTAACTGAGCTCGCCGTCGCTGTATTTAATAAGAGCGATCCGCGCTGAGCGGTTGGGATCGTACTCAATTCCCAGCACCTCCGCTTCAATTCCGCGCTTTCGCCTTTTGAAATCAACCTTCCGATAATGGTGTTTGTGACCGCCGCCGATGTGACGCGAGGTCAGCCGGCCGAAATGATTCCGGCCGCCCGTTTTCTTTTTCGGCTCAAGCAAACTCTTCGCCGGCCGTGCTTTCGTAATTTCATCGAAAGCGGGCAGCGATTTGAACCGCAGCGTCGGAGTAAGTGGGCGGTAGGATTTTAGGGCCATGGCAGCAATGGAGTCATACGAGGTCGATCTTCTCCCCTTCCTGCAACGTCACGATCGCCTTTTTCCAATGCGATTTGCGGCCGAAATCGGCGCGACGTTCGCGTTTCTTTTTTCCGGCATAATTGCAGGTGTTCACGTCCGCTACCTTCTTCTGGAAAAGCTTCTCGATCGCCTGTTTGATCTGAATCTTGTTAGCGCGCGGACGAACGCGGAAGACGTACTTGTTCTGTTTCTCGCTCAGGAGCGTTGCCTTCTCCGTGAGCGACGCGGTTTCAATGATGTCAAAAGGCTCGTTCATTTGCCTCCGTTCGTTCTTTCCGCGAGCTTCGCCAGCCCGCCATCGGTTACCAAAATTTTCTCAAAGAAGAGCAGCTGCTCCGTGTTTACGTCGCTCGCTCTCGCCAGCGTGACCGGTTTGACGTTGCGCGCTGATTTATAGGTGTTCTCGTCAAACCCATCCGACACAATCAGAATCCGTGTCGCATTGGTCTGTTTTTTGACCAGCTGGACGAACGCCTTGGTCTTAATCTCCTTCACCGCGAACTCGCCGATCGTAAGCACGTCGCCGGCATTGATCCGCTCGCTCAGTGCCTTCTGAAAGGCCAGCCGGCGGACCGATTTTGACGTTTTCTTTGAATAATCGCGCGGCTTCGGCCCGAAAACGACGCCACCACCACGCCAGATGACCGATGACTTGTAGCCCGCGCGCGCACGACCGGTGCCTTTTTGCCGCCACGGTTTGGCTCCGGATAAATCTACGTCAGCTTTCGTTTTCGTGTTCGCCGTCCCAGAACGCCGCGCCGCCCGCATCGCGACCACGACATCATGCATCGCCTGCGTTCCGCGCCCGTTTTCTATCAGGGCAATCTTCGCCTCTTTCGCCGCGGCCTTGGTCAAAACTTTCGCGCTCATGACTTCTTCGCTGGCTTCTTGATCGCGGGTCGCACGACCACAAATGATCCATTCGAACCGGGGACCGCTCCGCTAACGAGAATTATCTTTTCCGATTCGCGAACCTGCATGACCTGCAAATTCTGCACCGTCACCCGCTCATCCCCGAGATGGCCGGGCATGCCCATATTTTTCCAAATCCGACCGGGCGTGGAACGATTTCCGATGGCACCGTTGCGCCGGTGCGTCTTCGACCCGTGCGCAGCGCCTTGGCCCGCCATGTTGTGTTTCTTCATCACGCCCTGAAATCCTTTGCCCTTGGAGCGGCCGATGACGTCGACAAAATCGCCCGCCTGAAATTGCGTGACGTTTAAATTCACTTCGCCCTCCGGCAGATCAGTCTCAAGACGAAATTCGCGCGAGAATCTTTTCGCTTCGACGCCGGCTTTCCTGAATGCACCGAGCTCGGACTTATTCAGGCGTGATTCCTTTTGCGCACCAAACCCGACCTGCACCGCCGAATAGCCATCGCGCTCCGTCGTTATCCGGCGAACCAAAACGTTATCGCCCGCTGCGATCACGGTCACTGGACGTAGCTTGCCGCTGGCGTCGTAGACGCTGGTCATGCCGATTTTTTGTCCAAGTAACCCAATGCTCATTTTGAAGTTCAGCGAAAATTCTCAAGCGATTAGATCTTAATCGTAATATCCACGCCCGCAGGTAAATTTAATTTCTTTAATTCATCCACCGTTTTCGCCGTCGGCTCAATGATGTCGAGCAGACGTTTATGGGTGCGGATTTCAAATTGGTCCATCGATTTTTTGTCGACGTGGGGCGAACGATTGACGGTAAATTTTTCAATCAATGTCGGCAGCGGAATCGGGCCGGCCACACGCGCACCGGTGCGTTTCGCGGTCTCGACGATCTCGACGGCAGATTGATCAAGCATGCGATGATCGAATGCCTTCAAACGAATGCGAATGCGCTGGCCGTTCGTCATTTCGTCTCCTTCTTCGGAAGATAGCCATCCTGGCTGTCTTGGTCGACAGGCATCTTGCCTGTCGATTCGCGGGCAAGATGCCCGCAAGCCAAGTCAGGCTGGAAGCCTAACTTCCGACTGGGAATTTGCCGGCCGCCGCTCATTTCTTCTCCTTTTGGTCAAGAATCGCGCTGACCAGGTTCTGCGGCACCTGCTCGAAATGGGAGGGCTCCATTGAGTAGCTGGAGCGGCCCTTGGAAAGCGAACGGATCGCGGTGGCATAACCGAACATTTCCGCAAGCGGAACTTCGGCGTGCACAATTGTAAGATTGCCGCGCGCTTCGATGCTGTTGATGCGAGCGCGACGGCGATTGAGGTCACCGATAATGTCCCCCTGATATTCTTCCGGGGTGATGTTTTCCACTTTCATGATCGGCTCGAGCAGGATCGGTTTGCCCTGCTTGAAACCATCTTTCATGGCAAAAATCGCCGCCATTTTGAAAGCCAATTCGTTGGAATCGACTTCGTGGTAACTGCCGTAGACGATATCGACTTCGACATCGATGACCGGATAACCGCCAAGCACGCCGTTGAGCACGGCCTCTTCGATCCCTTTCTTGACCGCCGGAATGTACTCGCGCGGGATCACGCCGCCGACGATCTTGTTCTCCACCAACAATCCCTTTCCGCGCGCCGCCGGCCGCACATCCACTTCGACGTGGCCGTACTGACCGCGACCGCCAGATTGCTTGATCAATTTGCCGACGCCGTGCGCGCCACCAGTGATAGTCTCGCGATACGCGATCTGCGGTTTACCCGCATTCGCATCCACCTTGAATTCGCGGAACATCCGATCGCGAATGATCTCCAAATGCAGCTCGCCCATGCCTGCAATGATGGTCTGGCCGGTATCTTCATGGGTGTAAACGCGGAAGGTTGGATCCTCTTCCGCGAGCCGTTGCAACGCGACGCCCATTTTTTCCTGATCCAACTTCGTCTTCGGCTCGATTGCCATTGAGATAACCGGATCTGGAAATGTCGGAGGCTCAAGCAAGATCGGATAATCTTCGTCGCAAAGCGTGTCGCCAGTAGTGATATTCTTGATTCCGACAATCGCGGCGATATCACCCGAGTAACACGTTTCGATGTCTTCGCGCTTGTCTGCCTGAATCTGGATTAACCGCGAAATGCGTTCGCGTTTGTTTGTGCGCGGATTATAGACCGTGTCGCCTTTGCTCAGCGTGCCGGAATAAACGCGGAAGAAAACAAGTTTGCCGACGAATGGATCGCTCCACAGTTTGAAGGCGAGCGAGCAGAATTTTCCGTTGTCATCGGTTTGCGCTTCCATCGGCTCACGCGTGTCCGGATCCATCCCTTTCGCCGGCGGAATCTCGAGCGGGCTCGGCAGATAATCGACCACTGCATCGATCAAATATTGCACGCCGATGTTCTTCAAGGCCGAACCGCCGATCACCGGCACAAATTTGTTGGCGATGGTTTGACGACGAATGCCGGCCTTCAATAATTCCCGCGTGACCGGCTTTTCGTGGATGACGACCTCGGCCACCTCGTCGTCGATGTTCGAAATTTGCTGGACGAGATTGTCATAAGCCTTGTTTACAACATCGACATATTCCTTGGGGATATCGGTGACTTCATAGGTCGATCCAAGCTCGTCGCTGTCCGAATAAATGATCGCTTTCTTGTTAATGACGTCGAGCTGGCCTTTGAGTTGGTCTTCCCGGCCAAGCGGGAGCAATACCGGCCAGGCATTCGCGCCGAGTTTTTTGTGAATGCTATTCACCGACATCTCGAAGTCGGCGCCGACTCGATCCATTTTATTGATGAATGCCAGTCGTGGCACATTGTACTTGGTCGCCTGCCGCCAGACAGTTTCGGATTGCGGCTGCACTCCGGCGACACCGTCAAAAACTGCGATCGCACCGTCGAGCACGCGAAGAGAACGTTCCACTTCCGCCGTAAAATCAACGTGACCCGGCGTGTCGATGATATTAATGCGCTGCTTGATCCCTTCGAAAGCTTTGTAAACGCCTTCTTCCTTGCGTTGCGCCCAACTACACGTTGTCGCTGCTGAAGTAATCGTGATCCCTCGCTCGCGCTCCTGCTCCATCCAGTCGGTCACGGTCGTGCCTTCGTGCACCTCGCCCATCTTGTGGATCATGCCGGTGTAAAACAGCACGCGCTCGGTGATCGTGGTCTTGCCGGCATCAATGTGCGCAGCGATCCCGATGTTGCGCGTCCGCTCGAGCGGAAACTTGCGATCCGGCGAGTTTGGATTCGCGGGGGCCTTCTTCTGTTCCATCGTCGCCGTTGCCATAAAATTACCAACGGAAATGCGCAAACGCTCTATTCGCCTGCGCCATCTTGTGAGTGTCCTCGCGTTTCTTGATCGCGTTGCCCTGACCTCCAGCGGCGTCTTTGATTTCCTGAGCGAGCGAATCGGCCATACGCTGGCCGCGGCGACCGTCGGCGTATTGCACGATCCAGCGCATCGCCAACGAGATTTGCCGTGCCGGCGTAACTTCCATCGGCACTTGATAGGTCGCGCCACCAACACGACGTGATTTCACTTCGAGACGCGGTCGAACATTCTCCAGGGCTTTGTTTAAAACTTCGAGCGGATCAACCGAGTCGGAGCCTTCGCGCGATTTATCGATCGCGGCGTAAACAATCCGTTCCGCCAGCGATTTCTTTCCCCGCTTCATCACCGTAGAAATCAAACGGGCCACCGCCGGACTGCCATAGCGCGAATCTACTTTCTCTTCTTTTTTGTAAACTTTGCGCCGGCGCGACATAACTACTTCTTCGCCTCCGCTTTAGGTGCCGCCGCGGCTTTGGCTTCGCCGCCACCCTTAGGACGTTTTGCGCCATACTTTGAACGGCTGCGGCGACGTCCATCCACACCCAGAGAATCGAGGGTCCCGCGCACGATATGATAGCGCACACCCGGCAAATCCTTCACCCGACCCCCGCGGACCAGCACGATCGAGTGTTCCTGCAAATTGTGTCCCTCGCCGGGAATGTAAGCGATCACTTCCTGGCCGTTTGTCAGCCGCACCTTCGCCACCTTGCGCAGGGCAGAGTTCGGCTTCTTCGGCGTCCGCGTCATGACCTGAACGCAAACTCCACGCCGCTGCGGACAATCGGTCAGGGCCGGTGACTTCGATTTCACCGACACCTTCCGGCGTCCTTTTCGCACAAGTTGATTAATTGTTGGCATGTCTGTTACAAAACGGCCACCACGCGGGGGACTCGCGGGCGACAAAAAAATCCGCTCAGGCCGCGCACATAACGGTCACGCGCCTGATGCGGTGAGGCGCGAATATAGAGGGGAAGTGCGGGCCCGCAAAGAATATTTTACACGCTAATTCAGCGCGAAATCCGATTGGGCGCGGCTGAGGCTTTGGAAGTGTTGCCTCGCGCGACCACCGGCAAGGCTCTTCGAGGTCTACGGGCTGAATTGACGCTGGTTTAGCTGATTTGCCCTAGTGATCGCACGCGCGTTCCGAATTCGAGGCAACGGGATTGCCAGTGCGCTGGTAGCCCGCGCGTCTCGCATGTGGATCTCGGCGTCACGCCCAGATGGACTTCTCTGAGGCAACGGATTGCGACCTGTTTGCCCACAGAAAAGTCCGCGACTGCGGGCCGCACTCGCCAACACACGAGACGTGTGCTCTACCCGGAAACCGCGAACGTGCCCATCGAACACGGGGATAGCGATTTTTGCTTGACCTAAGCGGCATAATTCAATAATTTCTGTTTAGACAGGAATAACAGATCCTATGGAAAAACTCTCCCCTGTCGCCCAAAAATTCATCCTCCATTGGGGCGAAATGGGAACGCGCTGGGGCATCAATCGCACCGTCGCCCAAATCCATGCTCTTCTGTTCCTTTCCCCCCGTCCGCTGCCGGCCGAGAAAATCGCCGCTACCCTTGGCATCGCCCGCTCCAACGTCAGCAACAGCCTCCACGAACTGCAAAACTGGGGTATCGTCCGCGTCGTCCACGTTCTGGGCGATCGACGCGATCACTTCGAGTCGATGAAAGACGTTTTCACGATGTTCCGCGTCATTAGCAGAGAGCGAAAGAAAAGGGAGATCGATCCCACCCTGCAGGTCCTGCACGAATGCATCGCGGCCGCGGACAAACCAAAGTTGGCCGACCGTTACACCCGGGAACGGCTGATCGATCTACTGCAATTCTTTGAAATGGCTGAAGCCGCCTATCTGCAATGGGAGAGACTGCCGACCACGGCCTTGCTCAAACTGGCAAAAATGGGGAACAAAACGCTGCGGTTACTGGGATTGACAAAACCATAACAAAAAAAATTTGACCATGAATTCTGAATTGACAGAAAAGACTGATATTAGGGAAGTGCCACTGGCTCGACGCCGCATCAGACGGCCATGGAAGTATGCTCATCCTGGCCTTCCTCCAGTGAGAGAAGGGACCCTTTTGCTACTAAACGATCATGAAGGCGCACCGTCTTTTCGCGGCTGGATTCTATACGATGGCGATTGCCCGTCGTGCACTGCTTCGGCCAGACAGTTAGATCGAATATTTCGCCGCCGCGGATTTCCCTTTCTCCCTCTGCAAACAAAATGGGTGATGCACCAGCTCGGCCTCGAACCCGGTGCCCCGCTCGAAGAGATGCATGTTTTGACGAGTGAGGGCCAGGATATCGCCGGCACGGATGCGGTACTCTTTCTGGCACGACAGATTTGGTGGGCCTGGCCGGTGGTCGCCCTCGCACAACTGCCCGGCATGCACAAGCTGCTTAATCGCAGTTACCGCTGGTTCGCGACCCATCGAGGTTGTGATCGCGTTGCGTGTGAGGTTGATATGCGGCGGCGACGAGGCAGCCGATTGTTCAGGTCTCCGCTTGGAAAGGCGCCGTTCCTTGAGGCCGGTTGGAAGCCACTACTTCTTGAAGCCTTGCCGGCATGGATCGCATTGATTGGGCTACCAATCTCGGTTCTTCCTTTACGAAATCGTCTCGAGTCCTGGCGGTTCATGTGGCTGATGGTCGGGGCAATTTTCTTCGGCTGCAAATGGCTTACCGCGTGGCGCGCACAAAAACCAAACGTTCATCTCGAGTTAACTCCCACGCTCGGCTATTTCTTCGCCTGGCCGGAAATGGACGCGGAAAAGTTCCTGGCCCCCAAACCGTCTCGTGCACGACTTGACTGCTTCAAGCAGCCAAGTTTGGCGCTACCTCCTACACTCGTGTGGCGGGCGAGCGCGAAGATCTTGTTAGGGGCGGTTCTGTTGTTCGGTGTCGCCCACCTCGCTTATCAGCCAGTGCTCGCCGGCTGGATCGGAATGATCGGCATGATCCTCATTCTGCATTTCGGACTGTTTCAGCTTCTCGCGGCCGGATGGCGCAAAGCGGGAATCGATGTGGAACCGATTATGAATGCGCCGTTGTATTCCAAAACAATCAGCGAATTTTGGGGGCGCCGGTGGAATTCGGCATTTAATCGACTCGCGTTTGAGTTCATCTCTCGGCCGATCGCACGTCATTTTGGAGCACGTAGTTCGTGCGACACCGCCCTAAGGTCTCCCCGGATCTCGACCCTCCATTTTGGACGAGCGATCGCAACGCTAACAGCGTTTCTTGTCTCGGGTTTAATCCATGAACTGGTGATCTCATTGCCAGCCGGAGCTGGTTACGGGCTGCCGACCGCCTACTTCCTATTGCAAGGCATCGGAATTTTGTTTGAGCGAGCCTTGCCGCAGATCCGAGGCCGCATCTTCACTATTTTAATCACCGCCGTCCCCGCATTCTGGCTTTTCCATCCGCCGTTCGTTCACAACGTTATTCTGCCATTCATGAACGCGATTGGAGCCTTATGAAACTACTTCTTCAACTCGCTGCCGCAGTGCAGTTATTGATCCTGATTGCGAGCGCGTCGACTCCACGGGCTTTGGATTGGCGAAAAAACCTCGCGGTCCTCCATCCATTCCTGCGGAAGCTCTTCTGGGTTTACGGCGTGTTTGTCGTGATGGTGATCATCGCGTTCGCGGTCCTCACCTTTCGCCACGCCGATGCGATGGCCGCGCGCGAACCCGTAGCGCGTTCGCTTTGCCTCTTCATTGCGATTTTCTGGGGCGCGCGCTTGCTCGTGCAATTCGCTATCTTCGATGCGCGACCGTTCCTGACGAACTGGTTTTACAAAACCGGTTTTCACGCGCTTACGATCATTTTCGCATTCCTAACATTCGTTTACGGAAAGGCGGCGTTATGAAACCGCGAATCGTCCTGGCGGGCGGCAGCGGCTTTATCGGACAATCGCTCTCGCCACCTCTGGTTTCGAAAAACTACGAGATCGTCGTGCTCACCCGCGGTAAATCGAATCATCACGGCAGGATTCGCGAAGCGCATTGGGACGGCAAAAAGCTCGGCGAGTGGACGCAGTTTGTGAATGGCGCCCTCGGTCTAGTGAATTTGACCGGGCGTAGCATTAACACCCGGCACACGCCCGAACACCGGCGCGAGATCATCGATTCGCGCGTCGATTCGGTCCGCATCCTCGGCGAGGCAATCGGCCGATGCATGCAGCCGCCAAAAGTTTTTGTTCAGCTAGCAGGCGTTGGAATCTACGGCGACAAAGGCGGACGCATTTGTGATGAGACCACCGCGCCCGGGGATGATTTCGTGAGTGAGGTCTGTAAGAAATGGGAAACGGCATTCGATTCTGTTGATTCGCCGAATACGCGCAAAGTTTTATTGCGACTCGGCGTCGTCCTCGGTCGGAACGGCGGTTTCCTACATGTTCTGAGTAGACTGACCCGGTGGTTTCTCGGCGGGCAGGTTGGTGAGGGCCGGCAATACATTAGTTGGATTCACATTGCCGACCTGTCGCGGATGATTCTGCAGGCGATCGACCAGGAACAACTCACGGGCGTTTTTAACGCGACCGCGCCGAATCCGGTGACGAATGCGGAATTGATGCGCGCATTAAGGTGCGCATTACATCGGCCCTGGAGCCCGCCCGTTCCGGAATTCGCCGCCCGCATTGGCTCATGGTTGATGGGAACGGAAGCGAGTCTAGCTCTCGTTAGCCAGCGCTGTGTTCCGAAACGATTTCTGGAAAAGAATTTCGAGTTTGAATTCCCCAACCTTCGCGAAGCCCTCGCGAATATTTATCCAAACAAATGAATACCCTGAACAATTCGGCCCTCGATCTGGCATTACGCGCCGCCGCAATTGCGCAGTTTACCGTTGCAATTCTGAATCTGTTTCTCATCCGCATCATGAAATGGAAACCCGATCTCGATCGGGCGCCGCTCCTCATTCGGGAAGTTTTTCACATCCACGTCATTTTCATTTCTATCACGCTGTCGATCTTCGCGTTGCTCACCTGGCGATTCGTTCATGAGATTGCCAGCGCCGCCAACCCGCTGGCGATCTGGCTGGCAACAGCGATCGGAATGTTCTGGATCGTTCGCTCGGTCATGCAATGGCTGCATTACAGCTCGAGCCATTGGCGCGGAAACATGGCGCGCACTCTGATTCACTGGACACTGTTTCTTGGCTATGGCGCGATGGCAGTCGTCTATCTCGCAGCCGCCTTTTGGAGAAATGCATGAGCACAGCGCCGCTCCCGGAAGCGCCTATCTTCGATGAAACGGGAGCTGCCAAGGAACGTTTGTTGTCGCGACGTGGCGAGCCACTCCTCTACGCGAATTGGGACAACGTTCTATTCATTCATTACGAAATTGAGCCGGACGAATTGCAGCGCTGTATTCCCTACCCTCTGGATCTTTACCATGGCCGCGCATTTGTCAGTTTCGTGGCTTTCACCATGCGCGGGATGCGACCGCGGCTTGGTGGAACATTGGGTGCGCTGTTGTTCAAACCAATCGCGACCCATCATTTCCTGAACGTTCGCAGCTACGTCAGACACAAGAGCGAAGCCGGAATCTATTTTATGCGCGAATGGCTTTCGAACCGATTGGCAGCGTGGCTCGGACCATGGAGTTTCGGATTGCCGTATCAGTTTGGAAAAATCGAATATCGAAATGATTTCGAGCAAGACCACGAGCATGCGTGTCGCGGCCACGTGGAAGCTAATGATGGCTCGTTCCGTTATTGCGCGACGTTGACAAATGAACTCGGGAGCTCCGCGCCAGAATCGCTCGATGAATTTTTGCTCGAGCGTTACACCGCATTCACACAATCCGGGAACCGCCGCCGGTTCTTTCGCATCTGGCACGAACCATGGCAGCAAGTTGCAGCGAAAGTCGAAATCGTGACCGACGATTTAATTCGCGCCACTGAATCGTGGTGGCGGGACGCGGGTTGCGTCGGGGCGAATTACTCCCCCGGGGTGAATGTCTGGATGGGTTGGCCGCATAAGATCCGCGACATCCATGAATCGACTTTATGATTACAAAATTACGCGCCATCAAACTCATCTCCCGCATCGCGCTCGGGCTCGTCTGGTTTTATGAGGGCCTGGTGCCAAAGATTCTTTTTTGCGCGCGGACGAAATCGGCCTCGTGCGAGCGTATAATCTGGCGTGGCGAACACCGAAGTTCACTCTGCAAATTTTCGGAGTCGCGCAGCTGCTCGTTGGTCTTTGGCTGATCATCGGAATCGCGGAACGCGCCGCGGTGTTTATCGCCACCCTCTGGATGTTGATCCTCATCGGGCTAGTCGCGAATGGAAATCCGTCGATGCTAACCGATCCGCACGGCGCGCTGGTGAAGGATTTTTGTCTCATCGCCTGTGCGATCACCGTTTGGATACTCGCACCAATCGCGGAGAGCTGCGGAGGAGCTAAACGACAGCGCGCCGATGCTGCCTGGCTTCGAGGATGAATTCCAGGATTAGCCAGAGGGCAAGGAATTGCGTCAGAAGCGTCGCATACATTTGCACCGTGATGTAGCGATGAACATCGAGCGAGTTAACAATAGCCCCTTCGAGACAACTGGAGGCGTTGTAACCGCAACCAAACAGGACTAAAGCAGCTAACCACCTCAATTGTTTCCGGCGAGCGGATTTCCAAAAAATGAATACGCTGAGAATCATTGCTGCCAAGAGCCAGGGTAGGTAGCCGACCGCGAGAACGGCCAATGCGATCCGAACAAGGCGCGGTTGTTCGACAATGGGCGCGTTTTGTGCCAGCGAATCCGTTTGTACCATGAAATCTGCCGCCGCCGGCAATGCAGTCGAAATTTTTCGATAGTCCTCGACCGAATGAAGGCACGTTGCGGCCCGTTGATAGGAGTCGAGCAGCGGCCAAATTTTCATGGGCGAGTAGGCCGGACACTTCGGGAAGTAATAAATTGAGAATTGAGTCGTGACTTTTTGCAATTGGCGAAGCGGTTGGTACCGCCACGTCCGCCAGTAATAAAAACGATAGAACGCGCAAAGGGCTGAGACATTATGGCCGAATTCCCGATGCAGCTGAGTCGAGATTGAACCTGGCTCGAACCACAAATATTCGGGATCAAATTTGAGAGAAGGATAATGACCCGGATACTTTATTTCGGATTTTACGATCTCCGCGTTTAACGCGGTGTAAAGCCGCTCGAGCCAGTCGCGTGCAAAGGGAAGGCTGGCATTTTCCTTCAAATCGGCCGCCATTTGGTCGCGAATCAGATCGGCGTGAATGACGAAAAGCATGGTCGGCAAAAAAGTCTGGCTCACCTCATCGTTCCGGCTGAGGACGTGCTCCGGCCACAACACCAGCATCCCACTCAGGACCGTGGCGACCGCGAGTCCAATTTTTTGCGGCCACCAGTTTCGCCTCACAAAGAAAGCAGCGAGCGGCACCATCACTACGATGGCAGTGAACCAAAAGCTCGGCCTGGCGGATGCTAGGAAAAGTAAGCTCACTACGCTTGCGCTTCCGTATACAAGAGCAGCTGTTCGCCGTTCGCTAATGAACGAGTAGTAAATGAACTGGAACGTAAAATATAGATTAAAGCTGAGTAAGAACCCGCACACGGCTTCGGGACGAAGTTGCGTTTCAATCCGGGTCGTTTCAGCGGCGAGAAGATAGGTCGCGGCGCCAACCAAGCCGAGTCCGTCGTAAAGTCTCAAACGAACTAACGACTCTGGGACAAAAACGCGAAGCCGTCGCCAGGTAAGCAAAAAGACCCCGCCCGCTGCGAGTCCGAGCAAGTGCTGGACAATGGTGATGACACGAAAATCTCCGGAAGCGCGTAAGAGCAAATAAAGGAAACCGGGATAAAGAAAATTGCGGCCCTGGGTGTGACCGAATTCGCTTCCGGTCAACTTGCGCAGAGCGGGCGAGAGATATCCCCAAAAGTCGGGATCAACAATTGGATCGAGCGGCAGGGAAAAGCGTTGCCACAGCGCCCACGCGAATACGCCGGTGAGGCCAATCCCATAACAAATTCGCCAGAGCGAACTCGTTGTCGGATAGGATTCATTACTTGCGGGCGCTGCCGTCATTTCCAAGGTTCGACCAATGTTTGAATTAAGAGCCACGGACAAAAGCGCAAAAGCGCGCTCCAGGCGAGCCGCGAGTTTCATGCAGTGCCGTTGATTCCACAGCAACCTCGCGAAAGGCTTACGGCTCATTGCCTGGGCCCGCCAGTCGAAACACGCGTTCCATTGGCCGCTCGCACATTTGCACGACGAACTCGAGGATAAACCACAAGCCGAGAAGCTGTGCGAAGAGAGTGGAAAACATTTGCACAGTCAAATAACGGCGAACTTCGAGAGAATTGATGATTGCCACCTCAAGGCAGCAGGCAGCGTTGAATGAAAATGCAAACACGACGAAGGCGGCGATGAAGCGCAGGCGGCCCCACTGGCGAAAGTGAGTGGCGACGATGGGGGCAAGGACCAGAGCTATGACAAGCCAGATCGAATAGCTAATTGCCGCCAAGAAAACAATTAAGGGAACAATCACAGGCTCTTGAAAGCGCAACCCACGTTGGGCAAGCTCTTCCGTCCGCGTCATAAAATCTACGGCTGGCGAATAAGCGCTCCAGACCTTGCGACAGATTGGGTCGCTGAGAGAAGCAACACCACGCGAGTACTGGTCGCCAAGATTTCGCGTTAACCTAGGGTCAAAGGCTCGGCAATAGGGCACGTAAAACATTAGCATCTGCCGCGTGACCTTCTAGCAGGCGACCCGGCTGTTTCTGCCAGATCCGCCGGTAATAAAACCGGTAAAATGTGCAAAGCGCAGTAACGTTCCCGCCAAATTCCCGACGCGTTTGGG
>Ga0207693_10000888_pt1 | contig 26823 bp, 22 predicted proteins | sample LARL81metaG_FD_184347 | JGI IMG/M metagenome (GOLD analysis project Ga0207693, IMG submission 184347) | Corn, switchgrass and miscanthus rhizosphere microbial communities from Kellogg Biological Station, Michigan, USA - LAR L8-1 metaG... | ecosystem: Host-associated > Plants > Roots >... | reverse complement strand
AGACGTGGGAGCGGAAATTCGAGATCTACCCGGATTCGGGGTTTTACCGTGAAGCCGGGCGCGACACGACCGCACCGACGGTGCCGGACCCGCTCGACGACGCCGCCTTCCTCTACTGGATCCGCACCGTACCGCTCGAAATCGGGAAGCGCTACGAGTACCGCCGCTACTTCCGGCCCGAGCGCAATCCCGTCATCGTCGACGTGCTGAAGCGGGAGCGTGTGGGCGTGGCCGGCAAGAAGTGGAACGCGATCGTCCTCGGTCAGTGATTGCCACCGACCGATCCTTTCCGGGCTCGCGGCGGCTCAGGCTTTTTGCCTGGCTCGCCCTCGCTCTCGCTGGCGCGCTCGCTGCTGGAGCGCCTGTCGGACCGCCTGACCTCCGGCCCCGGATGCGCCGAAACCGCTGTCGCCTGCGCGAGGCAGTATCTCGGTTCGACCGGATTGCCGGGATCGGCGCTTCACCTCATCAAGCTCGCGGCTGCGCGCGGGCACCAGAAAACGCAGCTGGAGCCCGAGGATATCCTCCATACATTGTCGCAGCTCACGGGCTTGCCCCCATCCATTCTCGACAACAAGGAGCGCATTGACCTCAAGTCGGTGCGCGGCTTCTTCGCGCGCCGCGTCATGGGCCAGGACGAGGCCGTCGAGTGCATCGTCGATCGCATTGCCATGCTCAAGGCGGGCTTGAATGATCCGGGCCGACCGATCGGCGTATTGCTCTTCGCGGGGCCGACCGGGACCGGAAAGACCGAGCTTGCGAAGACCACGGCCGAGTATCTGTTCGGCTCGGTCGATCGGCTCATTCGGCTGGACATGAGCGAATTTCAGACCGCCGATCTTGGCAATCTTCTCGGAAGTGGTCTTCATGGAGAAACGGAGTCCCTCGTTCATCGGGTGCGCAAGCAACCCTTCTCGGTCGTGCTGCTGGACGAGTTCGAGAAGGCCCACCCGCGTATCTGGGACCTGTTCCTGCAAGTGTTCGATGATGGCCGGCTTACAGATACACTTGGCCAAGTCGCTGATTTCCGCCACTGCCTGATCATCCTGACCACCAATCTCGGTGCGACCACCCATCACACTTCGGGGTTCGGGTTCTCCGCGCCGGCTGCGGTCTTTTCGAGGGATCAAGTGACGCGCGCGATCGCGGACACGTATAGACCGGAGTTTCAAAACAGGCTCGACAAGATCATCGTGTTTCGGCCGCTGACCCGCGAGCTGATGCGCGTCATTCTGCAGAAGGAGCTGATGCTGGTTTTGGACCGACGCGGCCTCAAGGAGCGTGCCTGGGCGGTGGAGTGGGAGGCGTCGGCGCTGGAGTTTCTGCTGGAGAAGGGTTTCTCGCCTGACATGGGAGCTCGGCCGCTCAAGCGGGCGATCGATCAATATGTAATTGCCCCGCTCGCGGCCACGATCGTGGAGCGGCGGTTTCCGGAGGGCGAGCAATTCGTGTTCTTCCGCAGTGACGGTCGGGCGATCCAGGCCGAATTCGTCGATCCGGACGCTGATCTGTCGTCTGGCCTGCCCGCTGGCGCTGTTGAGTTCGGTGCTCATGCCCCGAGCCTTCCCTCCATGATCTTGGGACCGAGGGGAACAGCGAGCGAGGTCCAGTTTCTGGAGGCCGAGTGTGCATCCCTGCAGCGATCCCTTTCGGCGCCGGAATGGGATGCGCTCAAACAACGTCGATCGCAGGAAATGTCGAACGAGGAGTTCTGGAGCAAGCCTGAGCGGCATGCGTTGCTCTCAGGCTTGGCGCTGATGGACCGGGTGACGGCCGCTGCGGCGACTGCCGAGGCGTTGCGCGCACGGCTCGAGCGCGGTGCACCCGGACATTACTCGCGCGAGCTCATTTCACGCCTTGCGCTTCAGCTCTGGGTCACCAAACAAGGGCTGCAGGACGTCTTGGAGGGCGCTGCAATCGAGATCGCGCTCACGGTGGAGCCCGCGCTCGATGCGGGAGCAAAAGCAAGCGATGACATCCGAACGTGGTGTCGGCAGCTGAGCGACATGTATCGCGCCTGGTCGAAGAACCGGCACATGCAGGTCGAGGAAATCCCGGGCAAGGAGCAAGGGGAGCCGCCCATCCAGGTCATTACCGGTTTTGGCGCTCACCGCACGCTCGCTGACGAATGCGGGCTTCACATCCTGGAGATTGCCGAGGCCGAGAGCGGTGGAAATCGCGCAACGGCGCGCGTGCGGCTGATAGTGACACCGTTGCAAGATCTCCCGCATCCCAAGATGCGGAGCGCTATCATCCAGGCATTTGAGCAGGCGCCGCGGCCGAACGCGGTTGTGCGTCGATACCGCAGAAAGCCTTCGCCGCTGGTGCGCAATGCGGACGGCGGCTGGCGCAGCGGCAGACTCGATCTCGTGCTGCGCGGCGATTTCGATCTGCTCGCGGCAGCGGAGGCAGAGTCCGCAAGCGGGACTCGCCGATGAGGGTTAGGCGCCACCCGGAACGGCGGAGGAGGCGCTACAGCGAGGTGCGCAGCCCTCAGCGCGTAAATTCGCGCGCAACGAAGTCATTCCAAGTATAGGGACACTCCTCCCCGAATTCGTTCTTTTCCAATCCGGTCTCTTTCGCGGCTTCGATCCGGGCCCTCCGATAGGCCCGTGCGGTCGCTTCTGCTATCCGCGGTCTGAGGCCGGGGTTGTCAGACAGAACATCGTGAAGCTCGAGGCGCTGCGCCTCGATGGACAATACCCAACTGCGAGACCGCAGGTTCGGCTGATGGTCCCATTTTAGCATGTGCAAAATCAAGACGCGCAGTGCGCTCTCGAGCTTGTTGAACTGTTCGCGTCCCAAGGATTCGATCTCCTCGGCCAAATTCTCACGATCCAAAGCTTCCCAACGCCCTGCGCGCACGTGTGCCGCCTGTTCCATCAGCCAGGAATAGAAGTCGCTCCAATTCTCAGTGGCTGGCCGCCCTTGCGCCGGCGCCAATTGAATCCCGCCATGATTGGTATCAGATACCATCGCGTTCACCTCTGCTCACAAGCTATGGCGACCCGCGCAGCAATTCAACTCGTATGTGGCTTAATTTACCGTCGCGCAACCTTCCGACCGCGCTTGGAGCGCGGTATTGGGCCATTTTTACAGCTAAAACAGCATACCGAATTCACGGTCAAGCTAAAGTTTGATGCGCAGTGCATGCGCGAGCTCGCCGATAAGTCCGCGGCGGAACAGCAGCACGCATACGACGAAGATCACGCCCTGGACGACGAAGACCCACTGACCGATGGTGGTGAGGTAGTTCTCCAGAGTAACCATGAAGAATGCCCCTGCCACCGGCCCGAACAGGGTGCCGAGCCCTCCGACCAGGGTCATAAGAATGACCTCTCCCGACATCGGCCAATCAACGTCGGTCAAGGATGCAAGCTGAAACACCAGCGCCTTCGTCGCTCCTGCGATCCCGGCAAAGGTTGCCGAAAGAACGAAGGCGAGCAGCTTGTATCGATCCGTCCTGTAGCCGAGCGAGATCGCGCGCGGCTCGTTCTCCCGGATCGCTTTGAGCACCTCGCCAAAGGGCGAATTGATGATCCGATAGATCAGCAGAAAACAGGCGAGAAAAATCACGAGCACGGTCGCATACATGCTGGTCTGGTCTGAGAGGTTGATCAGGCCGAACAGCCTTCCCCGCGGCACCGCCTGGATCCCATCCTCCCCATGGGTGAAGGGTGCCTGAACAGCGAAGAAAAACATCATCTGCGCGAGTGCAAGCGTGATCATGGCGAAATAGATGCCTTGCCGGCGGATCGCGAGCGCACCCACGATCGCGCCGAACAGAGCCGCTACCGCCGCTCCCGACAGGATTGCGATTTCGGGCGTGACCCCCCACACCTTGGCGGCATGCGCGCTCGCATAGCTCGCCCAGCCGAAGAAGAGCGCGTGGCCGAATGAGAGCAGGCCGACGTAGCCTATCAACAGGTTGAACGCGCAGGCAAACAGCGCAAAGCACAGGGCCTTCATCAGGAAGACGGGATAGGCCACCACCGGCGCAAGCACGAGCGCCGCGGTCATCACCAGGAACGCGATGATCTCGGTACGCGAGCGCACGGCCGGAATTTTGCTCGCTTCGCTGAGCCGTTGCATCTCAGGCCCTTCCGAACAGTCCGGCCGGCCTGATCAGCAGCACCACCGCCATGATGATGAAGATCACGGTGTTCGATGCTTCAGGAAAGAAAACCTTCGTGAGGCCTTCGATCACGCCCAAGCCGAATCCCGTCACGATCGCCCCCATGATCGATCCCATCCCGCCGATCACGACGACGGCGAAGACTACGATGATCAGATTGGAGCCCATTTGCGGGCTGACGTTATAGACCGGCGCTGCCATGACCCCGGCGACAGCGGCCAGCGCGACCCCGAAACCATAGGTGAGGGTAATCATGCGCGGCACATTGATGCCGAAGGCGCGCACAAGCGTGGGGTTCTCGGTTGCTGCACGCAGATAGGCGCCAAGCCTCGTGCGTTCGATGACGAACCACGTCGTCAGGCAGACGACGAGAGAGAATACGACTACCCACGCGCGATAGTTGGGCAGGAACATGAACCCTAGATTCCGCCCGCCCTGCAATTCCGCAGGGACGGAATAAGGCAGGCCGGAAGAACCGAAGAAATTGCGGAACGTGCCTTCGATGATCAGCGCGAGCCCGAACGTCAGCAACAATCCGTAGAGATGATCGAGCTTGTAAAGCCATTGCAGAAATAGCCGCTCGATGATGATGCCAGTGATGCCAACGAGCACAGGAGCCACAATGAGTGCCCACCAGTAGCCCAGCCCTGCATATTGCAGCAGAAAGAAGGCTGTGAAGGCGCCCAGCATATATTGTGCCCCATGCGTGAAGTTGATGATGTTGAGCATGCCGAAGATCACGGCCAGGCCCAAGCTGAGCAGCGCATAGAAGGAGCCGTTGATCAGGCCGATCAGGAGCTGCCCGAACAAGGCTTGCGAGGGGATACCGAAGATTTCGACCATCAAGGCGCGCCTCGCCGCTGGTAATCGCTCGGGGCAGCAGCCGGGGCTGTCGCATTTGGACCGGGTGGTGCAGCAAACTCCGTAATACCTCCCCCTGAAAGGGGGAGGTCGGCCCCCGACGTGATCGGGGGGAGCCGGGTGGGGGTCAACTCGGCACCGCGATGATTACCGAAAGTACGCGTCAGGGATTCCGACCCCCACCCGACAGTATTTGCTTCGCTCGCGAAGCAAATACTGTCGACCTCCCCCTTGCAGGGGGAGGTATGGCGCCTGCGGCTCTGCCGAGCCATATGCAATAGCCCGGGGCTGGGCAGGGCATCAGCCGCTCACCAGAGGACAGCCACCCTCCTTGAGCGGCCGGAAAGCTTCGGCTGCGGGAATCGTGGCGCGGACATTGTAGAAGTCGCCCGCGTGCTTGGACTCCGACGGAGTTTTCACCTCGAACAAATAGGCGTCATGGATCTTGCGGCCATCGGCCCGGATCGTGCCCTTGCCGAACAGCGGGTCGTCGGTCCCCAGCTCTTTCATCTTGGCGACTGTCGCCTTGCCGTCGGCCGCGCTCTTCAAAGCCGCCACTGCCTTGAGATAGTGGGTGACCCCCGAATAGACGCCGGCCTGCACCATGGTGGGGAACTTGCCGGGGCGCTCTTGCTGCCAGCGCTTGGTCCAGGTGCGGTTGTTGTCGTTGGCGTCCCAGTACCAGGTCTCGGTCAACGTGAGGCCTTGCGCCGTTTGCAGCCCTAGTGCGTTTACATCGCTCGCGAACACGAGCAGTCCGGCAAATTTCTGTCCGCCTTTGACGATGCCAAACTCGGCACCTTGCTTGATCGAGTTGATGGTATCGCCGCCAGCATTGGCCAGCCCGATGATCTTGGCCTTCGACGACTGCGCTTGCAGGAGGAAGGAGGAAAAGTCGTTGGTGTTGAGCGGGTGGCGTACCTTGCCCAGGACTTTGCCTCCATTCGCTTCCACCGCAGCTGCGGTATCCCGCTCGAGTGCGTGCCCGAAGGCGTAATCGGCGGTGAGAAAGAACCAGGTGTCGCCGCCGGTTTTCACCAGCGCTTTGCCCGTTCCATTGGCCAGCATCCACGTGTCGTAAGTCCAATGGACGGTGTTGGCATTGCATTTCGGACCGGTGAGGTCGGATGCGGCGGCGCCGGAGACGATGAATGTCTTGTTTTTCTGACGGGTGATCTCGCTCACAGCGAGCGCTACCCCCGAGTTGGGCACGTCGACGATCAGGTCCACCTTGTCGAGGTCATACCATTGATTGGCGATACTGGAACCGATGTCCGCCTTGTTCTGATGGTCGGCCGACACGAGATCGACCTTCATGTCCTTGTCGTGCGCCGTGTAGTCCGCAATCGCCAGCTTGGCGGCCGCGACCGATCCCGCGCCCCCGATATCCGAATACAGGCTCGAAACATCGCTGAGCACGCCAATTTTGACATTGACCTGCGCATGAGCAGGACCGCTAAGCCAAACCGCGGCGAGGGCCGTCACTCCGATGAGCTGTTTCATAAGGTTTTTCCTCCTTCTGTTCCCGTCGAAGACTGTGGTCACACGCCCAGATATTCGTGTAGCTTGCCGAGATTGCCTTGTAGCTCGGCATTGACGAACTGATCGATAATACGGCCATGTTCCATGATGTAATAGCGGTCCGCAACAGTCGAGGCGAAGCGAAAGTTCTGCTCGACCAGAAGAATGGTGAAACCCTGCTGCTTAAGCAGCCCGATGGTCTTGCCGATCTGCTGGATAATCACCGGGGCAAGACCTTCCGTTGGCTCGTCCAGGAGTAGCAGCCGTGCGCCGGTGCGCAGGATACGCCCTATGGCGAGCATCTGTTGCTCGCCGCCGGAAAGCTTCGTGCCCTGACTCGACAAGCGCTCGCGCAGATTGGGAAAAAGCTCGAAGATCTGATCATTGTCGAGCCCGCCCGGCCGCACCTTGGGCGGCAGCAACAGGTTCTCCTCCACGCTGAGACTGGAGAAAATGCCGCGTTCCTCCGGGCAAAACGCAATACCCAGTCGGGCGATCCGATCACTGGTCAGGCCGATGAGCTGCGTGCCGTCGTAGCGCACGGACCCTGTACGCTGGCTGACCATACCCATGACTGCCTTCAGCGTGGTCGTTTTTCCTGCCCCGTTACGTCCGAGCAGCGTCACGACTTCTCCCGCGAACACATCAAAGTTTGCGCCGTGAAGGATGTGCGATTCGCCGTACCAGGCCTGCAGACCTTCCACTGCGAGCAAAGCTGCACCGGTGGGGCTAAGCATGGCCCACCCCAAGATAGGCTTCGCGCACGCTCGGATCGTTCGAAACAGTCTGATAGTCTCCTTGAGCGAGCACGCGGCCTCGCGTAAGCACGGTAATATGGTGAGAAAGGTTGGCGACGACGCTCAGATTGTGCTCGACCATCAGCACTGTGCGGGATGCGCCGACGGATTTGATCAGCGCACTGATACGATCAATGTCCTCTTGTCCCATGCCGGCGGTCGGCTCGTCCAGCAGAAGCATTTCCGGCTCGAGTGCAAGCGTCGTGGCGATCTCCAACGCGCGTTTGCGGCCATAAGGCAACTCCACGGCCGTTACACCTGCAAAGGACGACAACCCCACTTCGGAGAGGAGCGCCATTGCCCGGTCGTTGAGAGAGTCGAGAACACCCTTCGACCTCCAGAAATCGAATGAGCCGCCGCGCTTGCGCTGAAGGGCGACTCGCACATTTTCAAGCACGGTCAGGTGCGGAAACACAGCTGAGATCTGAAACGACCGGACCAGCCCAAGCCGGGCCACGTCGGCGGGAGGAATGGCCGTGATATCGCGGCCCTTGTAGACAATTCGGCCACGGCTCGGGCGAAGGAATTTTGTGAGAAGGTTGAAGCAGGTGGTCTTGCCGGCGCCGTTCGGGCCAATGAGCGCGTGAATGGTCCCGCGAGCGATCCGAAGGTTTACTCCATTGACGGCGATAAAGCCGGCGAACTCCTTGGTGAGATCTTCGGTTTCAAGGATGAACTCGTCACTCACGGTCAATTCCCCGATTCAGCCGGGGCATTGATAGCACGTCCGCGCGGAGATTCGACGGGCGATTCGACGAAAAGCTAATCTGACGCACTCGGCGGCGCCCTGGCTCGAAGCAGTGGCACGAGTCCGCCCCATCCGCCGTAATCGTTGATTGGGCAAAGCCTGTCCCCGACTTGATCGGGGACCGTCCGACGTGGCCTATCCGCGTGGGCACGGCGCAACGCAGTCAAGCTTGCGCAGACTGCGTAAACTAGCCTGCGTCGGTTTTGCCCCACGCGGAGAAAGACAGAAGCGCGCGCCTTTGCCCACCTACGGGTTCTTGTGCTTCCATCGGCAGTTATCTCATGGCAAATAGGCCTGGGCGCGATTCTGCAGGGGAAGCGCAGGACCGGCCGCAACGGAGGGAGCTTTCTTGCGTCTCCTCGTCATTGAGGACGATCCCGATCTGAATCGGCAGCTCACGACCGCGCTGACCGATGCGGGTTACGTGGTGGATAGGGCATTCGACGGCGAAGAGGGGCACTTTCTAGGCGAAAGCGAGCCCTACGACGCGGTTATTCTGGATATCGGCCTCCCCAAGATGGATGGCATTTCGGTGCTGGAGGCTTGGCGGCGTGCCGGCCGAGCGATGCCCGTCCTCATGCTCACCGCGCGCGACCGCTGGAGCGACAAAGTTCAGGGCTTCGACGCCGGCGCGGATGACTATGTTGCGAAACCCTTTCATCTCGAGGAAGTGCTCGCGCGTATCCGCGCGCTTTTGCGGCGCTCGGCTGGCCATGCCAAGAGCGAGCTCAACTGCGGGCCGGTGCGGCTCGATACCCGCACGGGGCGTGTCGCTGTTGACGGCAATCCAGTCAAACTGACGTCGCATGAGTACCGGCTGCTTTCCTACCTCATGCATCATGCGGGCCGCGTAGTCTCGCGCAGCGAGCTGGTCGAGCATCTCTACGATCAGGATTTCGATCGCGACTCCAATACGATCGAAGTTTTCGTAGGGCGCGTCCGCAAGAAGCTCGGCGTTGACGTGATTCAGACGGTGCGCGGCTTGGGTTATCTCCTCACACCTCCGGGCGATGCGTCTTAATTCGCTTGCGCTACGTCTCTTCTTATCGGCAACGACCTGGACCGTAGTCATCCTTCTCGTCACGGGCATCGTGCTCTCGTCAATCTATCGGGCGGCGGTCGAGCGTGCATTCGATCGCAGGCTCGGCGTCTATTTGCGTAGCCTGGTTGCTGATGTGGCCACTCCCGAGGAGAACGCCGGCAAATTTCCCCAATCCATCGGCGAGCCGCTGTTCGATCTGCCCCTCTCCGGCTGGTATTGGCAGGTCACCCGGCTCGATGCGCCGACACCCGATGTACGGTCGTCCCGCTCCTTATGGGACGCAAAGCTGTCGCATCTCGCGGATCTGGAAGCTTCGTCGGCACCCGGTGGTGAGCGTTCCGGCTATGCCGACGGACCTGAAGGCCAACGGCTCCGCGTGGTCGAGCGGACCATCGATCTCGGCGAGGAAGGACGCTACCTCGTCGCCGTGGCCGGCGACGCGGCGGAAATCGATGACGAGACTCGTAGTTTTGACGGTGCCTTGATGATCACCTTTGCCGTACTGGCGGTCGTGCTGTTGCTGACCACGACTTTCCAGGTACGCTTCGGACTTGCGCCGCTCAAACGCATTTCCGAGGGGCTCGCCGGCATCCGGGGAGGCAAGGCGGAGCGCCTGGAAGGCGCGTTTCCTGTGGAAATTGCGCCGCTGGCGCGTGAGACGAATGCGCTCATCGATGCCAATCGTGAGATTGTTACGCGCGCGCGCACTCACGTCGGTAATCTCGCCCATGCGCTCAAGACGCCCATCTCGGTCATGCTCAATGAAGCCAGTACGCACGCCGACGATCCGTTTGCGGGCAAGGTCCGCGAGCAGACTGAGATCATGCGAGATCAGGTTGCGCGCCACCTCGAGCGCGCAAGGCTGGCGGCCAGGGTTGCGGTGATAGGTACAGTCACCGATGTGCGCACTGTCGTCGGCTCGCTGGCGCGCACCATGGAGAAGATCCACCACGACCGGAATATTGCGATCGAGATCGACTCCTCGGAGGGCACCCGCTTTCGGGGAGAGCAGCAGGACCTCGAAGAAATGGTCGGCAATCTGGTCGATAACGCCTGCAAATGGGCCCAGTCTCGGGTCGCGGTTGAGGTCTTCTCGCAACGATCCGATGCAGGGGATGAGCGCCCCACCGTGCACATCATTGTCGATGACGATGGTCCCGGGCTCTCGCCCCAACAGCGCGAGCAAGTGGCCCGGCGAGGACGCCGGCTTGATGAGACGAAGCCTGGATCCGGCCTCGGCTTGTCCATTGTGGTCGACCTTGCAAGCCTTTACGGCGGATCGCTTGCTCTCGGCACTGCTCCGATAGGGGGCTTGCGAGCAGAGCTCATATTGCCGGGCGCGTGAACTATTTGAACTCTGGCGGCCTTCCAGGTCGGGAAAGTTCGATTTTCGATTGAACGGTCCCTGGCTTGAGGCGCACCTGTCAAAGAACGGGTCAATTAACAGCTGTGGACAGAGTTTTGCCCCAATTTTCGCGATTAAGTTCCCCGCTGAACAGGCTGATGCGCATCGCGTATCGCCGAGGTAGCCGCGCAGTTACGGGCCACGGGGGGCTTCTCATGTATATCGGGCGTCTGAGCGCAGCCGTGCTTCTTGCGACAGCATTGGCCGCATGCAGTGCTACTCCTGAGACCGGACAAGGAGCCAAGGAAAACACGGGAACGTTGATTGGGGCTCTGACCGGCGGTTTCATTGGATCCCAGTTCGGCGGCGGGACCGGCGAACGGATCGCTGCGGGAGTCGCAGGCGCTGCGATCGGCGGCCTGATTGGCAACCGGATCGGAGCGTCCATGGATGACGAGGACAAACAACGCGCTTACGCAGCACAGGTGCAAGCGCTGGAAAATGGCCGCTCCGGCGCAGCTGTGGCTTGGAAGAACCCCGACTCTGGCCGCCATGGAACCATTGTTCCAGGAGCAGCTTATGAGTCGAATGGGCTACACTGCCGCCCGTATACGCACACGATCTACATCGACGGTCGACCGCAAGTGGCCCGTGGGAGCGCGTGCCGCAACCCGGACGGGACCTGGACGGCGGTCGCTTGACGGGGCCGCAACGCCTGTCTCCCAACTCTCTTGAGTTGAACGAATTAGGCGGGGCTGGTTGAATTTCAGTGACTTGTGTCACATGGCCGCCGTGACTACGTCCGCTGCGGGATGTCGCGGCACACGTATGCGCTGTTCATTGCACGGGTAGGGCCGGCATGATGTAACAGCCGGTGCGAGCGCCGCGGCCAACGCCGCCGGCGGACACGTCGCGTTGCACCGAAAAGTTCGGGCTCATGGCACTCTGGTTTGCGCTTTCGCTCATGACAATTGGAGCGGTGTTTGCCGTCCTGTGGCCGCTCGCGCGCAAGCCGGAGCAACTAGAGAGTGCGAACGATCTTGCGGTCTATCGCGATCAACTCGAAGAGGTTCGACGTGATAGAGCAACGCAATCCATCGGGGAGAAAGAGGCAGCAGCTGCCGAGATTGAGATTTCCCGCCGCCTCATTGCTGCAGCGGATGCGATGCACATCGGCACAATCGCTCCAAGCGGGGCGATGACATGGCGGCGCCGCATGGTCGCAGCGGCTGTCCTGGCCCTGTTGCCGATCGGTGCTGCGGGGACCTACCTTGCACTGGGGTCGCCGAGCCTTCCGGACCAGCCCCTGGGTTCCCGGGTCATTGCATCGCGCGGCAGTCAATCGATCGACAGCCTCATCGCGCAGGTGGAGGAGCATCTCCGAAAAGCACCCGATGATGGTCGTGGTTGGGAGCTGATAGCGCCGGTTTACATGCGGCTGGGCCGTTTCGAGGATGCGGTGGCAGCGCGGCGCAATGCGCTGCGCCTCAACGGTGCGAATGCAGAACGCGAGGCTTCCCTCGGCGAGGCCCTTGTGTTTGCTGCAAATGGAGTCGTGACCGAGGAAGCCAAGACGGCATTCGACAGGGCACTGGCTTCCGATGCCGCTCAAGTCCAGGCACGATACTTCATCGGGCTCGCCGCGGAGCAAAATGATAACCGACAGCAAGCTGCTGAAATGTGGAAGGGCTTGCTCGCTGACGCACCTGCGGATGCGCCGTGGGCAGATTTCGTGCGCCAATCGCTCGAACGCGTCGAGCCCGGCGCAAGCTCTGCGGGCGGTCCGACGGACGAGCAGATCGGAGCTGCTTCCCAGCTTGATCCCGATCGGCGCAGCAGCATGATCCGCGGCATGGTGGCGCGGCTTGCCGAGCGTCTGCAGCGGGACGGCTCGGATCCTGAAGATTGGCTGCGGCTTGTTCGCTCGTATATGGTCTTGGGCGAACCTGACAAGGCGCGTGCTGCGGCAAGTGACGCGCGACGCGCGTTGAGCAGCGATGTCAACAAGCTGCAGCGGTTCGAGGACCTCATCAAACCTTTAGGTCTCGAAGGCTAGCGCAATGACCCGAAGGCAAAGGCGCCTTACACTGATAGGAGGTGCGCTGGGAACGGTTGCGCTCGCGGTGGGGCTCGTGCTCTTTGCCCTCAAGGATTCGATTGTGTTCTTCAACTCGCCGACCGATCTCGTCGAGAAGCACATTGCGCCTGGGCAGCGCATGCGCGTCGGCGGGTTGGTGAAGGAGGGCAGCCTCTCGCGCGGCGACAACCTTGCCGTCCATTTCGCGCTGACGGACGGAAGCAGCGAGGTAACGGTTGCCTATCGCGGCCAACTGCCCGACCTGTTTCGGGAGGGTCAGGGAGCGGTCGCAGAGGGTGCTCTCGACATCTCCGGCACGTTCCAAGCCGATACGATTTTGGCGAAACATGACGAGAGGTATATGCCCAAGGAAGTGGCCGATGCTTTGAAGAAGCAAGGCCACTGGCAGGGAGATGATCAAAACAAAGACGCCGGTGCACCTCGGGGGACCGTCCAGTGATCGCTGAGCTTGGTCACTATGCTCTGGTGCTGGCGCTGGGCTTGGCACTGGTCCAGGCGAGCGTGCCAATGCTTGGAGCGCGCAAGAATGATCCGGTCCTAATGGGGGTGGGCAACCCGACGGCCATTGCGCAATTCGCGTTTGTGGCGATCGCTTTCGCCGCGCTGATCGCCTGTTACGTCCGATCGGACTTCTCCGTGATCAACGTGTTCGAAAACTCGCATTCCGCCAAACCCCTCATCTACAAAATCACGGGCGTTTGGGGGAATCACGAAGGTTCGATGCTGCTGTGGGTGTTTATTCTTGCGCTGTTTGGTGCGCTTGTAGCCGCGTTCGGCCGCAATTTGCCGGACCGGCTCAAAGCCAGGGTATTGGGAGTCCAGGCTTGGATCGCGGTCGCCTTCGAGCTGTTCATCCTGCTCACGTCAAACCCGTTTCTGCGCATTCCCGACGCTCCGGTCGAAGGTCGCGATCTCAATCCGATCTTGCAGGATCCCGGTTTGGCCATTCACCCACCGCTGCTTTATCTCGGCTATGTAGGCCTTTCCATTTCATTCTCTTTCGCGATTGGGGCGCTGATCGAGGGTCGTATCGACGCGGCGTGGGCGCGATGGGTGCGACCATGGACACTCTTGGCCTGGATGTTCTTGACCCTCGGAATCGCGATGGGCTCCTACTGGGCCTATTACACGCTGGGCTGGGGTGGCTGGTGGTTCTGGGACCCCGTTGAGAATGCTTCGTTCATGCCGTGGCTCGCCGCCACCGCGCTTCTCCATTCCGCCCTGGTGATGGAGAAGCGTGACGCTCTGAAGGTGTGGACTATCCTCCTCGCGATCGTTGCGTTCTCATTGTCGCTCATTGGGACATTTCTGGTTCGCTCGGGGGTGCTTACCTCGGTTCATGCGTTCGCCAGCGATCCGATGCGCGGGGTGTTCATTCTCGCCATTCTGGTTTTGTTTATCGGTGGTGCGCTCGTGCTGTTCGCGTTGCGCGCTCCCTTGCTCAAGCAGGGTGGATTGTTTGCGCCGGTGTCGCGCGAAGGCGCCTTGGTGCTCAATAACCTCTTCCTGGTATGCGCCTGCGGGACCGTGTTCGTGGGCACGCTCTATCCGCTTGCCCTGGAGGCTCTGACCGGAGAAAAGATCTCCGTCGGCGCGCCTTTCTTCAACGGCACATTCGGTCCGCTGTTCGTGCCCATTCTGATCGCAGTCCCGTTCGGGCCTCTCCTGGCCTGGAAACGGGGCGATCTCCTGGGCGCCGCGCAACGCCTCACCGGAGCGGCGGCCATTGCAGCAATAACCATTGCAGTCGTGTTCGCAGTTTCGCCGGGTGGCCCTGTTCTGGCGCCATTCGCCATGGGCCTCGCCTTGTTCGTGATGGCTGGTGCTTTGACCGAGATCGTCGAGCGCACCGGAATGCTCAAGGTGCCGCTCGCTACGGCATTTGCACGAGCAAAAGGGCTTCCACGATCAACCTGGGGCGGGATGCTGGCGCATTTCGGTCTTGGTATCGCGGTTTTGGGCATTATCGGCGAGACGCAATGGAGCGCCGAGCAGTTGGGAGAGCTCAAGCCGGGGCAATCCATCTCGATCCGGCAGTACGATCTCACCTTGGAGGGCACCAGCACGCGGCCAGGGCCGAATTATCGCGAGCTCGCCGCCCGCTTCGAGGTACGCCGGAACGGCTCATGGATTGGGGTCATGGAGCCTGCAAAGCGCGATTTCCCTTCGCGTGGAACCGCCACGACGGAAACGGCGCTGATGCGGCGCGGGCTTTCCCAGCTCTATGTCTCCCTGGGGGAGCTCAAGCCAGATGGTTCTGTGGGAGTGCGGATCTACTACAAGCCTCTCGTGCTGCTGATCTGGCTTGGCCCGGTTGCCATGGCAATGGGTGGGGCGCTGTCTCTTTCGGATCGGCGCTTGCGCGTCGGAGCTCCGAAGCCGGCGCGCAGCAAGACAGCGCTTGCCCCGGCCGAATAGGCGCAACATGCGTTGGATCCCGCTTGTGGTCGCGATGCTTTGTCTCTGGGTGCTCCCGGCCGCGGCTGTGCAGCCCGACGAAATCCTCTCCGATTCGCAGCTTGAGGTGCGGGCTCGCACGCTCACCAAGGAACTGCGTTGCATGGTCTGCCAAAATCAATCGATCGACGACTCGGACGCGCCGCTTGCTCGCGACTTGCGCCTGCTCGTCCGAGAGCGTCTGCAGGCCGGCGATTCGAACCAGGAGGTGATCGATTTCCTGGTCGCTCGGTATGGCGAGTTCGTCCTGCTGCGCCCGCGATTTTCCGCACATACGGCAATCTTGTGGCTTACCCCCATTGGCATTCTTTTGATCGGCGTATTTGTGTTCATTCTCCTTTCGCGCAAACCGGCTAAGCCCGACACGGATCTCACGCCGCACGAGGAAACGCGGCTTTCCGAGATCTTGCGCCGCGATGGTGTCTGAGGCTGGAGTAGACTCCCGTCAATGTACGGTGGGCAAAGGCGCGCCTCTCCCGTATCTCCGCGCGTTCAAAAACCTCGCGTGCCGTGCCCACGCGGAGAGGGGCTCCGATGCCGACCGCGTGCGCACGGCGCGCGCTCAAGGTTGTACGGACTTCGTGGACATGTGTGTGCGCGCCTTTGCGCACCCTACGACTCCGCATTACGAAAGTTTAATTTTGCCGTCAGCACCCTGTAAGGAGCACATCCCCATTTTGTCTGCCAAAGGCGGGGGCGCCCTGACGCGGTCTGCACTGCGGCAGCCTCGATGAGACGCTTCGAAAATCTGGACCCGCAGGATAGGAGCTATCCCATGATCAAAAACTCACATAACCGCTCGGCGCGCCGCGTCGCTTTGCTCGCCAGTGCCGCTGCATTGGGCGGGACTATTCTTTTCAGCGGCGCCAACTTCAGCCTTCATCAGAACAGCGGCTCCGCTTGGCCCGATACTGCTCACGCTCAAACGGTTCAGCGTCCGGTCGGCTTTGCCGACATCGTCGAGAAGGTAAAGCCCGCGGTCATCTCGGTGCGCGTCAAGCTCGATGCCGGTGCAAGGATGATGGGGTTCGAGGGCAATTCGCCGCTTGCTCCAAACTCACCGATGGAGCGGTTTTTTCGACGCTTCGGACTGCCGGAAGGGACGCTGCCGGATGAGCGGCCCGCGCCGCACAACCGTCTCGTCACGGGCCAGGGTTCGGGCTTCTTCATTACAGCCGACGGCTACGCCGTGACTAATAACCACGTGGTGGACAAGGCCGACACGGTCGAGATCACGACCGATGACGGAAAGACGTACGCGGCGAAAGTGATAGGAACGGATCCGCGCACGGACGTGGCCCTGATCAAGGTCGAGGGCCGTAGTGATTTTCCGTTTGTGAAGCTTTCGGACCAGGCGCCCCGAATTGGGGACTGGGTCCTGGCTGTCGGCAACCCGTTTGGACTGGGCGGCACCGTTACTGCCGGCATCGTCTCTGCACGGGGGCGCGACATCGGCGCCGGCCCATACGACGACTTCATTCAGATCGATGCTCCGGTCAACAAGGGCAATTCCGGTGGGCCTACCTTTGATGTGGACGGCAACGTCATTGGCGTGAACACGGCCATTTTCTCGCCCTCCGGCGGCTCGGTCGGCATTGCTTTCGCCATTCCCGCAAGCACCGTGAACTCCGTGGTCGCCCAGCTCAAGGACAAGGGAACAGTGACCCGCGGTTGGATCGGCGTGCAGATCCAGCCAGTAACGCCTGAGATTGCGGAGAACATTGGTCTCAAGAAAGCCGAAGGTGCGCTGGTTTCGGATCCGCAAGCGAACGGGCCGGCAGCCAAGGCGGGCGTTGAGGCGGGCGACGTCATCACTGCCGTGAACGGAGCGTCGGTGAAGGACGCGCGCGATCTTGCAAGGCAGATCGGCTCCATTCCTCCGGGCACATCGGTCAGTCTTATGGTGTGGCACAAAGGGGAGGAGAAGAGCCTCTCGGTGACCCTCGGCGAATTGCCCAACCAGCGTGAAGCGCGCGCAGCTCCCGAGCACGCGACGCCGAGCGGCGGCGAGGTGCCCCGGCTTGGGCTGTCGCTTGCGCCGGCGGGCCAGGTGGCTGGCAGTGGCCCCGAAGGTGTCGTTGTGACCAAGGTAGATCCGACCGGCATTGCTTCCGAGCACGGCTTCCAGACTGGGGACGTCATTCTGGAGGTTGGCGGCAAGAAAGTTGCTAACCCCAGTGATGTGCGCAGCGCCCTCAATGACGCGCAAAAGACTGGAAAGCGTTCGGTGCTTATGCGTGTGAAGTCCGGCGATAGCACCAAATTCGTCGCACTGCCGCTCGGCCGCGCGTGAGAGTTATGGACCGTCCTCGGGCAGTCCTGCCCGGCAGGCAGTTTGCTTCAGAAGCGGGTGGCGTGCCGCTCGTTTCTTCCCTTCCAGCTCTGTGCCGGCATTCGTCGCCCCCGCCGGTATGGAGTGGGCTGAGGGGCGGCGGGTCAAACCGCCGCCCCTTTGCATACCCCCGTGGGGGACATTGCGCGAGTTCGCCGCTATGATCACATCAGCCAGTCCTGCTATTTCCGACCGGGAGCTCCTTTCTGCGAGAGATCGGAAATTCCTCATGCGTCTTCTGATTATCGAAGATGATCGCGATGCGGCCGACTACCTCGCCAAGGCATTTCGAGAGGTGGGGCATATGGCTGAATTGGCGCCCGATGGCGAAGAAGGCCTGGCTCTGGCACTCAATGGACAGTACGACGTGCTGATCGTTGATCGCATGCTGCCCAGGCTGGATGGGCTCTCGTTGATCGGAACCTTGCGCAGCAAGGGGATTGAGACGCCGGCTCTCATCCTGTCGGCGCTTGGCCAAGTGGATGATCGGGTAAAAGGTTTGCGGGCGGGCGGAGACGACTATCTGCCCAAACCCTACTCCTTCTCAGAGCTTCTCGCGCGCACGGAAGTGTTGGCTCGCAGGCGGGGCGGCCGTGAGGAAACGGTCTATCGCGTCGGGGATCTGCAGCTTGACCGGCTGTCGCATCAAGTCATGCGGGGCGCCGAGGAGATCATTCTTCAGCCGCGCGAATTCCGCCTGCTCGAATATCTTATGAAGCATGCGGGCCAGGTGGTGACGCGCACCATGCTGTTGGAGAACGTCTGGGATTATCATTTTGATCCCCAGACCAACGTCATCGACGTGCACATTTCGCGCTTGCGATCGAAGATCGACAAGGGCTTTGCTCAACCATTGCTCCACACGGTGCGCGGTGCAGGGTACGTAATTCGCGACAGGTAGGTAACTGCCTGCCCATCTCGAGATGGGCGAAGATGGCGGTATTGAATGACGGCCCTCGGCAAGCTTCTGCGCACGACTGCGTTCAAGCTGACGCTGGTCTATCTGAGCATTTTTGCCGTGTTTGCCGTGTTCCTGCTCGGCTATTTCGCCTGGAATACGCGACGACTTATCACTGAGCAGATTACCCAAACGGTGGATGTCGAAATTACCGGGCTCGCAGAACAATATCGGCAAGGCGGCATCCGCCGCCTGGTTTTCATCGTGGAAGCAAGATCGCGCCGTCCCGGATCAAGCCTGTATCTCTTGACGACTCCCGCAGGGGAGGGGCTTGCCGGGAATGTGGGCTCACTCTCCGCCGGAGTTCTCAACTCGACTGGTTGGGAGGAAACGGCCTACCGCCGACTGGACGATCTCGACGGCACCGAGCATCGCGCGCTGGTTCGCGTGTTTCAGTTGCCGGCAGGATTCCGACTGCTGGTCGGCCGCGATCTGGAAGAACGCGAGCGCCTGCGTGACATCGTGCTGGCGGCAGGCCGGTGGTCGCTGGCTGTTGTCATCGTGCTGGGTGTTGCCGGAGGTCTGTTTGTGACGCGGCGCGTGCTCAAGCGTGTCGATGCGATGACCGACACCACTCGCCAAATCATGGAAGGCGATCTGACCGGGCGCCTTCCGATCGCTGGTACGGGCGATGAGCTCGATCGTCTCGCAAGTAACCTCAATGATATGCTGGAGCGTATTGAGGCGCTCATGCACGGATTAAAGGAGATGTCTGATAACATCGCCCATGATCTGAAAACACCGCTCACCAGGCTGCGCAACCGGTGTGAAGAGGCGCTGCGCCTGGCCGAGGACGAATCGCAATACCGCCGCGCGCTGGAGGGTACGATCGAGGAATCCGACGCGCTTATTCGAACCTTCAACGCGCTCCTGATGATAGCGCGGGCGGAGTCGGGGCAAGCTCGCGATGGAATGATCGACGTGGACGCGGCCGAGATCGCGCGCGGCGTGGGCGAATTGTATGAGCCCGTGGCCGATGAGAAAGGCATTCGCCTGCGGGTAGAGGCCCCGGCTCCTGTCCCGCTGAAGGGGAACCGAGAGCTCATAAGTCAGGCGCTGGCTAATCTCGTTGACAACGCGATCAAATACGGCGTTTCCACTCCAATCGAGATGAATGGAGCGGAACCGGAGATCGTGATCACGGCCGTTCCGGACGGCGAGCGAATCCGGCTTACGGTCGCCGATACAGGCCGCGGTATCCCGGAAGCGGACCGCGGCCGCGCGATGGAACGCTTTGTGCGACTCGAGCAGAGCCGGTCCCTTCCCGGTTCCGGCCTTGGGCTCAGCCTTGCATCCGCAGTCGCGCGACTACATGGCGGTGAGCTGAGGTTGGAGGATAACCGCCCCGGTCTCAAGACCGTAGTCTCACTTCCCCGCAGCGGCCACGCAGCCCTGGCGGCGCAATAGTCCCCCGCCCTCTAACTCGACTTCGCGAGCTAACTGTGGCTGTCGTCCCGGCCAAGCGAGCCCGGCTCAACCGGGCTCGCGCGAGCCGGGACCCAGTAATCCACGGCCGGCATGTAAGCACTAACCGCTTTGGTTACTGGATTCCGGCTCTCGCTCGCCGGGCGAAGCCCGGCTTGCTCGGCCGGAATGACAGGGGAGGATGTGCGGCATGACGCGGGAGGACGACCCCCTCGGAGCCAAATGCGATAGCCTTGGCATGCAGCGGGAGATGAGATCCGGAGCTTTGACGTGCTTGGCTCAGCGGTTCGCGATCGGGGGAAAAAGATCGTCGCAATTCGGGTTCAGAGTTGGTTTGCTAGACTAATCCGCCTTCGCACGTTCCCGTCCTCTCAGCTCGACGCCAGCGGCTGCAAGGAGAATTATGGCTGAATCGGCAAATACTCGAGCTGATCAGGACGCGGAGCGCGGAAAGGCGGCTTTGTGGCAGCGCATAGTCCGCGCACCCGGTCTCATCCCGGTGGGCACGGACGATGCGGTCATTCAACATTGGTTTGAGGACATAGCGCAGACGCCGGCTGGAAAGACGATCAAGCAGCTAAGCGCCGAGCAACCCATGCTCCACACCCTGCTTGCCGCGCTTGCCCGCGGCTCGCCTCATCTTTGGCACCTGGTGCAAGCCTCGCCGTCTCGGCTTGCCGAGCTCTTGGAGCAAGAGCCCGAGCACCGCTTTGAACGGATTCTTTTCGATGCAAAGAATGCAATTGTGCAAGCGCGTGACGATGCGGAGGTCATGCGTCTGTTGCGCCGGATGAAAGCAGATGGGGCGCTACTGATTGCGCTTGCCGATCTCGGGGAGGTGTGGCCCATCACGCACCTCATCGACGCTCAAACCAGACTGGCGGACGCGGCGGTCGACTCGGCGGTGCGCTACCTGCTGATGGATTCGCGCATACGCGGCAAGCTCAAGCGCGCGGAACCGCCGGATCCAGCGCGGTCGGGCTACATCGTGCTCGCCATGGGCAAAATGGGGGCCAACGAGCTCAACTATTCGAGCGATATCGATCTGATCGTTCTTTATGATCCTGGTGCGATCATTACAGGGGCGGAGCCCGCTGCAATGTATCTACGCTTGACCAGGAATCTGGTAAGACTGCTGCAAGAGCGCACAGCTGACGGTTACGTGTTTCGCATCGATCTGCGGCTGCGGCCTGATCCTTCTTCCACTCAGATTGCCATATCCACGCCGGCCGCGCTCGATTACTACGAGAGCCGAGGTCAGAATTGGGAACGGGCGGCGCTGATCAAGGCCCGCCCGTGCGCGGGCGACCTTGAGGCTGCCGAGAGGCTTCTCATCGACCTGTCGCCTTTCATATGGCGCAAGTATCTGGATTTCGCGTCCGTTGCGGATGTGCATGCCATGAAACGGCAGATTCATGCCTATCGCGGGCATGAGGAGATTGCGGTCGAGGGGCACAACATCAAGTTGGGTCGCGGTGGTATCCGCGAGATCGAATTCTTTGTCCAGACCCAGCAGCTGATTGCTGGCGGCCGGCACCCCGAGCTGCGCACCAGGCCAACTCTGACCACCCTCGACGCGCTCCGGCATGGTGGCTGGATCGATGCGACGGCGCATGCCGATCTCGGCTCGGCGTACCGTTTTTTACGAGCGATCGAAAACCGGCTGCAGATGGTTGCCGACGAGCAGACACACACGTTGCCCGCGGACCGCGACCAGATGGACCAATTCGCACGGTTCGCAGGCTTCTCCAGCCGCGATCGGTTTGCAGCGGCACTGCTAACTCATTTGCGGAATGTGCAGCGACATTATGGAAGTCTTTTCGAGCACGCCTTGCCGGCCGGCGGTGTTGCCGCGCAGTTGAACTTTCCAAGGGATGCGGACGATCGCGAAACGCTCGACCGGCTCTCCGCGATGGGCTTTCGGGAACCGCTCCAGACATCCGCTCTGGTGCGGCGCTGGAATACATCGGCATATGGCGCCTTGAGGGGGAGCTTCGCGCGCGAGCAGCTCAGCCAGATCGTTCCACTCCTGCTCCGGCATTTCGCCAGTTCTCCCAATCCCGATAATGCTGTCGTGGCGTTCGATCGCTTCCTCGCAGCACTGCACGGCGGCGGGCGCCTGTTTTCTCTTTTACGCCAAAATCCCGATCTGATCGCGTTGCTGGCGCTGCTTCTTGGCAGTGCGCCGCGTCTTGCAGACAGCCTTGCGCAATTCCCGGAAGTCATGGACGCGGTCGTTGACCCCTCTTTTTTCGGGGCACTTCCGGAGGAGTCGGATTTGGCGACGGCCCTCGAACGATCGATCAGACAGGCGGTCTCCTATGAGGAGCATCTCGATCGCATCAGGATCTTTGCCCAGGAGCAGATGTTCCTGATCGGAATTCGCATTCTTTCAGGTACTGCCTCGGCGGACCAGGCGGGCGAGGCGTTTGCCCGGCTCGCCGATGCTCTGGTTCGCTCCTTGCACCACGCCACCGAGGCGAACTTTGTGCAGCAGCACGGCCGGATTACCGGCCAGCAGATCGCGATTCTTGCGCTCGGAAAGCTTGGCGGTCGTGAAATGACGTCCACCTCGGATCTCGATCTCATAGTCGTGTACGATTTTGATCCCCGACAACCTGCATCGAGCGGACCGCGCCCGCTTTATGGGCCGCAATATTTCACGCGACTGACGCAGCGCCTGATCAGCGCGCTCACTGCTCAGACAAATTATGGCGTGCTTTACCCCGTGGATATGCGGCTGCGCCCTTCTGGCCGCTCCGGGCCGCTCGCCACTCAGATCGATGGATTTGCCGAGTATCAGGAAAAGGACGCCTGGACATGGGAGCATATGGCGCTCACCCGGGCGCGCGTCATCTCCTCCTCGTCCCCGCAGTTCGCCAAGCGAGTCGCAGATGTGATCCGCACAGTCTTGACGCGGCGATGTGATTCGGGGGCAGTCGCTGCCGACGTGATCGAAATGCGGCGCGCGATTGCAACCGAGAAGGGCGAGGGAGATCCATGGGACCTGAGATATGCTGCAGGCGGCCTGACTGATATCGAGTTCATCGCGCAGTACTTGCAGCTCATTCACGCCGCGGAACTGACGGAAATTCTCGATGCGTCGACCGCACGCGTCATCGAGAAGGCATCCCGACTAGGGGTAATCGAGGCGCAAGATGCCGAAGTGCTCCGGTCTGCGGTGCGCCTCTATCACGCTCTCACGCAGATTTTGCGCCTATGTCTGCCGCGACGGTTCGATCCCGCGACAGCTTCGCCGGCGCTGATCGCGCTGCTCGCCCGCGCCGCCGACGTTCCCGATTTCAAGACCCTCGAGGCCTTTCTGGGTGAGACGCAGGCCAAGGTCAGAGCGTGCTTCGAGCGTATCCTCGGGTGAGTTACGGCCCTGTAGGGTGCGTCAGGCGTACAAGTCGGCTGCTGACAGCCGACTTGTACGGCATAACCCACCACAACGGGGGACGCATCAGCAGGGCTGGATGGCGCGGCTTACGCCATCGAGACGACCTGGACCGGCCCGCTGGCTAATCTAATCGTACCGGCAGGACAGCGTCTCGTGGTCTCAGGTTACTTCAAGGCAAACAGTGCAGCGATGACGAGCGCGAGTGCCGCAACGATCGAAGGTGCGGTGAAACTACCCAGGCGATCCGAGGCGATTCCAGCAAAGAACGGACCAACGATCTGTCCCAACCCAAAGGCGCCGGTCATTAGCGCGAGGGCACGACGGGCATCTCCGAACGTACGCGCGCGCGCCTCCATTAAGCCGAGCGCAGTAAGCCCCATGAATGTCCCGCCGACAAGAATTGCCGCAAGAAATACGCCTAAAGTCGTTGGCCACAAGACGCTTGCCAGCACACCTGCCGCCTCGACGATGCAAGCGATTGCGAACGTCGTGGGGATGCCAAGAGCTGTTTGGATCCGCGCCCAAAGCGCAATGGAGGGCACGGCTGCCATGCCAAAGACGATCCAAATCAACGGCTCGAGTGCCTGGATTGCCGAAGTGGCTCGTACGATGGCGACAAGGAAGGTTGCTGTGATGATATAGCCAAAACCGAACAAGCCGTAGGCTACGATCAGACGCTGCAGGCCAGGAGACGCGACACCGCTCGTTTGTTTCCCGGTCTGCGTTGTCGAGTTGGCGAAGCGCGGCAGCAGCAACGCCGCCGCGAGCAAGGCCGCGAGTGACAGCGCACCGCTCGCGAGCCACAGCGCCCGCCAGCCTTGGCCGAGGTGGAGCAAGGCGGCCACGAGCGCGGCTGAGATCGCAATGCCCGTGCCGACGCCGGCGAAATGAACGGCAGATAGTTCGTTGCGTTCAGCTTCAGCCAGATGCTCCAGCACCACCGTCGACGCAAGGATCAGCACGAACGCACTCGCGGCACCCCCAACGAACCGTAGAATTAGAAATGCCCCGAAGGTCTGCCCTAGTCCCATCCCGGCCGTAGTGGCGGAACTGACCGCGAGTGACCCGAGCAGCCACAGGCGCCGAGAACCAGGCAGTCGCGGCATTGCCGCAAGCAACGCGCCGATCAGGTAACCCACGAAATTTGCGGAGGCAATCAGACCCGCTTCTGACTTGCTGAGCCTTAGAGCCTCGATCATCGGCGGCAGAATCGGCGTGTAGACGAAGCGGCCGATGCCGAGCGCTGCGGCAGTGGCGATCAATCCACCGAGCGCTGCGGAAACCGCATTGACCTGTCCGACCGGCCGGGAGGCTTGGGGTTCAATCTGCGGGGTGGGCACCCTGTCGTTCTCCACGCTCAGACCGGGAGATGACGGCAGTGTAGATCTTCCAGCAGATCACGGTCGGATGCGACTCAACTTCAGCTTAAGATCCCGTTCGATGTAGATCTCAATGAACCCCGGCAGCAAACCTGCTTGCACCATCTGCTCGAACGGTTCGCAGTAGCGCGGCTCCGGCGGATTCGTCAGGAGGACGATGCTCCAGAGGTTCAAAGGCGCCTGCTCCGACCCGCCAACGCCGTGGCGGACATGAAACAGGGGCTGAAAGGGACTCGCCACGAGAGCCTTGCCGCTTTCTTCAACCATTTGCGGGCGTCCGAGGAAATAGATGGTCTGCCTGGTGTCGCTGACGAAAACGTCCTCGAGGACGCGCCCTTCCTGCGGCGTGATCCATCCCCGCTGCAATGACGACCGACAGAACCGCGTGGAGCCATCGCGCAGGGTCGTTCGGCCCCATGAGCGCGCCTGCGAAACCACATAGGGAATGTAGGTGAGCGGATCCCAAGCCTTCTTGGTCTCCATGTCCCAGATCATGGCACGCGTCAGAGTCTGCTCGGGGCTGAGCCGATATCGCTCTTTGAGGATCATGTTGACGTCTACTGGCGGAAGCTCGAACCGCGTGCTTGATGGCGCGCTCCAGGCATCATTGTACTCGCGTTCCGCCGAGTCGAATGCAATGGCCGATGCGACGTTCATCGAATTCTCCGTGCACACGCGTCGTCGCGCCAAGCTCCACGCATTTCGCCGTGGAGCGCGTTGTCGCATCCAGGACCATATCACGTGGTCCCGTGTTCTGTGAGTACTCCTTCGATCGTGCGATATCGGTTAGAGGCAAAAAGGCGCTCGACTTGTGGATGGCACGCGTCCGCCTGAACGGCCGCGCAGACCCGACGGGTCAAGCGGCGGCAAGCGCCCGGGCGCGAATGGCGCGAGGTCGACGCGCCGTGCCGCACCATCGAGGATCAATTCGCTCATCGCCTCGCCGGTTGCGGGCGCGTTGAGCATTCCCCAGACACTGTGGCCGGTCGCCACGTAGGCACCGTCAATACCCGGCACGGCACCGATCAGCGGAAGGCCGTCTTCGGTGACCGGCCGGAAGCACGCCTGCCGCGCTTTGATCGGCGCCGCGGCGAGCGCCGGCGAGATATTCCGACACAGCGCTTCGAGCCGTGCGTGCGCACCCTCGTCAGCTGCGACATCGGCAGGATCGATCGGCAGCGGCCCGATGGTCGAGACCGCACACACCCACGTGGTGCCATCGGCGCGCGGAAACAACTCGGGGGTCAGGATTTCGCCGCTCGCCTCGCGGTACTCGAGGAACAATGCCTCGGCCGGAACGGTCCCACCCGTTTCGAATACCAAGCTATGGCCCTTGTAGCCGAGCACCACCGGCAGCGGCAGCCAGTGCCCAGCCAGGATCGACCACGGTCCCATCGCGATCACAACGGCGTCGCCTTCGACGATCTCGCCGCTCGCGAGCGCGACGCCGCACACGGCTCCGCTCGGGCTGCGCACCAAGTTGACGACCGTATCGTGCCGCAGCAGCGCGCCCTCCGTCTCGGCCGCACGCATCAAACCTGTCGTGAACGCGCGGGGCTCGACCAGCGCGGTAGACTCAGGCGAGCCTAGGCAACTCGTGATCGCGACCCCCTCGGAGAGCCACGGTCGCCCGCCCGGGCCGCGCGCGGTATCGTCCTCAGCGGCGTAGCCGGCATAGGTTGTCAGACGCCGATATCCCCAAGGGTCGCCGAGCTCCGAGGAAAGTTCGCCATGAAGCTCGAAGCTCCGCCGCGCCAATCGATCGAGCGGGCTGCCCCCGCACCAGTCGAGCGCCAGAAAGCCGCCCGACTTGCCGGAGGCCGCGCCGGCAACCTCGTGACGCTCAATTACGATCGGGCGTGCGCCGCGTCGGCTTGTGAAGTAGGCGATCGCGGCGCCAATCGCGCCACCACCGCAGATCACAATGCGTTTGCACGAGCCCATACCGTTACTGTGTCAGGCTCGGCTCCCCAGTTCCAGGGCCGCGCTCGGCTAGCTGGAGCGGCGCGGCGGTGATGCTGCTGATATCCGCTCTGGGTCTTCGCGCCCGAGCCATCCCGCGGCGTTGGCCGGCTATGTCCGGAGTTGTACAAAACATAACCCCAGCAGCGCTGACGCGACGTGGCAACAACCGACATCGCGCCAAGTGCGGCGCGCAACCGCAAAGTCAATGCATCCGGCCATTCACTCAGTGCTTCAATACTGATCGTGCCGGCGTACCCACTGCATCGGAATTTTGAGGCCGTCCTCATCGCGGCCTTTCGGCGCAAGGTCGAGGTAATGGTAGGCACCATTGAGCATGTCCACGCCCCGCGAGTAGCAGGA
>Ga0207693_10000885_pt1 | contig 26839 bp, 26 predicted proteins | sample LARL81metaG_FD_184347 | JGI IMG/M metagenome (GOLD analysis project Ga0207693, IMG submission 184347) | Corn, switchgrass and miscanthus rhizosphere microbial communities from Kellogg Biological Station, Michigan, USA - LAR L8-1 metaG... | ecosystem: Host-associated > Plants > Roots >... | reverse complement strand
CCATCAATAGAGTACGGTAAAACTGGTGTCTTGCTGTTACCACACGAAAAATCAAAGATTGAGGAAAGTGCCCGAAGGAATAATTTGGAAATTAAAATCCTGCCAAGAGTAGGAATAGGTAGGAATAGCCTTGGTAATGGTCCTGAAGAAATTTTAATATATCAGATCATGGGAAGGGACGCTACTGGAGATAACTGTCCTTTTCTTGATACATATTCAGACCTGAGAGCCCCAAATGGGGGCTATAGATGTATAATTTATGAAGAACGTCCATTGGCATGCCGCGCATACCCAGTTATCGAAAATACGAATAATCGGGATCCAGTGCTAGATTCCAGATGTCAATTTTGTACTTCGAATCTAGACAAACCCGAAAAGGGTAGCCTGATTAGGGAATTAGCTGCCTTGAAGACAATAAAGAGACACGTAAGAATTGACAAGAATACTCCCATTTGGAGATACGCTACCCATATTGGCGAGGAGCGAGACAGTGCAAAATTTTTTCCTGAGGGATGGCTCCTCCAAGATATATAATCACTCTGCATTCAAGTACGTATCTATAGTTTGAAGATAAGATATCCCGATCAGACCATTTGAAAAATGTTTATTTCTTATAGAAGAAAAAATAGAACTTATTTGCAGATGCGAATAATGAAACAGTTAAATTTCAGACGGTACCCTTTTTTAACAATGCATAAGAATGAACTGAAAAAATCGTATCTAATAGCAACGATTGCAATCTCTGGATTTCTGCTTTTGTCAGTAACAGCAGCTGGCACACAGTCTTCACATCAGGCATTTGCACAAGGCGGATCAGCTCCGACAAACAGTGAACAATTCAACAATGCGGGGTCATCGAATAACAATACAACATCATCCTCAGGCTCTACGGGCGGAAACGCATCAAGCCCATCGACTGCTTCAGTAACACCAAATGAGTTACCGTCTTCTCAAAGTACTTCAGGAAGCTCAAATTCTAGTCAGCAAAGTACTGGTGCGTCAACTCAAAATCAACCACCATTAAACAAAAATGTTGTTTGGCAGGGTTTTATAGCCTCAAAACCAAGCGATATTCCTGGACGTAAAGGAAGTTCAGCTCTCATTTTAGCCCCTAGAAATGATCAAGGTGTATATTCAGGAATACTCACATATCAGGCAAGTAAGCCTGTAAAGGTTGTCGTATGGAATACTGTGAATCTTAATAACAAGACCGCAATACCAAAGCAATTTGGAAGTCAAGAAGACATGATAAAAATGGGAAAGAATACTGTCTCACTGACGACTTTGGGATCATCAGATAAATCTGGTTCTATTCCATTTACAGGAAATGCTATTGAGCTTGTCAATGCAGGAGGAGGCAAGAACAAAGACTTCACAGCTACATACTCCGTAAACGTGGTGGGTAGTCAAGGTAAGATGGTCAACAATCTCCAAAGTATAGCAGCAGCGGCAAACGCTACGGGATCAAACTCAACAGGCTCGGGCTAATAGACTCAAGTTGCAAAGATCGTGAATGCCTGGATAACTGAACAATCCCAGGCGTTTTATTCCTTTATTTTTGTTTCTGTAACTCTATTCTAAAAGGAGAGATTGGTGCCAGTATAAGTAGCGACTTGTAAATCAGATTTGTATAGTTATTTTTATTGTTCGTGTTCAGATAACGATGAAAGCAATTTCATATAATTTTGACTTTGATAGAGATAGAGTCCATTCCTTTTCACGAAATAAATTCTACCTGCCGGTATCTTTTCAAAATTCTCAGATAGATCCAGGAATTCAGATAAAGACACTTCTAATATTTGCTCATAATCTCTATATCCTACTCGATAATTCTCACAGTTGTCATAATGTCTAGCTTTGCTAAGAATTTCAGCTAGCAGACCCTTTCTCGTCATCTGAATAGTATAATAGGCCTCCTGCTTCAACGATCTTGATTATCATATCTGATAAGGGTTTTATTGGATAGGACTTGTCGTTTTTATCCAGGTTAATTATTCTGTAATTCTGAAGATCAATATCTATTATGTTTCCGTCATCTATTTGCTCAAGTGTAGACCTCTCGATTTCAATTGGCAAGAGATAACCCCCATCAATGGCGTTTCTGTAAAATATCCTTGCGAATGAGGGTGCTAGGATCGCCCTTATGCCTAATTTGGATAGGGCTATTGGCGCGTGTTCTCTGCTGGAGCCACATCCGAAATTTGCACCACATAATAGAAAATCGCCTGGGGATACCTTGGTGTGGAAGCCAGGATCGATACCTTCCATGGCATGCATAGCCAATTCTTTTGGATCGTGAATTTTTAGGTATGGTCCAGGAATAATAACGTCTGTATCAATGTTATCGCGAGCATATTTGTGAACTCGGCCTTTCTTGATGTTCAATCGTCCAAATCCCTTGGATCAGTAATTCTACCTTTCAAAGCCGACGCAGCAACAACAAGAGGTGAAGCGAGGTAGGTCTTTGAATCGACATGACCCATTCGCCCCGGAAAGTTTCTATTTGTAGTACTTATGCATACTTCATCCTTTGCAAGCACACCCATATGGGCGCCACAACACGCCCCACAAGTGGGCGGACCAACTACCGCACCTGCCTGCATAAATATCTCGACTAAACCCTCTTTCAAAGCCTTCAAATATATTGATTGAGCAGCAGGCAATACTTCGGTTCTGACTTTCACCTTCTTACCATCCAGAAGCCTTGCTGACATTCTTAGGTCTTCTAGTTTAGCGCCAGTGCATGAACCTATATAGGCCTTATCTATTTCAATACTTTGTAGTTCCCTAGCAGCACTGATATTGGCTGGAGAAAAAGGTTTGGCAACAGTTGGTTCTAGCTTATTAATCTCATACTCATACATGTCTAGATATTGAGCATTATCATCGCCGTGTATTGGTGAGTAATTAGATGTAGTACGCTTGTTTATATAGTCGTACGTTACAGAGTCAGGTTCAATTATCCCACTCTTTGCACCCGCTTCAGTAGACATATTAGTTAATGTAAGGCGTTCTTCCATACTGATTTCCTTTATTATATCTCCAGTAAACTGCATCGACTTGTAATTGGCCCCTTCTATACCTATATCAGCGATTATATGCAAAATCATATCCTTTGCCATGATATATGCAGGTTTCCTTCCATTTAATTTGAAAAGTAACGTATGAGGAACCTTGAACCATATTTTTCCTTTAATCAACACATAGGCAATATCTGTGTGCCCCAAACCAGTGGCGAAAGCACCGGTCGCACCGGTGGTATTAGTATGAGAATCGCCTCCTACGTATACTTGGCCTGGAAGAACAAGTCCTTCTTCGTGCGACAAAGTGTGGCATATCCCATACTGCCCTAGCCCATATTTGAAGTGACGCCTTATCTCAAATTTTTTAGTCCATCTTGATAAGAGAGCAACATTCTCTGCAGATATCCGATCTGAGGCTGGCACGAAATGATCCTCGCTAATCCAGACCTTGTCAGGGTCCCAAACTCGATCGAACTTGTTTCCCTTTTTCTCCCACTCCGTCAGGATCTTTATTACACCAGGACCAGATACGTCGTGCATCATTACATTATCTACATTACCAAACACCACTTCATCTGGAGAGACAACACTTTTTCCAGATGCCCTTGCCAGAATCTTTTCCGTAATCGTCATTCCCAATGAATATCACCAGACCGGGTAAACCTTGCACGATCGTGAATTAAAACGTTATGAACTTTGGTACCATCTTGCTTCACATTCTTTTTACATAATTATCCGTTGTATTAGAGAGAGCCTTCTCTAAGGTACCGGCACCGTGTGAGTTTATGGTAAGCTATAAAACAGAAAAACATCACAAAAACGAATGGAAAAATAGAAAAAGTGCTAGATACAAATACACATCTGCCATCAGAATTTTGGAAGTAATACCCATAAAGTTAGCCCGGCAATCTAGAAAATTTGATTTGTACACGAATCTAGTTCATTCTGGTTTCGATTTTTTGGAAAATGATGTTTTGGTAATTTCAAGTAAATATGTATCTGTAAGTCAGGGATGTCTCATTTCTTTAAATAGAGTAAAAGTAAGTCAGAAGGCAAATGCAATATCAAAGAGATTCCAGATTCAGAAGGAACTTGCCGAGATAATTCTAAGAGAATCTGACTGTATTCTAATGGGTATGCCCGGCTATCTTCTAACGACCAAAGATGGAATTTTGGCTCCAAACGCAGGAATTGATAGATCTAACGTACCGCCGCGCCAAGTAGTTCTTTATCCAGTTAACCCTTTTTTACTAGCTAAAAACTTGAGGTTGAAATTCCGGATCAATCTTGGAGTTAACCTTGCAGTCGTCTTCTCTGATAGTCGCTTAATGCCAACTAGGATAGGGACCACCGGCTTAGCAATAGCAGCAGCAGGCTTTGAACCAGTTGAAGACCAAAGAGGAAAGAGGGATCTATTCGGAAACGTATTGAGGGTTACAATGAAAGCTATCGCCGATGATTTTTCTACTATCGGTGTAATGATTATGGGCGAGAGTGATGAATCTATACCCGTTGTAATTATCAGAGGAGCCCAAATGAAGCGTACTGAGAGGGATCTAACTTGGCGTGACATGACTATTGAGCCCTCGCAAGATATATACATGAGAAATATTGCCTATGAATTCTCTAGATAGATTAAATAATAATGACTCATAGAGTTTTAATATATCCCATGAACAGAGTTGTAACCTATTGTCCGAGTTTCTAACAAAATATCCAAAACGCATAAGCTTCGTAAAGGGCCTCGTTGGCCTTATTCGTCACGAGGAAATCGAGCTAGACCAGTTAAGTATAACAGTCAAATTAAAAAAAGACGAGATTATCCGGACATTGATATCCGAGGGATTTAGCCGCGTCAAGTTCGAAAATAGGAAGGCGGCTCAGATTGGTAATGGGTTTGCAAAGAAACTCATGAGACCATGGGAAATGCATGTGAGACTCCTGGATATGCACCAACATGGTTTGATCGCCATTCAAGCAGAGGTCGAAATATCCAGAAGATACATACAGCATATCAGATCTGTCAGAGTTCCCGTGATATACGAATTAGAATCCATACTTAACAAGCACAAGATAGAATATCGCATATGGAATGAAAAGGTTCGGGACTATATTTCAAACATAATTGATAATCATCATATCCAACTTCGCGCACCGGCTCTGCCAGCAATTCCTTGGAAGGTGATGGCCTGTGTCTGTGCAGCTATTGCCTTAGTTGATGCCTTGAAGTTTACTTACATTTTGCACTGAGCCCGTGCATTCGAGTAGGTTGAATCTAGATATGTTTTAGAAAATTCGATTTAGTGTCCACCGCTACTAGAGTTTACACCGAATTCATTGGCAGTTCTAGTCGTGCAAGAAACGGTAATATTTGATGATATGCTAAAAAAATGTCATTATGGGTATTCCAGAGAAGATCAAAGCCATTGAAGATGAAATTCACAAAACCCAAATTAACAAGGCCACGGAATTCCACATTGGCCTTTTAAAGGCTAAAATAGCTCGCCTCAAGCGTGAGATGGAAGAGAATACTCACGGGAAGGTTATATCGGCTGGAGGTGCTTTGAGCGGATTTGATGTTAAGAGGACTGGTAATGGTACCGTAGTCCTTATAGGACTTCCTAGTGTTGGAAAGTCGACCCTGCTAAATAGGTTAACAAATGCAAAATCCAGAGTTGCCTCGTATCAATTTACGACGCTTACAGTTGTACCGGGAATGATGTACCACGATGGCGCTAGTATCCAAATACTCGATATGCCAGGAATAATTGGCGGGGCCGCTTCTGGTAAGGGACTTGGCAAGAGGGTATTATCAGTTGCTAGGGGCGCTGACCTAATCCTGATTGTACTTGACGTATTTCAAACCCATCATTTGTCCGTGCTAAAAAAGGAATTATTTGATATGGGCATTCGAGTAGATGAAAAGCCTCCAAATGTTACTTTGGAAAAGACATCTACAGGAGGAATGTCAATAAATACTCAGGTCAAGATAGATCTATCAGAAAAACTAATCAAGGAAATCCTGAGGATCTATGGTTTTCATAACGGTCGCTTGATTATTAGGCAACCAGGGTTAACCGATGAACAACTGATTGATATCTTGAATGGTAATCGAGTGTACATTCCTTCAATAATGGTATTAAATAAGATCGATTTAGTGAACCAAGGCTTTGTAAGAGAAATTCAATCGAAAATAGGATCTAATTTTGTGCCTGTCTCCGCAGATGCCAATATCAATATCGGGTCGCTAAAGGAAGCAATATATCAAAAACTCGAATTTATCAAGATATTTATGCGACCGAAAGGCGGAGAAACTGATTTCAAAGAACCAATGATAGTCCGAGATGGATCCTCCATCGAAGACGTTTGCAACAAGATCCATCGCAATATGGCAAGAGAATTTCGATTTGCAAACGTATGGGGAAGGAGTGTCAAGTTTGCTGGCCAGAAAGTTGGTCTCGATCACCGGCTTCATGACTCGGACATTTTGACGATAACAAAGAAGATCGGAGCATGAGATTTTTAAAACTAACTAACAACCATTCGGTAGATCACCCAATACTACGATGAATGCAACTAATTTGTCTGAATAATTTGGATTGGCCAGCCGTTAGAACATGCAGAGGGCATCCGGAATAAAGCCTTTGGATATACCAAAACCGATCCACATCTAGATCTAAATACTTGAACCAATCCTAGAGTACATTTGTGCACGGCAGAAGTTGATATTGCTTGCTAATCATACTTGTTGCGGGTGGCAGTACCTTAAAAAAGCGGTAATAATTAACATCCAAGAATATGCTTGAAGGAAGTAAAACTTTATTCCACAAGGGCATCTTTGATTTTAAGATAAAACATCTTTTGGTAATCGGGGTCTTAGCTCTTGCTTTTGCTACCGGCTTTATAATGCGTTCTTATCCTGTAAAGTATGGGTTTTATCTTAATGAATTTGACCCATATTTTGATTATCGCGCTACTAAATACATTGTAGATCATGGGCTTAATGCATATTGGAAATGGCAGGACACGATGTCATGGTATCCTGAAGGCAGAGATGTTCCTAAGACATCTCAATCCGGGCTCCATATTGTTTCCGCCTACTTATACGAGATCTTTGGCGCTGGAAGTTCCTTATTAGATTTTACTATTTTATTGCCAGTCATTCTTGGATCGTTGACTACAATAGTAATTTTTGCTCTTGTAAGGACACTTGGTGGTACTACTGCAGGCATGTTTTCAGCGTTATTGTTCGCCTTTACGCCAGCTATCATTCAAAGGGGAAATCTTGGCTGGTTCAAGTCGGAACCGCTTGGCTTATTCTTTGGTCTGCTCGCGGTGTACCTCTTGATATCTGCAATCAAGCACAAGCCATTAAAATATGCGATTCCAAAAGCAGTTTTAGGAGGCTTGCTTCTAGGACTCGGAAACGCTTCCTGGGGAGGTGTTCAGTATTTTAGTATACCAATCTCATTATTTTTCATTGCGCTTCCGTTCTTCCAAAGAAATACTAGAGTATCTACCTATGTGGTAATAGCCTTTACAGTATTTTCGATAGCTAGCGCAGGCGCATTTCCAAGACCAGGAATCTCGTTCATACTAGGTCTTCCCGGTATCGCATTAATTGGGGGTACAATTTTTATGATTGGCGCTGAGATCCTAAAAAGGATAAGTAGCGAACGCAATGAAACCCGGAATTTACTTTTTTTGCTCGGTGGATTTGTAGTTGTAGGGTTAGGAGTGGTAATAGCAGGTGCTTACCATCCGGCATCTTTTAGGTATCTAAATGCAATAAATCCCTTTTTGTCATCTCAAAACCCTCTCACAGCCTCGGTCGCTGAGCACTTTACGCCCACCTTGGTAGACTACTTTACAAATTATTCGATATTGTTAATGTTTGCCGGGATAGGGATCTGGGTGGCGTTTAGATATCGGACTCCATCCTCAATATTTGCCTTGATAATTGGCATAACCGCTATCTACGTAAGTGCTACGTTTGCGAGACTTTTGGTATTTGCATCAATTGGTATAATCGTACTAGCTGGATTGGGACTTTATGAGATAACTCGCAGCTTTATGAGTAAGAGCAGTTCTCCAGCCAGTTCAAGACAGGTAAAGTTCGGAAAGATGTCAAAAGGTAGGAAGTTTTCTGAGCGGTCAACGGAGCAGCCGGCTAAGAATCGCACTATTCTCATTGGTTACACAGTACTCATTATTTTCTTACTAACCATTCCCATGATCTATCCTCAGAATTCTGGCTGGTTAAGTCTTGCAGACATTCCACCTTCGATTGCCAATGGCGGAACTGGATACAAGTTTCAAACGAACGACTGGTTAGATACTCTGGCTTGGATGTCAACGCACACCCCAAAGCGATCTGTTATTGCATCATGGTGGGACTATGGATACTGGATTACTACATTGGCAAATAGGACAAGTATTGCGGATAACGCTACCATCAATCAAACACGTATTGCGACTATAGCTAAGATGTTTATGGACAAACCTGACATTGGCGCCAAAGTGGCGAGAGAACTTAAAGCCGACTACGTTTTGGTCTATATCGTTGCACAACGGTTTGCAGCTGGAAACGGTAGCTCTATTTATGCTTTGGGAAACGGTGGAGATGAGAGCAAGAAACAATGGTTTATTAGAATCGGTGGCTTTAACGAAAGCACTTATCTAGAACAGGACGGAGTTACCCCTACTCCCATATTTTGGAATTCCACATTGTTGGGTAAGATGATCCCATTTACCCCGCAATTCTACGCCTCATCTCAAAATGGACGGCAAGTCTTACAGCCAACTTACACTCCAGGAAGCTTTGCGTTATATACTGAAAACATAAAATATCCTCAGAACGAAACAAAGAACCAGCCTTTTTCGTTAGTATATGCATCACCTAGTTTCAGAACCAATACCCCTGGTCTCGTCTTTGCTGTTTTGGTTTACAAAGTAAATCACGACTACGTGCCTGGTGCCGTGAGTGGCGGTTCAAGTCATCAACCTGGTCACAATACTGACCTAAGAAATTCTACAAGTGCCATAACAAATGCTTCCAGATCAACTAATAAGACTTGATCCTCATTTGCTAAATTCAAGTACCCGGACTACGATCGTATAATTGCCAAAGAAGTACTGTCTCTCCTAAACCTTAGTCAGTCTGTAGATAGTCTATATCTTATTTTGAACCAATTCATAGCAGTCGATATCATTTTTAAAACTGCATCGATTTGATTTTCCGTATCTTCTTCGGTCTTTACCTCGCGAAGCTAAATGCAATGATCCAATGCAGACCATAGGCTTTGACAACTGTTTGAGTGTTTACATGGGTCACATCGACGAAATATCTCAATCTATACATAGACTTACAACTGTTTGAGTGTTTACATGGGTCACATCGACGAAATATCTCAATCTATACATAGACTTCCTATATAGGACATCAACTGAAAAAAGCCGCGCATATCCATATAAAACATTATATTTCGTTTTCTGGTTAATTCAACTAGTTAAATGAACGCCTTCGATAAACATAGCAAAAACGTTACTGCGTGGTGTGAACGATGCGATAAAGTGTTTGATACACTAGCCGCAGCTAATGTTCACAAAATCGAAACTTCTCACAATGTAAGAACAATTGAATTCTGGATCACAAAGAGGCGTTGAAGATTAGGTGAACGATCACTTAAGCTATTCGTTAGTCGAAGCGTAACTAACTCAATACTTTATTAAACTCTATCAACCTTTTCTTAAGCCGCTAAAATTTGCATTCAGCACATGTTTTCGAACTATTTTTAGAACTTCAAATGTCGCATTTCTAATATCACCCGCTAAATATCCAAGCATTCGCACAACTATTCCCGAAGATCCTGGAAGGATAGAAGATCCTCCAACAATAGAATCAGAGCCCTTTAACCTAGTATTTATCTCATCATTAAGGACTCGTACATATCTTCGCTGCGCGAGTACATATACGCTACCGACAACAGTATAATTTCCCAAAATTCCCATACTACTCAAATTTCTTTTTTTTGGTTCCAATATGGCTATATCGATAAAACGCAGATTATCCAAATAATCTCGTGCTACTGCCTTTAGATAGCAAATATCATATTCAAAGGACTCCCCACTTGCAACTCTTCCTGGAACAACCATCTCAGAATATACTGATGTTGCATTTTCATGTACTTTGAAATTAAGAGTTTGGTAGAACCTTGAATCCCGGTACGGAATAATTTGATCGGGGATAAATTCAAAATAACAACCTTCGTCGACCGATACATTCACCATCTGCGTTGCGAAATTTTTTTCCATTCTGTATATTCTGGTAGCCCCTTGTGTGGTTATGTGGGCACAAGCATTATTCGTAACCGTAATATCCATTCTATATCTATCGCCCTGTAATATCCCGCCAGACGGTGAAATAATAAATACATAGGCCATTGAGGGCAGAGATTCCTCCAGGTATAGTGCTCGTTGTGTAAAAAGGGGCACTCGGGAATACTGGTCGGTGATTATAGTCTTGTTCCTTTGCACGTCATTTTCCAATCTTAATACTAGTGCTCCGATCTTACCAGCTTTTCCAATTCCTAGTTGATCGAGTTTTTGGTCATATGCAAGTACCTCTGGGGGTATGTCACCAGGAGTATAGTATTGAATCTCGCTCATCCACGTAACCTAATGTTTCACTAAGGCTTTTGGAGTCTCCTCGAAAAGAACATCCCTTATGATATTCTCGGCTACTTCATTTACTCCCTGACCTGTCCTTGAGTTAACAAATACATAAGGTTTGTTTCCACGAACGGTCTTGGCATCCCTATCCATCACTGTCAGGTCAGCTCCTACTGACGGAGCAATATCTATCTTGTTTATGACCAAAAGATCACAAGTCTCTATTCCGAGCCCACGTTTTCTAGGGTATTTGTCGCCTCCAGAAACATCTATAATATAAATAAAATAATCTGCCAAAGCAGGGCTAAACGTAGTTGTGATATTGTCTCCTCCGCTTTCAATTATAATTAGATCAAGGTAATCATGTTTGGACTCCATTTCTTCTACTACTGAAATATTCATAGACGGATCCTCGCGCACAGCCGTATGTGGACATCCTCCAGTCGCTAGACCTATAACAAGATCTTCTGCCATAAGTCCCTTCTCAGTTGCCAGATTTCTTCTCATACGGTCTGCGTCTTCACGTGATACTACGTCGTTTGAAATTATCCCAACCTTATAGCCTTTTAAATACAAAAGAGGGACTACCTGCTCGATTAACATAGTTTTTCCTGAACCAACTGGCCCACCAATTCCTACTCGAGGTATTCTCTTTGAACTCATTGATATTCGTACGATTTATTCATGTAATAAACATTTTTGAAGGCATGAGCTCGTGAGCTATTTGGAAAATATCAATGCCCGGAGTAAATTGCCACATGCTGGACAATGGTCTATTTATATTCTTTGCCACCGTGGCCAAAAGCGATGGTTTTAGTTCGTGGATCAATTTCTGCCCATCAAGGTGCTGTATCATTCCTAACCTAAGAGCCGCTCCGATGATGCTGACAACAAAAGTGTAAAGCATCATGATACCACTGTTATATTTTGATATGCCTAACGATTGGCTTGCAACTGCCAGTGCGACTGGATACACACCGGAGGCCTTGTTCACTTTGATGGCCTCTTGAAATTTGGTGATGAATTCGTTACCAGGTAGGAAATAGTTTACGCATCTTAGAAGCTGAGTACCAGACCTTACAGATGCGTTCCTGACCTCTTCGATAAGCTTCATTGAGTAGATGGTTCGATCCACTTTTATCAACTCATTAATATCAGCCGTTTCAATACAGCCATATGATACGCCTAGAGCAGTGCAATCAGCTGGTCCTATCTGGTGCTCCAGATAGACTGTTATCAGGGTCCTAAGCTCGTCTGGAGTCTTTGTTTTATTTTCACTGTAAAATAGTGCCTCAAGTCCGCTAGATGTTGTATACATTCCGGTCGGAAAGAAGGAATCAGAAAGTTGTAAAATATTAATCTCCTCAGCCTGTGAATTATAGTTAGTGTTCATGAATATGTGATCCTTCCTCTGGTTCAAACACCATATGCGCCTTGTTTATTTTGATGTGGTCAATTATAGGATCTAGGAGCTTTCTAAACATCTCGAGCTCTGTATCAGCCTGGATCGGAAAGTAGATATTTCGACCCTCTATTCTAAGAGGCCTATGCAAATTTCCGATTGTATGTCCTAGCCGCACAGGAATTTCTATGGAATTCAGATTCCCAACCTCTTCGTTAATGGATATCGTAGCAACGCTTTCAGGTTCAATTTCGATTATGATCATCTTATTCGGACTAGACAAAACCACATCTTTGTGTCTTATTTGAATCCCCTGCGGCAAAGTGAAGGCGATATCAGTTCCCTTATCGGAGGTCTTGCGCATCCTTACGCGTTGCGACTCGGACCTTTGAATCCTAATAACCTCACATGAGTTGATTCTTGACAATTGTTCGTATTTGTCTGCAAATTCTGCATCCTTAACATTCCCAAGTATAGAATTAATAGTAATCATTTAAACTATGACACTTCGCTTACCGGAGATTGTCTCCTATTCATATGTCTATCTTTGCTGCCCTTCTTTACTGCATCAATCATGTTGAAAAGCCTCTGAGTGTAATCAACATAGCCGTAATGTTCGTATTTTGACGAGTCAACTAAGACAAACACTAGGCCATTTTCTTGCATCTTCACCTTAGCACCAATTTCAAACTTTTCTGCTACGATACAAGAGGTGACCTTATGATCTGGATAGTCCAAATTGAGGTGAGAAGCTGGATCAATCATTCCAGACATGGACTTGATCATTCCCGCAACGACCACAACATGCCTAACGCGAGTTGGGTCTAATACTAACATATTCTCATCAATATTCGACTCCTCCACGCAATGACGTATAAGCAAACCTGGCATTCACCTCTTTGTATCAGAAACAGCGTGGGGATCTAGATTTTCTGCGGCTAGGTTTCTATCGATACGCAAAACAGATTTTGCTATTTCACCAGCAGCTTTCAAGGCCATCGTCTTAACCAATAATGGATCCAAAATTCCCTTATTCAACATATCAACAGGTTCTCCGCCATCAATATCTATGCCAAAACCACTAGGCGATGCTTTAGCAGCCATAACCTTCTCTAAACCATTATACCCAGCATTCGAGAGAATTTGTCTCATTATACTTTCAAGGGCCGATGCTACAACTTCAAGTCCCACCTGCTCAAGACCCTTTAGCCGCATATCTTTTACCTGCTCTATAACATGCAATTCTGCGGCCCCCCCTCCTGCCACGACTCCCTTATTCAATGCTGCCTCAGCAGCATTTACACCATCAATAGCGGCCCTCCATCGTTCCAGGGAAGTTTCTTTAGTTGATCCCGAGACAACCAAAGTTACCATATTCTTACCCGATCCACCCTCGATGCATACAACCCCATTTTCTTCCTCTTCGAATACGCGATCTGCTTTGCCAACTATGTCAGGTTTAGACAAATCATCGATCATTCTAACAATTTTTGCACCAGTATATCTAGACATGTACTCCATCTCTTCTATAGAGATCCGCACTGCAAATACGTTATGACTGACTAACAAGTCCTCAACCACTTGATCTATCTCTGTCGAAGCAAGCAGGAAAGTATTCGCACCGGTTGCAATCATCGCGTCGACTAGTTTTTTCGATTTCTCTATTCTATCATTCTCCATGCTCAATATTTCCTGATATTTGCTATTATCCTTGAGCCAAGACTCTTTTACGGGCTTGAGATCAAGTCTAGCAATCATAATCCTCGCTCCGTTAATCTTAGTCGGCATCGCTGGGTCTACCCTCTTTCGTTCCAGGACTAATCCGCTCACAATGCGATCTTCCATATTTGTTTTCCGTATTACCATGATTGATTTATCAAAATCAAATGAACCATCAAACTTTGCATTTTCTCCAACTGTTCTAAGAGCAGTAATGACGAGTGAGGAAAGTTGTCTACCGTCTAACTTTGAAGAAAGTGATGTATTTACTACTTGTTCTAATGCTACATCCTTAATTGAAATTGTTTTGGATTCGGCTTCTAACAATTCACAGGCGTGCCTTACTCCACTATCTATTCCTTCAACAACTTTGGTTGGATGTACGCCAAGCTCCTTTACAAGTTTCTTTCCTTCCTTGATCATTTCCGCAGCCATAACAACAGCTGTTGTAGTACCGTCTCCTACTAGCTGTTCCTGTCTTTCAGCAATTTCCACGATCATTCGTGCTACTGGATGGATGGCTCTTAGGGAGAGAAGAATAGTTACCCCGTCATTTGAAACATGCCTATTCATAGCTTGGTCTATTAATAATTTATCCAATCCTTTAGGTCCTAAAGTCGTCCTCACTGTATCGGCAACGGCCATAACTGCGTTGGAGTTTGATTCGAGAGCATTGAACTCAATACTCTCCGCCATCGGTCTCCACACACCAAAATTAGGATTTGACATCATAAGGACATGTTAAACAGACAAAAATAAAGATATTGAAAACATCAAAAATAAAAAAATTGAGTTTTTTTTGGTCGAAGTTATGCCATGAAGTACCTTTGGGCAGAAGAAAGTTCTTTTGCCGGATCAACTGTTGCAATCTTGCCGTCCAATTTTACCTCATATGTCTCAGGATCAATCGTTATTTCTGGAGTCTTGTCATTCCACATCATATTTCTTTTGCTAATGCTTCTACAGTTCTTTACTGGCAAAACTACTTTCTCTAATCCTAGTTTTTCTGGTACGCCAAGCTTCACTGCCGCCTTTGATGTGAATGTGAATGATGTTTTCTTTACAGCCTTTCCGAGCGCTCCAAACATAGGTCTATAGAATACTGGTTCTGGCGTCGGAAGCGATGCATTGGGGTCGCCCATTATCGACCACGCTATGAATCCTCCCTTAAATATCATTTTTGGCTTTGCCGGGAAGAAGGCTGTTGAATACATTGCGATATCAGCATATTTTCCGACTTCAAGTGAGCCCAAATAATCTGCAACTCCGTGCGTGGTTGCAGGATTTATTGTGGTTTTCGCAATGTACCTCTTTGCTCTGAAGTTGTCATTACCTTCTGAGTCTTCTTTCAGACTACCCTTCATTTTCTTCATTTTATCTGCTGTCTGCCATGCTCGTATTACAACTTCACCTATTCTACCCATTGCTTGGCTATCTGAGGAATACATACTTAGAACACCTTCGTCATGTAATACGTCCTCGGCTGCAATCGTTTCTGCTCTGATGCGAGATTCCGCAAAGTGTACATCCTCTGGGACACTTGGGTTCAGGTGATGACAAAACATCAGCATATCAAGATGCTCGGCTATAGTATTCATTGTGTATGGTCTTGTTGGATTTGTTGATGATGGTAATGCAAAGGGTTCGCCAGCAATCTTCATAATATCAGGGGCGTGTCCACCACCAGCTCCTTCTGTATGATAGGTATGTAAAGTTCGCCCATCTATCGCATTGATAGTGTCTTCTACGTATGCGCATTCATTAATGGAATCTGTATGTATCGCTAACTGAGTATCCGTTAGATCACATGCTCTGAGCGATGCATCCAAGACTGCCGCAGTTGTTCCCCAGTCCTCGTGGTCCTTTAGCCCGCAGGCGCCTGCTTCTATCTGTTCCATCTGCGTAGCTAGAGATGGATGTGAATCATTCCCTTTACCAAGGAATCCGAAATTCATTGGTATATCCTCTATAGATTCTAACATTCGACTCATATTGAAGACGCCAGGAGTACATGTTGTAGCATTAGTCCCATCAGCAGGTCCGGTACCTCCACCTATCATATTACATATTCCTCCACTTATGGCATCAATATATTGTTGGGGAGAGATGTTATGAACATGAGTATCAAAATGTCCGGGGGTGCATATTGTATGCTCCCCCGCAGTTGCCTCTGTGCATGCTGATACTACCATATTCTTACTTACCTTATCCATAATATTCGGGTTCCCTGCCTTGCCTATGCCTGCGATCTTTCCGTCCTTTATACCAATGTCTCCTTTTACTATCCCAATCTCAGGATCCAATACAACTGCATTTGTTATTAGAAAATCAAGGGCACCATTAGCATTGGTTACACCTGGTGTTTGAGCCAAGCCATCTCTTATAGTTTTGCCCCCACCAAATACACACTCATCTCCAGGAGTTATGAAGTCCTTTTCTATTTCAATTAATAAATCAGAATCTCCCAATCTTACCTTATCTCCAGTCGTTGGACCGAATAAATCTGTGTATTGTTTGCGAGTTAATTTAAGAACCATTATTATCTTCTCCCTTTATGCGCCCCTAAAGCCCTGCTTCTTTGCCTTTTCCAGTGCCGCGTTTTTTGCAACCGACGAATTTAGTCCTCCCATTACAAGCCCGTTGAATCCATGCACAACGCGAGACCCTCCTAATTCGCACAATTCTACCTCCTTAGAATCACCTGGCTCAAATCTCACAGAGGTACCTGCTGGAATATTCAATCTAAACCCGAACGCCTTTTCTCTTGGAAAGTCTAGTGCTCTATTTACTTCAAAGAAGTGAGTATGTGAACCAACCTGGCAAGGTCTATCTCCAGCATTCTTGACGTTGATTTTGATTGTCTTTTTATTCTCATTGCAATTAACCGGACTTTGTGATAAAACGTATTCTCCCGGGATCATATTTTTGGAACCTTCCTCCATAATTGGTTTTTTTTAATTTTCATTTTTTTGGTTTCAACCAACTATAATCACCTAGTAAACTGGGTCATGTACTGTTACCAGTTTAGTGCCGTCTGGGAATGTAGCTTCTACCTGAACTGTATGTATCATTTCCGGAACGCCTTTCATAACGTCGGCGCTCTTTAAAACTTCTCTTGCTGATTTCATCAAATCAGCGACAGTTTTGCCTTCTCTTGCGCCTTCCACAACAAAGTTTGCAATATACGCAATGGCTTCAGGATAGTTAAGTTTTACACCTTTTTTCTTTCGTCCTTCTGCAATTTGTGCAGCAGTCCAAATGACCATCTTTTCCATTTCCCTCGGTGCTAACATCAATTTTTCTATTACCTCATTGTATAGAATAGATCTGAAATATTTAAGTGTAGAAGTCCTACGTGTTATAATTCTGAAGAAAATTACCTGCTACCGACGCCTAGTTCAGAGGATTATTTAGTAGACGTCGACTAAAATTCCATTAATGCGTAGAGATGCTAACTGGGACCACGACTCCAAGCCAGAAAACAATCTGTTCATAATTCCCATTTTTATTGACCGGCAGAGTGAAATCGTAAACTTTTGTTTGGGAATGGATTTCAATGAAATTTGATTGTATCATCCTTCCAACCATGTTCGTAATGGTCGTTTCTATGCCCTTTCTCAAAATGAAGGCATCTATTTTTGAATATTCAATATAAAAGGTTGAAGGGTTGTCTAATAATGCTGTTGGATTTATGACACAAGAGTTAGCACTGAAATCAGATTCCCTCAGTTTGTTTTTTAAGAGGAGATAGGGATAAGGGGCCATTCCTGCAACGTAACCTAAATCTACAAATTTTTTTAGTACTCCCTTTTGACTAACAATTATTCTATTTGTAGTAAAATCTAGCTGTAGGTTCTTTCCCCAACCACCTTTTGTTTCGGAACTTAGTCTGAGGATCGTCTCCTCAATGTCATGGCTCTTGCACCAGTCAATAAAAAGCAAGACCTTTTCAGAGTCAGACTTTGTGATCAGAATATCTTTGGAGTAATCCAAAAATTCGGCAAACTGTTCAGGAATCACAAGAGCACCCTTATGTACGAGTTCTTGACATCTAAATATAACTTTGAATTTACTTATCGACTTATATTGGAATCTAGATTATTGCTATTAAACAGAGGGTTAATCACCTAACCTGAGCTACTAAGGAGTCAAGTAAATATTCAGATCGTAGAGATTAATAGTTGTTCATGTAACTGTTCGTTGGCAAATGTTTATACCTTGTTTGGAAATATGGTCTAAAGGGCGACCGTAGAGTCCCCTGTCAAGTCCTGGGTTATGATCTACCGATCCTGACTAAGGTCTTGACCAGCCTATTCCTGCTGGAATATGCATTAATCCTGCTGTTGCTATCATCCAGACCCAAGCAGTAAACACAAAGGGACCAGTTAACGCAGGAAGTCCCCATGTTCCAAAGAATTTTTGCAATGCAGGCATTACAACTACTGAACAGGTCACGGTGGCCAATATAGCCATGAAAAATGTTTGAGGTGTCAACGGAAGAAATGAGGTAAGTGCGATCATTACCAGGACTTGATTAAATCCGTGAAGACCTATCCTTACCTCAGCAGTAGGCAGCTTTGTGAGAATTGCCAAGGCTGCTCCAATAGCCGAACCAATCAGTGCCATTAACCCGCCAAGGTAAAGCGGAGACAAGGGGTTCCATCCGGCGGTATAAGCGTTAGTCCACCAAGGACGAACTTGGACACCAGTCGCGGTTGTTATTATTGGGGCAAGCTCAAATGCTAATGTAAGCCCGACCACCCAAAAGACGCCTGTTTTCCAGTTTTCGACAAATGTGACCTGTGAAACACCCTTCAGCGTTGCAATCATAAATTCCTTAGCAGTCCATTTAAAAGGAGTTGAGGGCTCCGGATTGCCACTTCCAGGAATCAATACTTCCTTCTCGGGCGGAGGAACCTCTGGCCATATATCATGACCATATCTTCTACTAGCATACATCATTGCCCAGGTAGTAAATATGAATGATGATGTAAATCCAGGTATCGCCCAGCCGTGACCGCCGTTAACAAATATGTCGCCCATCCAGTGACCAAAAGCTTGCCATACTACTGCAGTTATAGCAGCTCCGAATACAGATATCCAGAATGTGGCTTTGTTTGCCTTCACAAATGGACCTGACCAAAATGCCATACCGGTCAAAATCGAGTTATAACCAAACAGACCAAACGCAACATTTGTATAAGAAGCACCGAATATAATGGCCATTCCTGCTCCGATAAGTCCAGCCAGGACCATCATTGCACCAGCTTTTCTTGAAGCCAAAAACACTCCTGAAACAATTAAAATTCCCGTTACTGGTGAGCTAAATAACGGTACCTCAGAAATACCATTAAACAAAATATAGAAGAAGTCCAATACTGGATTTCCGGTTGAGTAAGTAGCCGATCCAGCTATTGGTGCAACGGCCGTAATTATCGGGAGGAATGAATGAAATACTTCTATCAAACCAAGCTACATCTGCGGAGGTATATTTTAACGATTTGTAAATTATTCATGTTTATTAATCATGTTACTATCGCGTGGCAACTCATAGTAAATCATTACGAAATTAATAGACTACTATCGGCTAGATACTACCTACTTTAAGAAAAACATGATAGTTAGCCGACGTCTACTAATGCAGGAAAGATCAAGCTGTTTGTGGCGTTGATATTTAATTAACGTCAATATTATAAATTAGTAACCTGTACAGAATTCGAATTGAAGCTCCTTTTTCATATATTTAGAGTTAAATTCACCAAAGGAAGTTTGAGTAGAAGGCAATCAAGCTACTGGCTGATTCGTCCTTTGAACAGCAAATTAAGCAAATTTGGCTCTTTTCCTTATTACGCATTGTAATCATAAACTTCTATATCCTTCGTTAGTAATACAGGGTCGTTCATGATAGACGAGATCGATGAGTTGATTCTATCCACGCTAAGTAAAAATTCTAAACAAGACACCATAGAAATATGCGATTATCTAAGGGACTATGGACATAACGTGACTGAGGACGAAATAGATTCTCGAATTATCAGTTTAGAGAACGAAAAAGTGATTTCGCGATATACTATTTCCATTGATTCAACAAAGATTAAACGTAGGATTATAAGGGTTGAACTCGTTCGCTTCAAGGTATCGCAACACCTTCTCAAGCGACTAGAGGGTCTAAAAAAATACCTAACTGAAGCGCCGTTTGTGCTCTATTGCGGACGAACCAGAGGAGGATATGACTGGATTACTATTCAATGCTTTCTGAATGAAGACGTTGCTGACGAGGAAAGTGACATATATCGAAATCTGTTTGGAGATATTATTCAGTCCTATGAAGTATATGACTTTATACCGATGAAAGAACTATCGACTCACGCACTTACTTATACATTTGACGAGCACAGAAAATTCTTAGGTGAGTGGATTTCACCCTTTCTTGGCAGATGATCTGGTGCTTGTCATGTTTGTTGTATATTTTATAGGGCACATCACTCATTAAGCTTCGAATTAGAATTTTTGAATCGAATAGCGTCGTCAATCATACTATGAGCTCTTAATCTTGTTTCCATCAAAAAATTAATTATTTCACCCCTCTGGGCCGGCTCAACGGTTTCATGAATTTCATCAATTAGGCTGTCTAATCTAGCCAGTAAAATTCTTAACGCTAGCGTAGTCTTTTTCGTAACTTTCAAAATTTGAATGGACTTCTTACATTCATTAGAAGCTTTGAGGTTTGATTCACCAACATATCTTAGACTGGATTTTATTTCCCTTATCTGTCTCACAGTCAAGCTGTTATTGGTCACTTGCTCAATAATTTCAGACTGTCTGTCGAAAGGAAGATTTGAAAGTTCTATCGCACAGCTAACATTTAGCCTATTTGCAGCAATTCGTTCTTTAAGACTATCTGGCAATCTTAGTAGCTGAATTCTATGCGAAACATATTCCTCACTCATTCCGATCTTCTTAGCAAGTTCGCTCACGCCACCCCAGCCAAAGTCAATTACATATCTTCTGAATGCCTCTGCTTCCTCAATCGCATCCATTGCTTTACGTTGCATGTTTTCCGTAAGTTGAATTTCATATGCATCCTTATCTGACATCTCCCGTATTTTGCAAGCTATGAAACGGCAGCGAAGAGATCTGCATGCTTGAAATCTTCGGTGCCCAGCCACAATCTCAAAACCTTGCGCAAGCGGCCTTATCAGGATAGGTTGCAGCAATCCATGTTCCCGTATGCTGGCGACCAGGCTGTCATCTTCAGGTGAAATTTTTTGAAATTTATTTCTAACTGCGAATTGAGATGGCTTTATCATTTTCATCTCGATATGTTCTACTATGCTTGTATCAAAAAATTCCATGGAAAGAATTGCAAATCTAACTACTTATTGTTTGCTGAGATCAGCTAATTATCACAACATGTTTCTATTTTCTAATAAATTTAATAAGAATCTTTAAATATATAATAAAAGGGTGATACGATCTGGTTCTAAGTCCAAAAGCAATTATGTTTACTTTTAGCGGCAAATCTGGCCAGTTCTTAAATAACGATTCGGATCCAGGCATTTTTTTAGGCAAGTAATCTAATCTACTAATTATTAATAGAATAGCATCATGCTGATTTGCCCTTGTAAATAGTAAGACGCTTCCGTTTCTCTAATTGGAATAATAATAATCCCTAAATGTAAGATAAGTTCATAAATGATTATCTTACCCCCATCTGACTGTGAACGTATTCCAATGACTAAAAAAATATTGTCAATTCAAAATATCGAATGCGAGACACTTGGAATACTCGAACCACTCCTACTGGCTGACGGATATGAAATACACAATGTCCTAGCAAAAGAACTTCCTGGTCACATAAACCCAGAATTATACAAGGCTATAATAGTACTTGGTGGGCCCATGTCGGCATATGACGACTTGGAATATCTTAACTTCGAAAAGCTATTGATCAAAAATGCTGTACTCGAACAGATTCCCGTCCTGGGGATATGTTTGGGTTCGCAACTCATTGCCTCCGCGCTTGGTGGTAGGGTCTATAAGGGAAATCAAAAAGAGATAGGCTGGCACTACATTGAACTTTCTAAGGATGGCATAGAAGGAGTTTTTAAGGGGATAAGCAATTCTAAACTAGAAGTATTTCAGTGGCACGGAGACACTTTTGAACCTCCGGTCAATAGCAAAATTCTAGCTTCCAGCGAACTCTATATTCAGGCCTTCAAGATCGGGACAGCTATTGGCATCCAATTCCATATCGAAGTTACCGAAGATATGATTAATGACTGGCTAACACAGTATGCTATGGAAATCCGCACTGAACTCATAAGTTCCACGAAAATATCTCGGGACATTCATACAAAAACTCAGAATCTCAGGAAATACTGTCTTGCATTTTATTCCAACTTTTGCAATTTCATAGAACACTGCGATTCTACCAAAAAATCCGAGTTTACTCTTTCGTGATTAGTAGTTTATATTATCTGCATCACCTAATTTCCAAAAATTTAGGCAGCAGAAAATGAAGTATGCAAACCTTGTATCGGAATAAGCGTACAGACGCCAGAGACTCTTGTATCATGATATTAAGATGATAAAGTAAGAATAGTTCCGATCTAATTGCCTACAATACCCCGATTATTCCCAAATTGATGTGGCCATATATTATTACCATTCTCAAGCATAATTCTAAATCAAGAGAATGACTTGCTATTTCGAGAATATTTTCATATCAAGGTACGTCATGCACTTCAAGATGTCACGTACTTCAAGGTGATCCCTAGAGTGAGTTATCACTTGCGGATTGCTAAACAATTAAGGGAGCAATTCAAGTGTATGACTGATTGCAATACACTACGGGTATCGATGCACACAGTTAATAGGTTTGAGATATCAAATTATGGATTCGAATAATTTTCCTAACTTAGCATACCAGCATACATGAAAGGCAACAAGGTAGTAATCTCCCCATGGATGGTGATCTGCTTTGCCATTGTTCTAACTTTTCCCCAAGAAATGGCTTCAGCGACTTTTGCACCGCTGAGACTACCGTCCCACTCCGCTGCCGTAGTTACATACACGGCATAATCTAAACCACCTCTAAATTGGTTCCACCAAAGCGTATGATGCTTAGAAATTCCTCCGCCTAACATAAGAGCCCCGGTTTTCTTAGCCTCAAAAATTACATCAGATAACTTCGATTGATCGCTCAGAAGATTCAGCTTAAAATCTTTATGATTTTGATAAAATAGCCATATTTGGCTTCCGACTGCGCCGTCGAGGATGCCAGGAACTATGACTGGAATGTTATTTTTGTTTGCCCAATACAAAAACGAAGTTTCGTTCAATCTGCTGCCGATATATTTAGTAATATCAAAACTAGAAAATTCTTTAGTGCCATTTTCTCTATACATTTCCGTTAACCATTTTTGCATTTTTTTCTCTATTAATGGCCCATAGTTTTCATTAGGAATTAGTACATTGCCCAGACGGTGTATTTTTTTATTATGTAGGAGGCTGTCGTCTATCTCGAACTCACCAGAGAAATATTTTTCATATGTCCTTGCAATATCGTGGTCAAGGGCGCCGCATGTAGTTATCACACATTGAAACATATTGTCCTTTAACATGTCGCGTATTATTCCCCGGGTGCCGGTCGAGATAATTGCTGCTACAAAAGAAAGAAATCTAGTACATTTGCTGTCATTGCGCATAGTTCTGAGTATATTGATGCCGGTTGCGAGATTTCTAGACTCAAATCCTCCGGAGCTTGACATTGAGCGGATTATAGAACCAACATCATCCGATCTAATTGAGAAATCAGCTATGTTCTCTGCCAATAAGGATTTCTTTCTGATCTTATTTCTATACTCGGTTCTGTTTCTGTTTCTGTGCGGTACGGCCATAGTCATCTTACTAATACAGTGGAATAAAATTTCTTGCTAGTAGTCTAGAGAATATCTTTCTTTCGGATGATCTTTAAGTTGTTACGCAAGTTGACTGTATCTCCCTAAACAATTTCAATTTGGACAAGTCAGGAACTCTTTATTTTTATTGATTGTTATTATCAAATCATCAAAGCTCGTGTAATTTATAAACGGTTAGTCGATATTCAAAGTGTAGGCTAGTCATATTCAGCTCATCCAAGTCATTAGTTCCGAGGTAAAGCAGTCTAGAAAGTCTCAGCTGTTTTATTTGATTATATCTAATTTTCAGCAATTTATGGATACTCACTGAATGTCACTTCGATAGAATTTAGATTCCTGTCGTTGAAATTCCACTGATATTTGTAATTGATAATTGGGCTATCAAGCCATTAGAAACTTCTGAATCAATATTGATAAGCACAGGCTGGTCTATGCAATTTTTAAAAGTAACTGGCATTAATGATTGCAAATGGATAATTATCATGCGTTCAAGGGTAGGAAAATAGACCCACCTAGTATTAGTGAAAATATGACTGTGTCTAAACTCATAGAGTATTTTGGTTCAACCGGATATAATGCGCGTCGTCTGGCAGAGGCAGCCAGTATTTTTAAACACATGATCGATAGTAATGCGACAATCTGTCTAACTATAGCAGGAGCCATGACTCCAGCAGGAATAGGGGGAGCCATCAAAATAATGATTGAAAAAGGATTTGTTGACTGGATAGTATCCACCGGGGCAAATATTTATCACGATCTACATTTTGCATATGGCCTACCAGTACGTCAAGGCCATTTCAATGTAGACGATGACATCCTCTATTCCAAACAAATAGTTAGGATATATGACATCTATATTAAAGAAACAGGAACGCTCCAAGCACAGGATATCATAGTTCAAAACGACGTCAGAAATGGTATGAAATATCCGTCTGATCTCAATTCAACTGCTGATGTATCGCATACTCTTGGGAGAGCTGCGAAAGCAAATTCACAGTTTCCTGGAAAATCATTTACAGTAGCGGCCTTCGAAAATGACATTCCAATCTACATTCCTGCGATTAGTGACTCCTCTATAGGGTTGAACATGTTGCCTTTACTATTTGATGATCAACACATGCCGTTCAATGTCATAAACGATGTAGCCGAATCAGCAGCCATCCTCTGGAAGTCTCGAAAATCCGGCGCACTGGAACTAGGTGGAGGAGTTCCAAAAAATTTTTTTCAACAAACCGGTCCGGCACTATACCAAATACTGAAACTAAAGGAAGGCGGCCACGACTACATTATTCAGTTAACTGACGCAAGACCAGACACCGGCGGATTATCTGGAGCGACGATACAGGAAGGAAAAAGTTGGGGTAAAATCAAGACCTCCCATTCAGGCAACGTAATTGTATATGGTGATGCTTCCGTGTATTTTCCAATATTGTGTGCTTATGCCATTTCTGAGTGTAAACCCCGTAAGCAGAAGAGGATCTTTGCACGTAAGACTAAGTGGACGAAGGAGATGAAAGAAATTTATCTTGACAAGAAAAGGTAATTAATACTCGTAGAATTAGGCTTTAGAATATGTCCAATATTAGAAGTAACTTTTTGATACGTGAATTAGACAATGCAGATCTGGATAACGGTTTTTACGAAAGTTTGTCCAACTTATCAAATGTATCTGGAATGGACCGCTCACGAGCTCTGCAGTTGTTCGATTTTATTAAATCTGATCCACAACACAAAATTTTCGTAGCAGTCCTTAATGATGGAACTGTAATAGGTTCAATAACAGTATTAATAGAGAAGAAGTTTATTCATAATTGTGGAAAAGCTGCCCATATAGAAGATGTTGTAACGCGCAAGGGACATGAAGGTATGGGGATCGGTTCATCCCTAGTGAAAAGGGCGCTTGATTTTTCGGCTAGCGTTGGCTGCTATAAAGTTATTTTGGATTGTTCGGAAAGAAATGTAGCATTTTATGAAAATAATGGATTTAAAAGGTATGGGGTAGCGATGAGATACGATCTGTCTAGCACATAGTGGAACGGATGATATGCACTCATAAGTGACGCTTATGAAAGTCAAGTATCTTCCAACTGTCAAAAGAATCCGTGATGCGTTATGGAATGAGGCCAAGTTGTTGATACTTCCATCAGAAAAACCAAATAATACCATCTGACTTACAGCAGTAGTATCATTTAGGAAGGTATTCGATGGCGTTGTATATGTTTTTGGAATGTCTTAAGAACTGGACGTCAATATCAATGGAAGATAGCAGAAGTTACCAAAGGAGTGTGTGGCGCAGATCCGATGTCTTATAGAAGATTTCAGCAATGGTCAATATAAGATATTTGAGAGATTGTGTAATGGGCTTGCTAAAAAGTGTATGATGATAAAGTGGGAATTCAATAGCAATGACAATAATTTCTTGATAGTAGTGTTAGTATATGAATAAAGGCATCTCTAGGCAGAAATGACTGATTGGACCTAATCCTACAGACAGAGGTAAGTTAGTTAGGAACAAAACGTCATCATGTATTAATAACTGACGGACTAGGTAATTCCATTATCTGTTGTTGTAGTTATAACTGCGGCAGTACGTATGATGATATGAAAGGCAGCTATAAACACGCCGGATATTAATACCGTAGTTAAAAGATCGTCTAGGACATATAAAGAAAAACAGAATCTATATCGATCTTGATATTAGATATGACTCTCAAGCGATCGAGGCCCAGCAACCGATAAAGGATATTTGACATAGATGGGATACAATCAGTAATAAAGATTAATGGTGGTAATAATCATTGTTATCCTGCTAGAAGAATTTGGGGTGTAGAAAGAACCAACTCTTGGCATAACAGGTTCAGAAACTTTTAGTTAGGTATGAGAAGAAGTTAGAAGATATTTTGCGATAGTAGTAGTATGTTTAGACTGTTGCATTATTATCTGTAGGAGGATAATTCTGGGATAGGCTCTAGGTATCAACTTGTAACGAGGTTACCATATCATATTTGCCAATAGATTCGTGTCCTGTTTCAGCGACATGGAATTCCATATCTGATTTGAATACAAAATCGAACTTGCAAATATGGCAAATCCAAACGCTC
>Ga0207693_10000884_pt1 | contig 26840 bp, 22 predicted proteins | sample LARL81metaG_FD_184347 | JGI IMG/M metagenome (GOLD analysis project Ga0207693, IMG submission 184347) | Corn, switchgrass and miscanthus rhizosphere microbial communities from Kellogg Biological Station, Michigan, USA - LAR L8-1 metaG... | ecosystem: Host-associated > Plants > Roots >... | reverse complement strand
CGTAGTTGCCGTGATCGCGCAGGAACGGCGGCGTGATGGGAAACTTGAACTTCGATTTCTCGGTGAAGAAATAGACCGCTTCTTTTTCGACTTTGGCGTCTAGCGGCGCTTCTTTTTCAAACTCAGGTAGCAACTCGCGCATCGAGCGCGGATCGAGCAGCGCGCCCGAGAGGCAATGCTGCCCAACTTCGCGCGCCTTCTCGAGCACATAAATATTTTCTTTGCTGAGCTGCGAATCAGGATGAGCAGCGTTGTGCGCGTCAATTAGTTGCGCAAGCCGTAGAGCACACGCCATCCCGGCCGGCCCGCCGCCGACGATGACCACATCGGCCGGCATCTGCGGCCGTTCAACACCTTCGATGGGTTTGCGGAAAATCAGCATAGCAAAAATCTGCCACGGATCTCCGCGGATTATCACGGATATGACTAAACGATTGATCCGCGCTATCCGTGTGAATCCGCGGATAAGAAGTTAACTTCCCGCCTTTGCCTTCTTCACTTCTTCAATCAGCGGCGGAACGATGTCGAACAAATTCCCCACGATCGCGTAATCCGCAATCTCAAAGATCGGTGCTTCTGAATCTTTATTCACGGCGATGATTACCCGCGAACCCTTCATGCCGACAATATGCTGGATCGCTCCGCTGATGCCGAGCGCCAGATACAGCTTGGGGGCGACGGTTTGGCCGGATGATCCGATCTGGCGGTCCATCGGGAGCCAGCCCGAATCGCAGATGGGACGCGATGCGGCAAGATCTCCACCAAGCGCCTCGGCCAACTGCTTGGCGATCTCGATATTTTTCTGCTCTTTGATCCCGCGGCCGACAGCCACAATGATCTCCGCCTGCGTAAGATCGACGGCCTGCTTGGCTTCCTTGAAGACTTCCTGCGGTTTGTTGCGAATGACGCCATCGGCGATTTCAACGGCAACCGTCTCGACTGGAGCCGCGCTCGCACCGGCTTCAGCCTTGTCGCCGCGAAAGCCGCCGTTCTGAAACGTTGCGAACCACGGAGCATCGCTGGTGAAGCTGACGTCCGCAGCCAGCTTGCCCTGGAACATCTGGCGAGTGAACACCAACTTCCCGCCCTCGTACTTGAAGCCGATGCAGTCGCTGATGACAGTGCGTCCCATGGCCGTCGCGAGCTTGGGAACAAAGTCACGTACCTGGTAGGTATGCGGCATCAACACCAGCTTCGGCTGTTTGGTTGTCAGGAACTGTTTCAGGGCCGCGGCAAATGCGTCGGGAGTGTAGGGCTCGAGCTTCGGCGACTCGATCGCATACACCTTCGCCACTTTCTTCTCTGCTACCTCGGCAGCGAACGAGGCGGCGGTGCCGCCTACTACAGCCGCTTCGAGGCTCCAGCCGGTTGCCGCCGCGATCGCTTGTCCGGCAGCAATGGTTTCCCACGAGACGCGATTCAATTTTCCTTCGCGCTGTTCGACGACAACTAAGATGGTATCCGCCATAAAGAAGTTCTCGGTTCCCGGTTCTAAGTCAAATCTCAGCCCCAGCAAGGCTCATGTGGGGACAGCCGCCTTCGCCTGTCCGCCGAGCTTCGCTCGGCCCGCGGACGAATGCGTCCGCAACCACACTAGAGCACGCGCAACTCGTTCCGCAGCTTGTCGACCAGTTTCTTGGCAATTTCTCCCGGCGGCCCTTCAAAGTGCTCGGTCTTCTTTGTCTTCTGGGGCACGTAGAGACGCTCGATCTTCTGCAGATTCTCCCCAATCGCCGACTGTACGTCCGCCATCGGTACCTTCCGCAGCGGCTTATTTTTCGCCTGTTTGATGCCGATCAGCGTGGCATAGCGCAGCTTATTAATGCCGGACTGAATCGTCAGCACTGCCGGCGTGGGCATATCGACGAATTGGAAGTATCCAGCCTCGAGTTCGCGTTTCACCCGGATTCCGGCGTCGGTCTTTTCGATCTGCATGATGATGGTGGCATGCGGCAGCCCCAACAACTCGGCAAGGATCACGCCGGTTTGCGCGTAGCCGTAGTCGTCAGACTGCAGCCCGGTAAAGATCAGGTCAAATTGTTCGTCTTTGATCGCCGCCGCGAAAGCCTTCGCGGTATTGAATGCGTCCAGCCCCACGAATTTATCGTCTTCGAGATGAATCGCCCGATCCGCACCCTTGGCCAGGGCCTCGCGCAACACTTGTTGGGCGCGTGCCGGCCCGCTGGTGATGACCACAACCTCGCCTTTATGCTTCTCGCGCTGCCGCAGCGCCTCTTCCAGGGCGTAGGCATCGGGTTCGTTGACTTCATACGAGACGTCTTCGCGGATCCAGGCGCCGCTTTCGTTGAGCTTGAGCGGTGCATCCTTCTGCGGCACCTGCTTCATGCATACCAGGATTTTCAAGATCAGGACTCCTCGCCCTTATTACCTTGGGGCACTATAAGAAAACTCTAGAGTATAAATGAGCGCCCGCCGCGAGTGGAAATGTGCCACTCGTCATTGTTTTGTGATTCCAATCACAGACTCGCGTCGCTCCCTCCGTCAGCATGGCGAGAGGCTTTTATGCCAGACGAAAAGTTTTCTGCCATGCGGCAGAGCATTGTTGACGGCGCTCCTGACACCGCTTCCGGGCTGGCGCAACAGGCTGTTTCGAGCGGCATCGCGCCCATCGACGCCATCAACGAGGGCTTTGTCCTCGGCATGCACGACGTTGGTGAGCAGTTCGCCCGCGGACAAATGTACCTGCCTGACATGATGGCGTCGGCCGAGGCGATGCGCGCTGCCATGGCAGTGCTCGATCCGGAACTCAAGAAACTTGGCACGGAACGCCCTATGGCCGGCATCGTCGTGTTGGGTACGACCAAGGGCGACATCCACGAGATCGGAAAGATTCTGGTTGGAACCCTGCTTACCGCGCACGGCTTCCGCGTGCACGATCTCGGAGTGGATGTCGCGGGCGAGAAATTCGCTGCCAAGGCCAAGGAACTCAATGCCGACATCGTCGGAGTCTCTGCGCTGCTCACCACCACCATGCGCAATCAGAAAAGTGTGATTGAAGCCATGGAACTGGCCGGACTGCGCCCACAAGTGAAGATCATGGTGGGAGGCGCGCCGGTCACGCGCCGCTGGGCCGACGAGATCGGCGCCGATGGTTACGCTAAAGACGCCATGAGCGCGGTCGACCTGGCTCGGCAACTGATGGCCCAGAAAACGAACGCCACCGTGGCGGAGCCCGTATGAGAATCCGACCGAAATTCCAGTTGCTCGACAAGCCTCTGCTTGAACGCATCCTCGACGAGGCGTTTCAGCTGATCGAAGATCCCGGCGTCCGCGTCGCACCCTATGTATTTGAATTGCTGCGGGGCGCGGGCATCACTGTGAAAGACGGCGTGGCACACATTCCGGAGGCTCTGGCCCGTCGTCTGCTCGATCTCGTGCCCCGCGGATTCTGTCTCTACGGCCGCCATGGCAGGCCCGCGGTGCGCTACGGCGGGGATGACGTCCACTTCGATCCCGGCTCGTCGTGCCTTAACATTCTCGATCCCGAGACACAGCAGCCGCGTCCCGCACAATCGGCCGATCTGGTGCGGTTGGTGCAAGTCGCCGATATGCTGCCGCAGTTTGCTGCGCAATCCACTGCGATGGTCTGCAACGACGTGCCGCAGGAGATCGGCGACTGGTACCGCTTGTTGCTAGTGCTGTGGTATTCCGAAAAACCTGTAGTCACTGGAGCGTTCTCGGCTTCCAGTTTGCACACTCTGCTCGATCTTCTCGCGATCGAAAGTGGAGGCCGCGAGGCCCTCCGCCAACATCCTCGGGCCATCTTTGATGTATGCCCTTCGCCTCCACTGAACTGGTCGGAGTTTGCCTCGCAGAATCTCGTCGACCTGGCGCGTGCCGGAGTTCCCGCGGAAATCGTCAGCATGCCGCTGGCAGGCGCGACCGCACCTGTAACCCTTGCGGGCTCCATCGTGCAGCACGCTGCCGAGTGCATCAGTGGAATCGTGATTCACCAACTGGCTCAGCCCGGTTCTCCCATCGTCTGGGGAGGCGCTCCTGCAATCTTTGACATGCGCACCGGCAAGACGCCGATGGGCGCCATTGAAACCGCCATGCTCGATGTAGGCTGCGCGGAAGTCGGGAAATTCCTCGGTCTGCCTACGCACGCGTACATGGTTGCGGGCGACGGTCGCGTGATCGACGCCCAAGTCGAAATGGAAAGTGGCATGTCAACCGTGCTGGGCGCGCTGGCGGGAATCAATATGATTTCTGGTGCAGGCATGCTCGATTTTCTAGCCTGCCACAGCACCGAAAAACTAGTCATCGATGCCGAGGCCATCGCTTCGGCCCAACGCTTGGTTGAAGGCGTTGAGGCAAGCGCCGATTCGCTGGCCGTGGCCATGTTCGCGCAAGCCGGACTCCAAGGCGACTTCCTGAAGCTGAAAGAGACTCGCGCTCTGTTTCGCAAAGAGCAGCACTTCCCTTCGTCAATCATCGATCGCGGCTTTTCCAGTATGGATGGAAGCTCACCTGACATTTTGCAGCGCGCTCGCCAGCGCATAGAAGAATTGCTCTCTGCATACGAGCGCCATCCTCTGCCCCCGGAGCGCGAACGGGAGATGATCGCTTTCGCACAACGCGAAGCTAAAGAATCCGGCCTCGACGGCCTGCCCGAAATCCTGCGGCCTGAGTACGCTCACGAGCCCGGACTGCTGTAGGACTCGAGGGCAGAGATGCCGGTTATCGACTCTTCAAGTCAGGCAGGCTAATATCTCGGGTGCCCGTTCTGGAGGAATTATCGTGAATCATTCCGCGCGCCGTTGGGCCGTCTGCGTTCCAACATCCCTCTGCGTCCTTTTGGTGCTTATCACTCTCGCTCCAAGCATCTCCTCTCAAACGACAGTTCCTGCCCCGCCGCCACTCCTTCTGGGAACTGCGTGGTACCCCGAACAGTGGCCGGAGTCGCGCTGGGATACCGATCTCAATCTCATGCAGCAGTCAGGCATTCATATGGTTCGTATTGCGGAATTTGCCTGGAGCCGCATGGAGCCCGAAGAAGGAAAGTACGATCTCGATTGGATCGACCATGCCATCACCGCCGCTGCCAAGCACAATATTTACACCGTAATTGGCACGCCTACGGCAGCGCCCCCAGCATGGCTCACGCAAAAATATCCGGAAACCCTGCGCATGAACGAAGACGGACGCCGCGACCAGCACGGCAACCGCGAACAGTTCAACTCTGCCAATCCCAAATATCGGGAACTCGCCCGCAACATCGCGGAACAGCTCGCGAAGAGGTTTGGCCACAATCCTAATGTGCTGGGCTGGCAAATCGACAACGAGTATGAAATGGCTTCGTACGATCCTGAGACCAAGGCGCAGTTTCAGCAGTGGCTCAAGGCTCGCTACCACACGCTCGACAATCTCAATACCCGCTGGACGACTGCTTACTGGAGCGAGAGTTACACGGCGTGGGACCAGATCCCCATTCAGGTGGGATACGGCAATCCCGGACTGCTCCTAAGTTGGATGCGCTTCGTCAGCGATACCTGGCGCAGCTACCAGAAGAATCAACTCGAAGTGCTTCGCGCCAATTCGGACGCATCGAAATTTATCACTACCAACACGATGGGTTGGTTTGACGGCTACGACCATTACACTGTGGAACAGGATCTCGACCTTGCAGCGTGGGACGACTACGTCGGTGAGGGCCAGCTCGACGTCGCGAAGAACGGCTTTGCTCACGATCTGACGCGCGGCTTCAAGCAGAAGAATTTCTGGGTCATGGAAACGCAGCCCGGGTCGGTGAACTGGGCCCCCGTCAATAACGCCCTCGATAAAGGAGAGGTGCGTGCCATGGCCTGGCACGATGTGGGTCACGGTGCCGACGTGGTGAGCTACTGGCAGTGGCGCAGCGCTCTCAACGGCCAGGAGGAATATCACGGCACGATGGTCGGTTCCGATGGAACTCCCGTGCCGCTATACGCTGAGATCGCGCAAGTAGGCAAAGAGTTCGAAAAAACAGGCGCTGCCCTGGCGGGAACGTCGGTGAAGTCGGAGGTTGCGATTCTGCATTCGTACGATAGCCGCTGGGCAATTAATTGGCAGCGTCATAACAAGAATTACGATCCCAATGTTGAATTGCAAAGTTACTACGCGGCGATCCGGCCCATTGCCCAGTCCATCGATGTTCTGCCCGCCACGGCTAATCTCTCTTCCTACAAACTGGTCGTTGCTCCGGGCTTGAATGTACTCTCCGAGGATGCTGCTAAGAGTCTTGGTGCCTACGTTCGCGCCGGGGGCCACTTAGTTCTCGGGCAGCGCTCAGCCATGAAGGACGACGACAACGGCCTGCAACCCGATCGACAGCCCGGCCCGCTTGGAGAACTTCTGGGTGGCCGTGTAGAGCAGTATTACGCGCTCAACAATCCCGTCCCAATCGAAGGGCAATGGGGCACCGGCGAGTCGCCTCTCTGGGCAGAATTACTGAGCGCCAAAGACAAAGACACCGAGATCTTGATGCGCTACGGCAAGAGCAACGGATGGCTCGACGGTCAGCCCGCGGCGATCACGCGCAAAGTCGGAAAGGGCCGCATCACGTACATCGGCGCCTGGCTCGATCCTAAAACGATGGAAGGCGCTGCGAAGTGGATGGCAACGACCAGCGGCGTGAACACCCCGCTACCCAATGTTCCGCCGGGCGTCGAAGTGTCTGTCAGGCAAGGTGCTCACACGACGGTTTATATCCTCGTCAATCTCTCAAAGCAGGCGCAAACCATCGCACTGCCGGGCGGGATGCAAGACGTCCTCGAAGGCGTCTCCAAAACATCGGTGAAGCTTGAAGTGTATGGCGTGGCCGTTCTGGCCCAATCACGTTGATCGCGGGTCACGATCCAGAGAACAGCTCGTTGAGGAAACGAGGCCTATTCCGTTATCACGGTGGACTGTCCGGAGATGTCGAACCGTTTCCGGCAGCGCATGTTCTTACACGCCATCACGTCGTCCTTGCGGACCATGTACGACCGGAACTTGGCGAAGCGGGCACGATCGCGCTCGTCGGCACGGCCCGGAAGCTGGCGCTTTTTGGTTCGCACCACCCACGTAATTTCATATTCAGCCGCTTGATGGCAGTGAGGACAATTCAGTGAAGCTGGCTTCTTTTCTTGCTTCTCATCAAAAAAATCGCGCTCTTCCATAAGTTTCTTTGGCGGGATTCCACCGTTTGGCTCCCGACTAAGTATGAATTATTGCACATTTCGCGTGGCTTCCGTTCGCGACAGCGGCGCGTGGGCCGCTCGGGTTACACTCCTTGAAAGCATTCGGACAGCAATAGCTGGGAGATACATGTGGCCAGAAAAAAGAAAGTAAAACGTTTTCGAGCCGTGACCGCCGTCAAGGAATTAGCTCGTGAACGCGTCGGCGCACCACCCGCGGGTCAGGTTGTAGTCGAGAAAAAGAAAAAGCCGGAGAAGCACAAACCCACGCTGAGTGAACTGCTGCGAGAAGGGGAATGACTCAGTCTGACGTTAGTTGAACGTCGCCGTCACCGTGCGATTTGCCGTCAAGGTGAGAGTGCAAGGATTCGTACTTGGAGGGGAGTCGCATCCCGTCCAACTTCCGAACACGGACGGGCTGATCGGCGATGCTGTGAGAGTTACGGGAGTGCCGCTGGTGAACTGAGCAAGACAGGGCGTGGGGCTATTGCAGCTCAAGCCCAGCGGAGAGCTCGCCACGTTTCCCAAGCCGGTGCCCGCGAAAGTCAAAGTCAGAACCGGGGCGCCCGCGCCTCCATTCGAACCGGTAAAGCAGGTCACGTTCCCGGTCATGTATCCAGTAACCACAGCTCCGTTGGAAGATAGGCCTCCCTCGCTCTTATTGGTTGTAATCGTCGCCGAGATCAGCGACGCTCCGCAGGCAACCCCCGTCGCCGTCAGAAGGCCCGAGGCGTCGACGGTCATCATCTGAGGATCGTTCGACGCCCAAGTCACCTGGCTCGTGATGTCTTTGGTGACCGGCGGGTGGATGTAAGTACCCAACGCTCTGAGTTGCACGTTCGAACCTGCATTGGCGATAACTGGAACGTCGGCAGCACCGAAAGTCTCACTCGCCGGCTGAATCTGGATCGACACTAATTCCTGGCTGCGTCCGCAACTGTTAAGACCTGTAAGCAGGCTCGCAACCGCAGTCAACAACATAAGGCTCAGCCACTTCCCGTTCATCGACGGCTCCTAGTTTCTCAAAACTTGACAACACGCTTCAGAGGGGGGAATGGGCCAAATCTAGCCAATGGTCGAACAAAAATCAATAGCTCCACTGGCTCTCATTTACCCTTTCACCGCCTCCGCGACCACCCTCACAAAGTCCTTCACATCCCCTTCCGTCGTATCGAATGAGCACATCCAGCGCACGATGCACTCCTCTTCAATCCACGGATAGAAGAAATATTTCTCCTTGATCTTCGCAATCGCACGCTGCGGAATCTGGGCAAACACGCCATTGGCTTCAACCTTCCACACCACGCGCACCTGCGGAATCTTTCGCACTTCGGCTTCGAGCACTCGCGCCATGCGGTTCGCGTGCTCGGCGCTCCGTTTCCACAAACCGCCGGTCAGCAGTGCTTCAAACTGCGCCGCGATGAATCGCATCTTCGAAGCAAGTTGCATTCCCTGCTTGCGCAGGTAGAGGAAATCCTTGCTCAGTGCAGGATTGAAAAACACGACCGCTTCTCCACCCATGATTCCGTTCTTGGTGCCTCCGAACGAGAGCACGTCCACCCCGAGGTCGCGTGTCGCCTGACACAGCGTCTGGTTGAGGGTGACGGCGGCATTGGCAATGCGCGCCCCGTCCACGTGCAGAAACATGTCGTGCTCGTGGGCGAAGTTGGCCAAGGCCTGAATCTCTTCCGGTCGGTAAATGGTACCCATCTCAGTAGACTGCGTGATCGAGATAACACGCGCCTGCACGTGATGCTGGTCTCCTATCCCGTGATAGGCGTGCTGCACCGAGTCGAGCGTGATCTTGCCATCCTGATGCGTCAGGGGAATCAGCTTGCATCCCGTATGCTTCTCCGGCGCACCACATTCATCGGTATAGATATGCGCATACTCGCTGCACAACACAGCGTGGTAGGGACGATTCAGAGCCTCCAGGCTGAGGACATTCGCTCCAGTCCCGTTGAAAGTGAAGTACACGTCGATCCCGGCGCCAAAATGTTCCTCAAACTTCGCGACGGCCGAGCGCGTGAACCGGTCGTCGCCGTAAGCCACAACGTGTCCCTGATTGGCGCGCGCGATCGCTTCCAGAACCTCCGGATGCACGCCCGCGTTGTTATCACTGGCAAAGCTGCGAGTAGGCTGGTTGGACCCTTGCGGCATAAGAAAACAATGTAGCAGAGTACGCGCCCAGATCGTGTAGGGGCGGACGCATTCGTCCGCCCCGCGAAGCGAAACGAGCGCGTTCGGACAAAATCTTCCGAGGCTACACGTTCTTCGGTTCTACCAGATGTCAGATTGGCGCATGCGCCCATCACGCTTTACAATCCTGAATTCTCGGAGGACCGCTCGTGAGCGCGCCCATCGGTAGCCGGCATCTGATCTTCGTCCTGTTTTCTGCCCTCGCGTTCGCGCAAACTCCCGAGCAGAAAACGGCGCGGTATCTCGATTCCATCCGCCAACAGCCTCCTCTGCTCCAGGCATTTCTGCACGCCATCCCGAAAGGTGGAGACCTGCATAGCCACCTCACCGGTGCGATTTATGCCGAAGACGCTCTCGACTGGGCCGCGTCCGATAATTTCTGCGTCGATCGCACCACGTCGCAACTGCTAGGCGCACCCTGCGATACCTGTGAGCACTACACACCGAAGCCGAGCATTCGCTGCGCCTATGGCGACCACATACTTTACAACCAGATCATCGATGCCTGGTCAATGCGCAACTGGCGCGCCGGCGACGAGTCTGGCCATGATCATTTTTTCGCGTCCTTCGACAAATTCGAACTCACCGCCGACAATCACACCGCCGAGGCCGTCGCCACCGTCATTAACCGCGCTGCCCGCGAAAACGTGCAGTACGTCGAATTTATGCACACCGCCGACGGCAACGCCGCCGCGAGGCTCGGCATGCGCCTGGGCTGGGACAGTAACTTTGCCAGTATGCGCGACAAACTCTTCGCCGGCGGTCTGAAAGAAATCGCCGCCGCCACCAGCAAGACTCTTACGGAAGACGACGCGCGCGCCCGTACCGAACTGAAATGCGGCACTCCCGATGCCGAACCCGGATGTAACGTCACGGTCCGCTATCTCTACCAGGTATTGCGAGGGCTGTCGCACGAGGCCGTGTTCGCGCAGATTCTTCTCGGCTTCGAACTTGCATCGTCCGATCCGCATTTTGTGGGATTGAATCTGGTCATGCCGGAAGACTGGTACGTTCCCATTCACGACTTCAATGAGCACATGGCCATGCTCGATTATTTGCACGGCGTTTATCCCAAGGTACACATCAGCCTGCATGCCGGCGAAATTGCGCTTGGACTGGTGAAGCCCGAGGATCTCAACTTCCACATTCGCGCATCCGTCGAGCGCGGGCACGCCGAGCGCATCGGTCACGGTGTCGACATCATGCTGGAAAAAGATCCCCTCGGCCTGATGAAGGAGATGGCCGCGCGCAATGTTCTGGTCGAGATCAATCTCACGTCAAACGATCAGATACTTAATGTGAGCGGCGACGACCATCCGCTGCCGATCTACATGAAGAACGGCGTCCCGGTTGCGATCTCTACGGACGACGAGGGTGTGGCCCGCTCCGACATGACCCACGAATATCTGCGTGCCGTCGAGAGTTATCACCTGCCGTATATGGAACTGAAGCGCATAGCGCGACAAAGTATCGAGCACAGCTTCTTGCCCGGGCAAAGTCTGTGGGCGGAAACGAAAGGCAGTTTCCGTCCGGTAGCCGCGTGCTCGGCGGACGTTGCAACTGAAGAAAAGCCGACACCCACTTGCGAGAAGTTTCTCGCTGCCAGCGAACGCGCCCGCGAACAGTGGAAGCTCGAAATCGCCTTTGCCAGATTCGAAAAAAAGTTTTAGAAGGGATAGAGGAAGTAGCACCGCCGTCTCGGCGGCTGTCGTGGGGGCGTCCTCGCCCCCGCATTCGAGAGTAAGAAGGCGCTGCCAAATTTACTGGAATCCATGCCGCGCAAACGAACCCTCATCCCGTCTCCTCTCGCATGGTCGCCCGTCGCCACGCCGGTTCCTCCTCCACCCCTCCCCGTGCTCGCTGAGCGCGGAGGAACGCAACTCCGCACCCCGCTGCCCGTCGCTATCATCGACACCCGCGAGCAGAATCCACTGTCCTTCCGCCGCTTTCGAAAATGGTTCTCCGACATCGAGGAACGTGCCCTCCCTCTCGGGGACTATTCGGTCATCGGCATGGAAGACTCTTGCGTCGTCGAGAGAAAGGATCTCGCCGACCTGATCGGCTCGTTCACCTCGAATCGTTCCGTCTTCATCAACCGCCTGCGCCGCATGAGCGAGCGTCCCCACAGCTTGCTCGTCATCACCGCAACTCTAACCGAGATCAAATCCGAATATCCCTACCGCGCCGCCAATCCCAACCGCATCACGCAGTCTCTGATCGCCGTCCTTGCCGGGCTGCGCCTCCCTTTCATCTGCACCGAGACTCACGAACTTGGCGAAGAGATCGTTGCGTCTTATCTCTACCAGACGTTTCTGTATGATTGGCTGGAACGCAACGGCCACGGCCGCCATCTCGTCGACGGCGACCTCTAACCCGCTCATGGAAAAGGGGGAGCGGCACAAACGCCAACCGGGAAGTCACGACAAAGAAAGACCGGAATTTTGGCGGGCACGGATCGGGAAGGGCATGGCTTCAGCCGTGCCGTGACATCGCCGGATAGTATCCGGCTTTAGCCGCTGAGGCCCACTGCCGGTTCGGGCACGTTGCAACTCACACATGATTGACCAATTCGCACTCGCCGACTCCGCCGCACAACTCGTCCTGAGCCGTACCACACTTCGTCCGAAGATCGGCCTGGTCCTCGGCTCCGGTCTCGGCGGGTTTGCCGATTCACTCAGCGATGCCACCCGCGTCCCTTACGCCGAGATCCCCAGCTTTCCGCAATCGACTGCGATCGGCCATGCCGGAAGAATGGTGATTGGCCGCGCAGGCGACGTTCCCGTGGCTGCCATGCAGGGCCGCGTGCATCTTTACGAAGGATATTCCCCGCAGGAAGTGACATTCCCAATTCGCGTCTTCGGACGCATGGGCATTCGCGCTGTCATCCTCACCAACGCCGCCGGGGGCATTAATCTCAGCTACAAGCAGGGCGCGCTTGTCGTGATTCGCGACCACATCAACCTGCAGGGTGTGAATCCCCTGGTTGGCGCCAACGACGATCGCTTCGGCGTCCGCTTTCCCGACATGACCCGCGCCTACTGCCGGGAATATCGCCAGATCGCACGTGAGGAAGCGGCCAAGCTAAATATCCCGCAGCATGAAGGCATCTACGCGGGCCTGCTCGGTCCCAGCTACGAAACTCCCGCGGAAATTGAATACCTGCGCCGCGTCGGCGCAGACCTGGTGGGAATGTCGACAGTCGCCGAAGTCATTGCCGCCCGTCACATGGAAATGAAGGTGCTCGCAATCTCCTGCGTCACCAACATGGCCGCCGGAATTCTCGACCAGCCACTCTCCCACGCAGAAGTGATGGAAACCGGAGAGCGGGTCAAAACGATTTTCGAAGCCCTTCTGCGCGCAGTCCTGCCCCGCATAACGCAAGACGTGAATCAGTAAAGACGTCAGTAGGTGAGTAAGTAAACAATAGGGTGCCCCACCCTTCTCGCGTTTTATGCGAGAGGGTGGGGACTTTGACTTTACTCGCAGTTCAAGCGCACCTAGAACAAAAACTTCGCCCCCACCTGAATGACCCGCGGCCCACCGCCCCCGAGCCCCGGATTGGTCTGCGCCTGGTCCGGAGTTTGTGTGATCAGCCCCTGATTCGGTGTCCCCGGGCTCACAAAGAAATTCGGCAGCGCAAAATTCGGATGATTGAAAATGTTGAAGAACTCCACCCGCAACTGCAGTCCCACCCGATCCGTAATCGGTGTGAACTTCGTCACCGCAAAGTCCATATTGCGGAAGTGAGGACCATAAATCGCGTTGCGCCCGAGTGATCCAAACGTACCAAGCGCCGGATCCGCGAACGCGTTGCCATTGAGATAGCCAATCGTGTCCGGACCCGAAGCCCAATTCGAATTCACAATCGCCTGCCCCGGAACCAGGTTCGGACGCTGATGGAAGTTCGAAGGGCTCGGAAACTGGTCAAACTCGACTCCACTTGTGTCGTTCGAATTGACCACCGGCACCGGGCGCCCACTCTGCAGCGTAATGATGGTGTTTACCTGCCATCCGTCGCTCAGGCGCTTTGGTCCTCCGAACCGCGGCAATAGATAAGTGAACGCCGCCGTAAAGCGCTGGCGCGTGTCGAAGTTCGACGGCCCACGTTCGGCCGCGAGATTGTTCGAGTCTTGCGGGATCGCAACCGTCGCGAAATTGAAGTCGATGCCGTCCGATGCATCATCCAACGACTTCGAAAGCGTGTATCCCGCAAATCCCGAAAGGCCGTGCCAGTTGCGGCTGCGCAGCGTCGCCTGAAACGCGTTATAGCTGGAGGCGCTGATCGTGCCGAACTCATCCATGAACCCATAATTCGGATTCGGCCGGTCTCCGAAAATGTCCGGCTGATTGGCATCGCGCAAACGAACCAGTTTCGTTCCCTTGCTTCCGATGTAGCCCAACTGCAGGGCCATGCTCCCGCCAAGCTCTTGTTCCACGTTCAAATTCCAGGTCTGCGAATAAGGCGTCACCAGATTGCGTGGCGTGAAAAAGATGTCGGCGCCCGACGGCGGATACGGTGGCGGAATCGCGCTGACCACGGTGTTCGCCGGGTTGATCCCGCTCCACGCCGTCGAGTCAAATGTGTTGCTCAGCGACAACACTGCCTGCGGACCGATCGGATTCGTAGCCAGGCCCGCTGAGTTCGTGAAGTTCGCGATCAGCAGGTCCTGAGGAATGTAGTCATAATAAATTCCATAAGCCCCGCGCACCACGGTCTTCGGCAACGCGCTCCAGGCAAAACCAATGCGCGGACCGAAATTGTTCCGATCGCGATCGTACGCGCCCTGCAACCCATTGGTGCCCACCATTGCGAGATTGCCGTCCGCACCCAGGTTCGAAAGTAGATTGTTCTTTTCCCCCAGCGGGCCGAAATACTCCCAACGCATGCCATAGTTCAGGGTGAACTTCGGCGACAACCGGAAGTCATCCTGCGCAAAGAATGCCAGCCCGTTATTGAATGTGTCGCGCTGCGTGTTCCCCGCGTTGATGAGAGGAAAAGTGTTTCCCAGATAATAGTTGGCGAGCGTTACCGCGCCCGCATCGCTGCATTCGACGGGATCCGTTGGAGCACCGGGGCACAATGCCAGGCTGCTCGTGTCGAATCCAAATGAAAATAGTCCGCGCTCCAGGTTGTCATTGAAGCTGCTGATTGAAGCCCGCCGATACTCTCCGCCGAACTTCATCGTGTGTCGTCCCCGCAGCCAGGTGAAGTTGTCGAGGATCTGAAAGCTCTGGCTTGTGCGCCCGCGCGGAATGCTGAATGCGCTCGCTCCCAGGTTTTCGAACGTCCCACCGAAATCGATCTCCGGCAGGCCCGTCTTGCCTGTTCCCATATTGAACGGAACAGTCGCAGTCCCGAAGCTAGCCGGGTCAACGCTCGCATCAAGCGCATTGAACGACGTTCGATAGCGGCTGTAGCCGAATCGTACTTCATTGATCTTGGTTGCGCTCAGGGTCGAGAGCAAGCTGAACGAAAGCAGTTGCACCCGCGTCGGCGAACTTTGCGCAAACTGCGGCAACCGCGAGCCCGCGCCGAATCCGAGCCCTCCCAGTGGGAACACCTGCTGGCTCCGCGCAAATGCATAACGCCCCGTCAGCGATTCGTTCTTTGTAATCTGCTGGTCGACCTTGACGATAAAGCTGTCCCCATCATTCTTATCCTGCACGCTGCCGGCCAGCGTTCCGGCAATGCCATTGAAGTCCGTCGCGCTTGGGAAACTCGACAGAAGGATATTTGTGAGGGCAGGACTTGGCGTAATGCCATCACCCTCGACCAGCGTCTGCGCGGCCGTGATCTGGTTGGGCACTGAACTTCCACTCGCCGGAAGAGCGGGATTATTTCCCGGAACCTGGAAGCTGAAGTCCGATCCCACGCGCTCACGCTGTCCCTCGTAGGCGGCAAAGAGGAAGGTCCTGTCCTTCACTATCGGTCCGCCCAGAGCCGCGCCGAAATTGTTGTTTTGAAACGGACTCTTGATCGCCGGGGTGCGGTTGAAATAATTCCGCGCGTCCATCGCGCTGTTGCGCAGAAACTCGAACGCCGACCCATGGAAATGATTCGTCCCCGACTTGGTCAGGATATTGACCACCGATCCGCTGTTGCGCCCGTACTCGGGTGCGAAGTTCGCTTGCAGATTGAACTCCTGGATCGCATCGATCGGCAGCAACGATGCCGGCGCCCCACCAATTCCCGTCTGGTTGAATGCGGAATTGTTAAAGAAAGGATCGTTGTTGTCCGTACCGTCGACCGTATAGTTGTTCGAACGATCTCGATTGCCGTTGATGGAAAACTGCCCGAACCCGCTCTGGATCGCGGCCACTCCCGAAGGCTCGACCGTAGCCCCAGGAACCAGCGCAACCAACTTGCCGAAGTCCCGCCCATTCAGCGGAAGATTCTCCACCAGTCGCCGGTCGACGACTTCTCCCAGCACGTCCCGTGTGGCTTCGACCAGGGGCGCGCTTCCCGTGACAGTCACGCTCTCCTGGTGCTGCTCCACTTTCAACATGCCAAAATCGGCAGTAGTGTCGAGTCCAACACTCACCACGACATTCTGCGCCACCGAAGCGAATCCCGGCGCGTTCACAGTCACCGTATAAGTTCCCGCCGGGAGTTCCGCCAGAACGTACGTTCCTTCTTCGTTGGTCACCCCATCCCGCGACAGACCCGTGTCGATATTCTTCGACGTGATTTTTGCTCCCGCCACGAGGCCACCGCCAGGATCGCTGACCTTACCGCGGATCGATCCGCGATAACTCTGTGCCAGCATCATCCCCGAAAGCAGCAAAACAACAACGAGAAACGCTCCCTCAGACATGCTCTTGCGAAATGAATGCGAAGCGGCGCACTTCATAATGACGAACTCCCTTTCTCATAAAGCCCAACAACTACTTTCCCGTCCGTGGAATAAACAACGTAACCGGCGGCTTGATTCCATACGTTGCTGCAAAACTGTTCTGATTCACCGCCAGCCCCAAATGCCCGCGGGAGTCGATATACAGCAGAGGCTGGTTCAACGGGACATCACTGAAGGTCTTTACGAACTTCATCTTCATCTCTTTGTCGCCAACCCTCACCGGAACTTCCTGCCCGCGCTCGTATCCCAGCGTCAGAAACTCGTTCCCATCCACATTCGTCACCAGGTTCCCAAACGGCCCATCGGTCGCAATCACCATCGCGCTCAAGCCTCGCTCGTCGAGCGTTGCCACCCTCCAATCCAGTCGCACCAGATCCTTGACTGGCATCTCCGGACCGACCTTTGTCCAGTCGTCTCCGCGAGCCATGTGCGCCCCTACCGGCGAAAAAATGTCGCGCCCATGAAAGGTCGACGAGAGTTTGCTCCCAATCATCCACTCGGGATTCTTGATTTCGTGTGCGGCCTCAATGCCATCGCGCTGCTCCACCAGCGTCAGCAGGCCGTTATCGGGCAGCACAAAATACTGCCCGCGCTTCGACTTCACGACAATTGCCTTTCGCGAACTGCCCACAGTCGGATCCACAACCACAACAAAAACCGTGCCCGCCGGAAAATATGGCGTCGCCCCGAACAGAAATCTCGCCCCATCGACAATCGAAAACGGCGTTACCTGGTGCGTCAGGTCCACAATGCGAACGTCGGGCATAATGCCGTACATCACGCCGCGGCAAATCGCCACCGAGTCGTCGACCACACCGAAATCCGTCATGAACACGATCGTGGGCGGATACTTCTGAGCTGTCCCAGCCTGGGCGTGCAACTGTGCCGGCACAGCGCCGAGTGCCAGTAACAATACGAGCAAAACTATCGCTGCATGGGCAGGGGATTTCCTCTTGGGAATACCTTCACTCATGAGATCGCAGTTCCTTTACCTGAAGTCCGATAAGTCTGTTAGAAAGCTAGGGCTTGTGCGAAGAGCAACTGCGGGCGCCGAGCAGGCACCCACAAAGTTTACTGAATTCCGGTACCGTCAATATTAAACAAAGGCTACCGCAAAGGAAAAGCCGCGCCGCCCTCTCTTCGCATCCAACCTGCGTTCTATAATGCAGCAGCAACCCAAATTTCGGAGGCTTCTATGTCGCAAGTCATCCCCGAGAAGTACCGCGATCTGTTTCAGAAGCGGGCCTTTGCCAGCCTGGGGACCCTCATGCCCGACGGCCGCCCGCAAGTCACGCCCGTGTGGTGCGACTTCGACGGCGAACACGTCATCTTCAACTCCGCCAAGGGACGCCAGAAAGACCGCAACGTGCGCCGCGATCCGCGCGTGTCGCTTGCCATCATCGACCCCGAAAACCCGTACCGCTATCTCGAAATTCGCGGCCGTGTCGTCGAGATCACCGAAGACGGCGCCGACGATCACATCAATAAGATGGCGAAAAAATATCTGGGCGTCGACAAGTATCCCTACGCCCAACCTAGCGAAGTCCGCGTAATCTACAAGATCAAGCCCGAACACACGACGGTGATGGGATAGTCCGTATTCTTGTCGACCACGTTGAAGCCGAAAGCAGGACGGTGCCGGCAACGTCTCCACGAAAAGATGTGGAAACAACCGTGAAAGAGCGGCGCTTCAGCGCTGCGTTAGCAGCCATGAACTAGACGGGCTTTGGCCCCTGTGCGAGGTCGCATCTACACCCACAACCTCTGCTTCCTCGGCTTCGGCAACGTCAACCGGACTCTCGTCCGCCTCCTGGCCGACCGCACCGAGGAACTTCGCACCCGCCACGGCATCGCCTATCGCATTACCGGAATCGCTTCGCGACGCCTTGGCTGGATCGCCGACCCAAATGGTCTAAATACCGAGGGGGTCCTGCAGTCTGATTCGAAGCTCTCGAATGTTCAAGGAAGTGTCAACGAATGGCTCGCCGATGCCCGCGCTGACGTCGTCTTCGAAGCCACCTCACTCAACGTGAAAGACGGCCAACCCGCAGTCGATTACATCCGCGCCGCCCTCAAACACGGAGCCCACGCCATCACCGCCAACAAAGGCCCCATCGTTCATGGCTACCGCGACCTGCGCGACCTCGCCGCGAAGCAAGGCAAACGATTCCTCTTCGAATCCACGGTCATGGATGGCGTCCCCATCTTTTCTTTTTTCGATCAATTACCCGCGATCCACCTGCAGGGTTTCCACGGAATTCTCAACTCCACGACGAACGTCATCCTGAGCGAAATGGAGCAAGGTCTCACCTTCGACGACGCGCTAAAGAAGGCGCAAGCGTTAGGCGTGGCTGAAACCGACGCCACCCACGACATCGATGGCTGGGACGCCGCCGTCAAAGCCGCCGCCCTGATCAATGTCTTGATGGATATCCCGATACGACTGGAAGACATCGAGCGTGAAGGCATCCGCGACCTCACACCGCAAGCCTTGCGCAACGCCCGCCGCGATGGCTGGCCCTTCAAACTCGTCTGCCGCGCCAGACGCACCGCCACCGGCGTCGAAGCCAGTGTGAAGCCCGAAACGGTCTTGAGCACCCAGCCGATGGCCAAAATCACCGGCACGAGTTCCTACATCTATTTCGAAACCGACATCTTCCCCGGCCTCGCCATCACCGAAGAAAACCCCGGCCTCTACGCAACCGCCTACGGCCTGCTAGCAGATTTCGTGAGAGCGGCAGCCGCGCGCTGATACGGAGGCATATAGTTCCGTGGAAGAGCTGCCCTTCACGGCCGCGTTAGGCAGCTCAAGATCGACCCGGCTTTAGCCGCTGCAGCTCGCTGCAGCTTACGATAATTGAAGAAATGTGCCCGAGATGCCAAGGATTCGCCGAACGCATGAACTTCCGGTCTGCGCGGGAATACCTTGACCTTGCTCGTCAGCTGATCGAGATCGTAGGGCAGAGAACTTTCAGAATCGTAAAAGGCGACTGCCCACTCGAAGACCTATTTAAGTCACCGATGCCCGGGGATATCGTCGTTTGAATGCTTTGCATGTGGCCAGAAATTTTCCCTTTCTGCCGACACATATCATGGAAATGCCTCCTGGCGGGCTGAGCCAACGTATCCGAAACCGCCTCGATCCGTATAGTGAAATCAACGTCTCTCCGCTAACCTTTCATGATAGAAATCAAGAGAATCATATGCCGACCAGTGAACAAACCATCGCCGCCCTCGACCTCACCTACGTCCGCTCCCAGTTCCCCTCGCTCGCCCAAACCGTCAACGGACATCCCGCCGCCTTCCTCGACGGCCCCGGCGGAACGCAAGTCCCGCAGCGCGTGATCGACGCCATCTCCGACTACCTGAGCCGCGACAACGCGAACACCGGCGGAGCCTACGCCACCAGCCGCCGCACCGACGCCATGATTGCGGAAGCGCGCAGCGCGATGGCCGACTTCCTGCACTGTGGCGCCGACGAAGTCGCCTTCGGCCCCAACATGACAACCCTCACCTTCGCCATCAGCCGCGCGATTGGCCGCGACCTGAAGCCCGGAGACGAAATCGTAGTCACCCGCCTCGATCACGATGCCAACGTCTCGCCGTGGCTCGCCATGGCGGAAGATCGCGGCGTGACCGTCCGTTGGGCTGAGATCCACGACGCAGACTGCACCCTCGACATGGCCGATCTCGCCTCGAAAATAAATTCAAAGACCAAACTAGTCGCCGTCGGATACGCCTCCAATGCAGTCGGCACCATCAATCCCGTGAAAGAAGTTGTACAACTCGCCCATCAAGCCGGAGCCCTCGCCTACATCGACGCCGTGCACTACGGCCCCCACGGCCTGATCGACGTGGCCGCCCTCGATTGCGACTTTCTGGCGTGCTCGACCTACAAGTTCTTCGGCCCGCACATGGGCGTGCTTTTCGGCAAGCGCGAGCACCTCAAGCGCTTTCGTCCCTACAAAGTGCGCCCCAACACAAACGCGATTCCCAACTGCTGGGAGTGGGGCACGCTGAATCACGAATGCATCGCCGGAATCACCGCCTGCGTGGAATATCTCGCCGACCTCGGGCGTGGAATAGCGAATGGGGTGACGAATAAAAGGGTGCCCCACCCTTCGCGCCTGTCGAAGGGTGGGAACGATGATGCCGGCACGACCGGGGTAAATGAAAGACGCGCCGCCATTGAAGCCGCCTACGGAGCGATCCACGAACACGAAAACGCCCTGCTCAAGAAACTCATCGCCGGCCTGCTGAAAATTCCCGGCCTGAAAATCTACGGCATCACCGACCCCGCACGTTTCAGCGAACGCTGCGCCACCCTCGCCGTCCGCATCGATTCAGGGAAACCAGGTCACACGCCGCTCGAACTCGCCACCAAACTCGGCGAACGCGGCTTCTTCACCTGGGACGGCAACTACTACGCGCTGAATCTAACCGAGCACCTCGACGTCGAGAAATCCGGCGGCTTCCTGCGCCTCGGGTTCGTTCACTACAACACCGTGGAGGAAGTCGACCGCCTCCTCGCGGCTCTGCGCGAGGTCGTCGGAGCCTAACTATGCGAACAAAACTCTTGACCGCCTGCCTGATCGTCGTTGCCCTTTGCAACCTTTGCCTGGGCACCGAGACCCAGAAGGACTTGGAAAATCAATTGCGGAGTAAGATCAAGGGGCAAATCTTCTGGCTCCTTAAGCCTTACGTAGCGGACAACCTCGACTTCGATGGTGGCGGTCACCTCTCCGGCGATGGGGAAACTGGGTCGCCCGCCACGAACGGTCTTTTGCAAATCACATCGCTGTCTCTGAATAAGAACGCCCTGCGGATTGCCGGATGGAGAGTAGTCGCAGTGTTCACTCCCGGACCGAATGAAGATTTTTCGATGGTGGTCTCGGATCTCCCCATCCATATCACGATCCATCTTGCACAACCGCTCTCCGATGAATCGGACGCCCAAGCCGCATGGCGTAAGGTCTTCTCAAGTGGCGACAAGAATAAGAGCCTTGCAGGGTTTTGGAAACCACGCTCTGAGGGCAAGAGTGATGGGAAGACAACTCCGCACGACGACCCAGATGGGGTCGCCGGGTTCCTGGATAACCACCCCGTTTATAACCGCCGGGGCGGATCGACTGCCCCCGAGGTCAGGAAGTCACAGCGAGCCGAACACTATCCGCCTCCCGGATTGAAGTGGGGGCGTACCACTATTAGCATGATCATCGATGAAAGCGGGCGGCCCGCACTCCTGATGGCCGACAATCCCGCCGATCCTCTCCAGGCGGACGCGATCAACAGCGCTTTAAGATTGTCGTTCAAACCCGCCACCAAGGATGGGAATCCCATATCCGTGTTGTTGCCTTTTGAGGAAGAGCATCGCGTCCAGTAGGGTGCGTCGTCATCGATCCTATATCGACGAAGTGGACCTCCTCTCCGGACCGCCCTGCGTGATATTGTCGGGGTTTGGCGTCGCGTAGCCGATCCTTCGGTTCCGCTCTGTATCAACCTGAAAGGAAACGGCCTATGATCCGTATGCTGGCACTCGCCCTGCTGGTCTCAGCATCGCCCCTGCTCGCCGACCCGCAGAGTAAGACCACAAGTTCCGCCGACGACAAGAGTATGATCCTCGCCCTCGAGAGCGCATGGAACCAAGCGGAAATCCATCATGACGCGACTGCGGCCGCCGCCATCATGGCTGACTCCTTCATCAGCGTCGATCACCACGGAGCCCTTCAGAATAAGTCGCAGTACCTTGCCAGCCTCAAGGACCTCTCTTTCAAGCCCGAGGAGATTGCCAACTCCGACACCACTGTCTACCTCTACGGCAACACTGCCATTGTCACCAGCGTCTACCGCACCAAAGGAACCGACGATGGCAAGCCTTTCGTCCATCGCGGGCGCTTTACCGACACCTGGGTGAAGCTCAACGGAGAATGGAAGTGTGTCGCCAATCAGGAAACCCTGATTCACTGAACTGAATTCGCTTACTCCAAACGCACAACGGCCCGGGACGCATCCCGGGCCATAAAATCTTCCCACGCCAGCAGGCGCGGGCGACGCGACAGGTTGGTTACAATCCTACGGCCAGCGCTTCGCGGTGTCTTCCCATCCGGCAGCGCGCACCGGTTGTGGCGCCGGAATCGAAGGCGGGGCGGCCACGGAAACGCGGGCCGTCGCCTGCGGTCCGTTGACGGCAGTCGCCAGTGACGGTTTCGCCATATCTGCGGCCATCTCTTTTTCTTCGGAAAGCAGCGGGGCTACCAACCGCAGCGCCTCCACTTCTTTCTCCAGACGGGTGAGCTCCATCTCCTTCTGCCGCAATACTTCGTAAACGTTCTTCATGACCATGTTCCCTGCCGATTGTGTCGAAGTTTGCAAACCTTCCTCCCGAACTTTAGCAGAGTTGCCTGTGTTGTCAAGGGTTTCGGCGGATCAGAGTTGTCGGACCCGACAATTGCAGAGCGCTCCAGAACGACAGAAGTTTGAACTAGGAGCGCAGCAGAAAGATCGCGGCAATCGTCACGATCACCATCAGAAGCACGCCAACGATGTACTTGTTCGCCGCAAGCCAGGACTGTGAAGGATCCATCGCCGCGCTCAATACAAACTCAGGAGAGGCCACCTCCGCGGCGGCTACAGTCTCGGGAACCGCAGGGCGCGAGTCCGCCGGGAGAGTAGGCTTCGATTCCTTTTCTGCGGGACGCACCGCGAACGGCATCGGGGCCGCAATCGGTTGGGGCACCGCCACAGGAGCATTGGCGGCCGCGGCAAACGCTTTCGAATCCACGGAAACGGTGCCAGGACTTGCGGGCTTCACAGCCGCGCGTCGCATTCCATCCAGCTCCGCAATCGAACTCGTAGCGTGCGTCAGCGCTTCATTCTTGGTAGCCTCGGGCGCCGCTTTTTCAGCGGCCGGAGAAGCCGCCACCACCACCGGACGAGGCGCGGTCTTCTCTACTTTCAGTTGCCCCTTCCACTTCTTCTCTTCACATTCCACGCAAAACGTGCGACCAGCCGATACCGGAAACCCACAGGCTTCGCACTGCCGCAACCCTCGCAATACGGGAGGAACATGGCTGCGATCCGCATCATCCGTCTTTGTCGCATCGACCGCCGGATTCTCCGCAGCGGACCAGAACAGATTCCTCTTAGTCAACAGGCTGTCTGCCGATGGCGTCGTCCCAAGTCCCGTCGCCGACGTTGAAAGTGGTGGCGTGGGGGTTACGCTTGCCGAAGCTGACCTCATCTGCGCTGCCGGCTTCTCTGGTGTTTGACTCGTGAGTGGCGGATCGTTCTTGGATGGAAGCGGTTTTTGCGGGGCTGCGACTGACTCTTCATTTTTTGGGAGGACTGCTGCCGCCACATTCTTTGACTCGCCGAGAATATCTTTCGCAACGGGCGGTTGTTCTTCCAGAATGCTTTCTTCTGAAACTGGAGCTGGCAGAACGATGTCCGCCACTACTTCTCCAGCCAGAACCTGATCATCCGACGGCTGCGTCTCCGCAGGCGAGTTCATTTTCAAACGGTCCGGCAATCGTTCAGTCACGTGCGCCAGCCGTACCGCGGTCTCCACCATTTCGCTGAGCCGCTGCACCGCCGAGACATCGCGCGCGCCGAACGCATTCGCGCGCCCGGAAAAAAGTTCAAAGACACCTAGAACTTCATCATCGTTCACAACCGGCATCACCACCACCGACGCGATGCCCATCTGCCGGCACACTTCGTGATTCACCCTGACATCGCGCTCCGCATCGTCGCAACGCAGCGCCTGCCGGGTACGCACGCTCTCACCGGAAAGGCCAAATTCGGTCGAGAGCAGCGCGCCCAATTCTGGCGCGTTCGATCCGCTGCTCGCTCGACACAGCATGTCATTCTTGCCGTCACGGCGCAGGGCGATCGCCGCCCCGCTTGCGCCCGTAATGTACTGCGCCCGGTCCGCCAGCAACTGCAGCGCCGCGTCCAGATCACGCTGTGCCATCTCTGCCAGCGAACGTCCGCCGTCCTCCCCGGGAAAACGCAGGCTCGACCCCATCATTGCGGGCGGCCCGTTCGATAAGGACTGAAGAGGCAATGGAAAATTAGCGTTGGCTTCCGCCCGAGCCGCGCTGAGAGCCGCCGAGACACTGCCTTGTGGATTCCGGTTTGAATTGTTTTGCTGCACAGCCTGCTCCCGATTCGACTTTCCCCGCAAACCAACACTCACCCAGTATGTCCGCGCAAGCCCCCTGGCGACGACTCCTCACCAGGAGAACAAGGTTCCATGGCGCGCACTGCGTCTGGGCTGGGCGAAACCGGGGCGCATCGGCCCGCCGCAACTCACTCAGTTATAAGGAATATGTTACTCGGAGTCTCGCTCGGAGAGCGCGCGCTGTCAAGAATTTCCCGCGCAAAGGTACTAAGCCAAAAGTTCCGCCGGAGAGACGTTGCTGGCAACGTCTCCTCTCTCCACGAGCTTTGCCGCGTCCCGCAAGAGACGTCGGCCCACATTTTTTTGGACCGCTCGCAGCCTCAACGCAGCCTGCGCCAACCCGTTTGCCTCAGCATTATTCTCGCGCGGCACGTGCGAAATCGAAAATTTCAGCGAGCGCGCCAGCTTCCGGCAAGTCCAATGCAGCGAGTAGAGTCGAGGGCTGCGGCACTTGTACTCCCCGGTCATTTGACGGACCACCACTTGTGAGTCGGAATAAACGTGAAGCTTTTGCGCCTTCAGAGCGACCGCATACTGCAGTGCCTCCATAAGCGCGGCGTATTCGGCGACGTTGTTATCCTGGCGGCCAATCCATTTGGCGATCCGTATGGGGCCGCTGGCGCAGCCATTGATCACCACTCCAATGCCCGATGGCCCCGGATTCCCCAGGCAACCACCGTCCACGTAGGCCACGAGTTCTGCTATCACTGCGATTTCTTTTGCTCTCTGAAAGATGCGCTCATCGCGTTCCAGCGTCAAGACGATTATTTGGTTCCCTTTCATCGCTTTGACGACGCGCCCGATCGTTGTGCAATCTTATGTGCAAAAGCCGGACGAATTAAATCCCCTTGTGGATAAACTCCCGCCTTGCAACCGTTTGCATTTCTCGTTATGCACAGCTTCGATGCGCACCATTGCACCAATAGTTTGCGTTGACGTTTTTTATTTCTCTGTTAAGGTGGTTTGCGTCGACGGTCGAAAGGGTTGGCACAATAAAACGCGCCAGTCCGAAAGACTGAGTGATCAGCCAGGCGGGGCGACCTGCCGGGTGACCGGACCTGAAAAAACCGACGGCTCTGCGAGGGGCAGTTGGGGTTCGGAACTGCGAAAGCAGTGATCGCATCAAGGGGTCGTGACGGTACATGCCTCCACGCTGTAAGCTCCCTCGCAGGAGCGAGCGGCTAGAGCATAACCAATGTCACGGCCCTTTCAATTTTTTCCCGCCTTTTTTCTTTCGCCCCTAATTTAGAGACCAGCTCACTCCTATCGCCTCGTATGAACTCCATGCATTCGTTCGTGAACCTTAGTGTTCCTTCGTGGTTCAAAGGTTGAGTGTCCTTCGCGGTTCAAGCCTTTCCCGATTCCGGCCGGACCCCAACCTCGTTCCCACCCACTAGAAAATCGTTTTACTAAACCCCCCGCTCCTGTGGGATAATTCCTCCGCTGTAAGAATTCCGCGCCGGCGCGCTCGCTGTCACGGAAGCTCTGAAATCGAAAGACGGAGAATCTAATGGCCAAATATCCCCTGTCCCGTCGTCAATTTATTCATCTCGGCTCCGGCGCTCTCGCCGCCACGACTGTTGGAAAAACTATTCTGCAACCTCGCCTCCTCTCCGCGTCCGGTCGTCCGGTCGCTCCCAGCGATACCGTGCGCTTCGCCTCTATCGGCACCGGCGTTCGCGGATGCGAACACCTTCAAGCTTCGCTCGAGGTTCCCGGCATCCAATGCGTCGCCGTCTGCGACCTGTATGACGGTCGCCATATCGCCGCCCAGGAAGCCGTCAATAATCCCAGCGTCCCCGCCACCCGCGACTATCGCACCATTCTCGATCGCAAAGACGTTGACTCGGTCCTCATCGCCACCATGGACCACCAGCACCGCCACATCTTTGAAGATGCCTGCGCCGCCGGCAAAGACGTCTACTGCGAGAAGCCCCTGTCGCACACCGTCGAAGACGGATTCGCCATGGTCGAGGCCGCGCACAAGCACAATCGCATGGTCGCCGTCGGCAGCCAGCGTGTCAGCTCGGTCCTCTATGCCAAGGCTAAAGAGATTTACGACTCCGGCAAGCTCGGCGAAGTCTTTTCCATCAACGCCTACTGGGATCGCAATTCCCCCAGCGGCGCCTGGGTCTATCCCATCCCACCCGATGCCAGCGAAAAAACCATCGACTGGGATACTTTCCTCGGCGGCGCTCCTAAGGTTCCATACGATCCGGTTCGCTTCTTCCGCTGGCGCTGCTTCACCGACTACGGAGAGGGCCTCGGAGGAGATCTCTTCGTTCACTTGCTCTCTGGAATCATGTTCATCACCGGCATCAACGAACCCGCTCAGCGCGCGCAATCCTCTGGTGGCCTCTTCCACTTCAAGGATGGCCGCCAGTTCCCCGACCTCATCGAAACTCTTTACGACTATCCCAACTGCCG
>Ga0207693_10000879_pt1 | contig 26904 bp, 26 predicted proteins | sample LARL81metaG_FD_184347 | JGI IMG/M metagenome (GOLD analysis project Ga0207693, IMG submission 184347) | Corn, switchgrass and miscanthus rhizosphere microbial communities from Kellogg Biological Station, Michigan, USA - LAR L8-1 metaG... | ecosystem: Host-associated > Plants > Roots >... | reverse complement strand
GTTTGCCCGCCCACTCCGGGGAAGTCGCCCGGCGCCGGCCAGCATCATACCGTCTGACCGACAATCGGAGACCGCCATGGCTATGAAGACCATTTCCCTTGAGCAGGAAATCAATCCGTGGGAGGCGCAGGCCGCCCGTTTTGACTTTGCCGCTCAAAAGTTAAATCTGGACGACGGTTTAATGAAAGTTCTGCGGTATCCGACCCGCGAGATCATTCTGCATATTCCGGTGATGATGGACAACGGGCATCTGGAGGTTTTTACCGGCTTTCGAGTACAGCACTCCATTGCCCGGGGCCCGGCCAAGGGCGGCCTTCGCTATTCCCCCGACGTCACCTTGGACGAAGTACGCGCTCTGGCGAGCTGGATGACCTGGAAGTGCGCGGTTGTGAATATTCCCTTTGGCGGCGCAAAGGGCGGCGTTATTTGCGATCCTCACAAAATGTCTCAGGGCGAGCTGGAGCGGATGACCCGCCGCTACACCGCAGAGCTGGTTGAGTTTATCGGGCCGGAGAAAGACGTTCCCGCCCCTGACATGAATACTAACGAACAAACCATGGCATGGATGATGGATACATACTCCATGCACATGCGCCAGACCGTGACTGCCGTTGTGACAGGAAAGCCGATTAATATTGGCGGCTCCCGCGGACGTCGCGAAGCCACAGGTCGCGGCATTATGATCGTATGCGACGAGGCGGTCAAGAAGCTCGGACTCAGTCCAGAGTCCACTCGTGTGATCGTGCAGGGTTTCGGCAACGTTGGTTCCAATGCCGCGCGTCTGATGGCAGAAGCCGGCTACAAGGTCATCGCGATTGTCGAGGTTGATGGCGGGCTGGTGAACAAGAACGGAATTGATGTTGACGCGCTTTGGGAATACCGGCAGCGCAATGGCAGCATTCACGGATTCAAGGGCGCTCAAGCGGAAGATCCGGCGGAACTGCTGGTTTCCGACTGCGAAATCCTGATCCCCGCTGCTACTGAGAATCAAATCACCAGCCGAAATGCCGATCGGGTGAAATGCAAAATTCTGGCGGAAGGCGCAAATGGTCCCACCACCGCGACAGCTGACGATATTCTGGCGGACAAAGGTGTGTTTGTAATTCCGGATATTCTTTGCAACGCGGGCGGTGTTACCACTTCTTACTTCGAGTGGGTACAAGATCGCCAGGGTTATTTCTGGAAAGAATCGGTTGTGAACGAGCAACTCGAGCACATCATGAAGACCGCCTTCGAGGATGTGGTCCGATTCTCCGAGACTCACGGTGTCAATAATCGTATTGCCGCCTACATGCTGGCTATCGATCGCGTGGCATATACAATTCGCCAGCGTGGCATTTACGCCTGATCCCGGGCAGTCCTCGCTGTGAGCTTTCGCGAAAAGAGCCGAAGCCGTTTGGTCCTTTCGGATTGTCATCTCCATATGTGACGCATCGCCGTTTCTTCAATATTTCCTAAGTTGACCCCCCTCAGATGAAGTGTCATTATGGTCGCCCCGCAGACGGGCCGGGAAGCGCCCCAGACAACCTGAGGTGCGCTTCCGCAGTCGAATAAGGCCAGTCCGGAACGAGAAGAGGAAATCATGAGCAGACGGCAAACCTCGCTGGGCACATGGATGATGATGCTCTGCCTGTTATTCGGCATGTCCGGAATTAGCGCTTTGGCCAACCCCCAGGCCGCGAGTTCCACCGACGATCAAACCACCACAACTACGACTAAGAAGAAGAAGAAAAAGGCAAAGACGCCCGCCGACACGACCGCGACCGCCGATCAGACTGGCGCTGCAGATGCCTCGGCCGCTCCTGCGAAAAAGACAAGAAAGAGCAAGAAGGCCGCCTCCGGTGGTGCTGCGGCCACCTCCGACACAACGGCAACCGCCAGCGATACCGGAACCAAAAAGACCCGCAAGAGTAAGAAAGCAGCTGCGGATTCCAGTACGGCACCAGCGGCTCCGGCGACTGCTTCACCCGCGACCGCAGCCAGCACTGACACCACCGCGGCCCCGACGAAACGAAGTCGCAAGAGCAAGAAGTCGACCACGGACGCCGGCTCTGCCCCCGCGGCAGCGACCGAACCGGCTCCAGCCACGCACTCCGCACCGGCCACCGCGGCTGCGCCTGCCAGCTCAAGCGCTGCCTCGTCAAATTCGATGGCACCAAGCTCAATGGCTCCGGCCAAAACAGCTCCCGCCAAAACCAGCAAGGCTGCGCCGGCCGTTGCAGCTTCCGATTCACAAATTGCCTCCGCGAAGTCGAGCGGAATGGTTTGGGTCAATACCGACAGCGGCGTCTATCACAAAGGTGGGCGGTGGTATGGTAAAACCAAAACCGGGAAATTCATGAGTGAAGGCGACGCCAAAGCTGCCGGCTACAAAGCATCGGAAAAGGACTAAGGAGATTCTATGAAACGAAGTCTCGTAACCAGGATTCTGCTCTCACTTTTTGCAGTGGCTCTCCTAACAGGAATGGCCGCCGCGCAGGCCTCGACCACCAAAAGCTCGAAAACAGCCAAGACTGACTCCGCGATGGCTGCACCGGCATCAGCCGAACTGCTGGACATCAATTCGGCAACCAAAGATCAGCTGGATGCTTTGCCCGGCATCGGGGAAAAGTATTCACAAAAGATCATCGACGGCCGGCCTTACGCGAAGAAAACCGATCTGACTCGTAAGAAGATTATTCCTGCAGCAACTTACGCAAAGATCAAGGACAAGATCATCGCCAAGCAGCAGTAACTTGCGTATAAAGAGCGCCGGGATTTCGTTTCCCGGCGCATTTTGTTCACCGACAATTTTCGCCCAACGTTTTTGGAGGCAATATGAGTTTCCTGGAAGACCTGGCGTGTAAGGAACTGGGCAACATGCTATCCAACAGCTCGAATCCGATGGCGGCGAGTGTTGCGCATATGATCAACAATCAGCCCGGTGGAGTTGCCGGACTTTTACAGCAGTTTCATGACAAAGGTCTTGGTGGTCTGGTCACTTCCTGGGTGGGAACGGGACAGAACTTACCTATTTCGGCCGATCAGATTCAACATGTTTTGGGCAGCGAGCAGGTGAAGGAACTTGCGGCTAAAGCGGGAATATCTCCCGAGGCCGCGAGCTCTCATCTGGCGCAAATACTGCCTATGCTCATTGACCGTCTCACACCCAATGGCCAGGTTCCCCAAGGATCAGGTACGACATCGGCATCCGCCGCGTCGACGCTCGAAGAGGGATTGGACATGCTTAAGGGTTTCGGCAAGACCGGTACGAATGGATGAACTGCTGCCTCGCGCGACTGTCGCTTGCTACCGCCACATTTTGCGAACTCTGCGGTTAGAAAACCTTTGGCCGCAAAGTTCGCAAGAAGATGTAAAGCTCATTCTGATTCCCGAATTTCTCGCCACCTCAGGCTGACCGTCTCGCACTCGAGTTACTTCGTTGCTTTCACCGTTAGCTGTGGAGGATAATGCAAGTGCTGCTGGCTATCCTTCTCGCCCGGCTCGCGGCCCGTAACCTGCGGTGAACCTGCCCAACTCCATCACGCTAACCCGCATCTTCAGCATTCCGCTGCTGATCTGGCTGCTTTCCACCAGTCACTTTCGTGCATTCAACGGGGAACAGGAACTGCTGGCTTCCGCCTTGTTTATCGCCGCTTCAATTACCGATGGGATTGACGGATACCTGGCACGGCGTCGCGACCAGATAACGACTATGGGTATGCTGCTCGACCCCCTGGCCGACAAGCTTCTGATCGCCGCGGCTTTCATTGCGCTGGTGCAATTTAATCCGAGCCTGGTCCCGGCGTGGGTGGCGGTGGTAATCATTGCCCGCGAATTTCTGGTGAGTGGGTTGCGTTCGATCGCCGCATCCGAGGGTTTTACTATCGAAGCCAGTAATCTCGGCAAGTTCAAAATGCTGGTGCAGATTGTTTCGGTAGTCGCAGTTATCCTCGATCACAGCTGGAAAGTCTGGCCAGTTGGACCCTACATCTTTCCCGTTCACTGGATCGCGTTGGTTTCCATCTGGTTCATGGTCTTTCTGTCGCTGGTTTCCGCAATAGATTATTTTGCCGCCTTCTGGTCCAAGATTGACCGGCATGTGGTCAAGCGCCGTCGCCGCGCCTTCGTCCTGAGCCGACGGAGGAAGCGCGATGTGCCCGCCGTCTGAAGATTCCTCTCCCCGTCTGACTGTTTCTGCTCTGTCCAGCCCATTTTCTCCCACCCAACGGAGGCTGCTACTGCAGTTGGCTCACCAATCCATTATGGCGGCCTTGGACCACCGGGAACTATCGGCCGTACCTCCTGACCCTTACCTCGCAAAGCCTCGAGGCGTCTTCACCACGCTTTATTATCGAGATAGTTTGCGAGGCTGTGTTGGCTACGTCTTGCCCACGACCTCGGTCTATCGCAATGTGATTGAAACCGCGCGGGGGGCCGCGTTCGATGACCCGCGATTTGCGCCGGTGACTCGCGATGAGGCGGTGGAGTTGGAAGTCTCGCTGAGCATCCTTTCCCCGCCGAAGCCGGTTCACCCCGAGGCTGTGGAGGTCGGGTGTCACGGGCTGCTGATCAGGCAAGGAACGAATCGAGGCCTGTTGCTTCCACAAGTGCCCGTGGAGCATCAATGGGATCGCATCACATTTCTGGAACAAACCTGCAAGAAGGCCGGATTGCCTCCTGACGCCTGGCAACGGGGCGCACAAATAGAAGTTTTCACCGCAGAGGTTTTCGGCGAAAGGACCGGTTAGTTCGTAGGGGGAAAAAAAACCGGAAGGCCTTTGCCTTCCGGAAGCAACGCGTTTTCTTTTAAAAACTATTGCTGATCAAGTTCGACTTGGTCGCCCACGTGGACATCCTCTAACGCAAACACCAGCATGCCGGTGGCAGTTGTCGGAGTGACATTGATCACCACGATCTCTCCCATTGCCCGTCGCGGAAAGTCGCCTACATGGATCGAAGGGCCTTTCGTCTTGGTGAACATGTGTCCTTCGATTGCCGGAGGAAGCTTCTGGGTATCTTCGCTCGCCGAGGCCTTGAACGAAAGGGAATCGACTGGGTCGCGCAGATCAGCTTCGTAGGTGCGGACAGCCCGCAGGTAATCCCCGACCTTTACTCCCTGGTTGGAGCCCAAATTCATGTAGACCTTGGAACCCGTTCCCAAAAGAAGGTCGAAATCTTTGGCCAAGACGATCCGACCGCTGGCCTTGCTTGTGCTTGGCAAAAGCCGGTCGAACCGCTGTGGCGGATGAAACGCCGCCGCTGACTTTTCGACAAACGGTATCGCAAGGTCACCAGGAACCATCGGTTCGCAGCTGAATTCAACGTGTCCGACGGCCATCTTGCCGCGGATATCGACGATCTTTACCCGTCCCAGCTCGGAATATGGCTGGCCCATCGCCTTAATCATGGCGTGTTGTCCGGTGAACAACTCGTAGCGGTTGGGATCCTGCAATTCCCGGACGATCTCGTACTCCTGGCCAGTCTGGTAACCGGATCCGGCGAGGAACACTAAGTCATTCCGGGCGAACTTGGTGGTATTGGGACTCTCAAGGCCGCCCGCGACGAAATTGGCACTGGGAGCGAGCTCTTTGCTGACGTAGCCACCGCAATATAAATCCGCAGATGTCGGCGTCTGGACCCGCTCTTCGGGAAACCCACCGGTGGTAATCAGTGTGCCCTGGGGAACGGCCTGATCGGCCGAAGTGGAATCGGCCTGTTGAGCAGTTGCCGCCCCACCCATCGCCAGGCACAGTAACAGCAACAGTCCTGTTTTCTTCATGTTACCTCCGAATTCAAGGCCGGGGCCCGGACCGGCTTTCTATCGCTAACTGCATTAGATACAAGGGCTTTCAAGCCGGACAGTAACAAGCGTTGGACTGCTGGTCAAGGTTACGCTGGTGTTATCGCAAGTAGGTTAAATAGTTTGGCTGCTCGAGATTTCGATAATCCGTTGTTGCATCTGCAATTACGCGCCTGTAATATCCCGGTTCGTTCCCCACGATGACTGCCAGCCCTATTAGCTACATAAGCAGAATGCGTACCCTGAGGCTACCCCGGGTATGCGTGGCCATCACCGACTCGGACCCCACGGCCCTGGTCGACAAGGCCGAGACTTTAATTCGAGATAACACCTTTCTGGAGTTCAGGTTAGATTACCTGCCTCGTCCCGCGCTGGCCTTGCCGAAGATCAAGCAGTTGATGGAATACAACCCACATCTCATGGCGATCGCAACCTGTCGTCGTGCTTCCAACGGGGGGAAGTTTCAGGGCTCTGTAGCCTCGCAGTTGGACATCCTGGGGAAAGCTAGTGCATCGGGTTGCCAGCTCCTCGATATCGAGCTGCAGAGTGCCTCCAAATGCAAACCCGAGCAACTCCAGCGGCTCCGCGGACGCTCGGCGGTGATTCTTTCGTATCACGATTTCCACGCCACCCGGAATCTGGAAGGTACGCTCGAAAAGATGGCGAATATTCCAGCTGACTTCTACAAAATTGTGGGCACTGCCACGACTCTCTACGACAACGTTACGATGATGAAGTTCCTGGAACAGAATGGCGATCGCCGTTCCCTGATCGGATTGTGCATGGGCGAGCAAGGTATTATCAGCCGGCTGCTGGCCGTCCGAGCGGGTAGCGCGTTCACCTTTGCTTCCGTCAGTCCGGATGAGAAAACCGCCCCTGGACAGATGACGGCCCAGGAACTGCGCAGTACCTACCGGATCGATCAGGTGGATGCCGCAACGCGCGTCTACGGCGTGGCTGGGGATCCTGTGGCGCATTCACTTTCTCCCGCCATCATGAACGCCGCGTTGCGACGAGAGAACGTCAATGGCGTTTACCTTCCGCTTCACGCCAAGACCCTGAAAGACCTGTTGAGCTGCGTGCGTGACATTCCCATTCACGGCTTGTCCATCACCATGCCCTACAAGGAAGCTGTCCTGAAGCACTTGGACAACACCGACTCTCACACCACGAAAATTGGGGCTTGTAACACAGTGGTAAGAGCGCAGGATGGAAAGCTCTATGGATTTAACACTGACGCGGCTGGCATCGTGTGCCCATTGGAGCAGCGGATCACGATCGAGAAGTCCAAGATACTAGTGTTAGGTGCCGGTGGCGCGGCGCGAGCGGCGGTCTTCGGGCTCAAAGAGCGTGGCGCGGAGGTCTACATTCTGAATCGAACCGCAGGCCCAGCTCAAAAGTTGTCGCACCAGGCGAGAGCGCGAATTGCCAAGCGCGCCGATATGAAAAAGCTTAGCTTCGACGTGATCATTAACGCCACTCCCGTGGGCATGGGAACCTCGCGCGAGTCTCCACTGAAGGAAAACGAGATCAACACAAAGATTCTGTTCGAGATGATTTATGACCCGGCCGAAACCCAGCTCATGAAGCTGGCCAAAGAACGAGGTGCGGAAGTAATTCCGGGAATTGAGATGTTCGTTCATCAAGCAGCGCGCCAGTTCGAAATCTGGACTGGCAAGCCCGCGCCCTGGGGCGACATGATGCGGGTCGTGACCGTGGCTTTGCAAGAGCGCGCATTGGCGCGCCACGCCAAAGACGGAAAAAAATAATGCGGCCTGGGTCGTCGGAGTCGGGCGTCAGCCTGCATGCTTACTGGCTGCCGTATTTGGAGTCGGATCTCCAACCGGTTAACTGAACGGGCTCCTACTTGTCATAATGCATCAGCGAGAAAACGTCATAGCCGTTCAGCAGATCCCGGCCCTTGAGAAAATCCAGTTCAACTACGAACGCGAGCCCCGCAATTTCCGCGCCCATCGAAGTGGCTAGTTTGGCCGTGGCATTAGCGGTGCCACCCGTGGCGAGAAGATCGTCCACGATAAGAACGCGTTGGCCTTTCTGGATCGCGTCTTTGTGAATTTCTAGCGTGTTGGTGCCGTATTCCAGGGCATAGTCGAATTTCGCCGTGGCGCCCGGTAGTTTTCCGGGTTTGCGCAGCGGTACGAAGCCGGCGTTGAGACGATAGGCAAGCGCCGGTGCAAAAATGAAACCGCGAGCTTCCATCCCCAGAACAAGATCAACGTCCTGTTTGATGTAGTGCTCCGCCAGGGCATCGATCAGCGTGGCCAAGCCCACTTTATCTTTGAGCAATGTGGTGATGTCGTAAAAGAGAATGCCCTTCTTGGGAAAATCCGGGACTTCCCGGATCAGCTTTTTTAGCGGCTCGCAATTAAGCGTCGACGGCTGCGGCGCAGGGTTCGACATTTACCAGGCTCCTTCAATGCGAAAAGTTGTGAGGCCCGCGACCGGTTTGGCTTCGGCTTCTTCGACGACATCCACGCGAGCGGCACGCGGACCCTGTTGCAGACGCGATTTCAAACCGAGCACTTGATCTCGCGATCCCATGGCTAGAACTTCTACGCTGCCGTCCATATTATTGCGCACCCAACCTGCGATACCGAGTAGATGCGCCTCGCGTTCCACAAACCAGCGGAAACCTACCCCTTGCACTCTTCCACGAACAAGGAAACGACGAGCTTCCGTAAGTTTTTCAGCAGAGGTCATTTCCGAATTCGTGTCCAAGCTACGGGTGTTGGATGGTTACGCTCGTGACAAATACGCGCCTTCGGCCGTGTCGACGCGAATCTTCTCGCCTTCATTGATGAAGGGCGGAACTTGCACGACCAGTCCCGTCTCGGTTTTTGCCGGCTTGGTGACGCTGGATGCAGTCGCGCTCTTTAATCCCGGCTCAGTCTCTACGACCGTCAACTCAACCGTTTGTGGTAACTCAATGCCGACGGCTTTGCCATCGAAGAATTCCACTTTGATCTGCAGATTTGAGATAAGGTAGTCCACCGCATCCCCCAGAATTTCCCGGCTCAGATGCGTCTGCTCGAAATTGGTGGTGTCCATGAAGTAATAGCTGTCTCCGTCGGCGTAGAGAAATTCCATTTCAACTTCGTCGACGTTAATTTTTTCGATCGGGTCGGGCGACCGGAAGCGGTGTTCGAACATTGCTCCAGTCCGCAAATTGCGCAGTTTCGCTTGAATGAAAGCGCGTAGATTGCCCGGCGTGCGGTGTTCAACACTGAACACTGAATGCAGGTCGTTGTTGTGCTTGATGATCATGCCGGGGCGAAGCTGGGTGGCGGGGATAGCCATTGCTGGGTAGGTCTCCTTTGAAAATATGGCACGATTGCGTAAAACGTCGTTCGACCAACTTCGTCCGATGGACGTTAGCGGAACCGGGCGGGCCACATTTTCCGCCGGATACGAGGATCCAACTCTTTATTTTACACGTACTTGAGCTGCTGTGGAATAGAACCGGTCCGGTAACCAAGAAATAGCTCAGAAAGCAAGGATCTGGCGCCGGCACAGAGTCTAAGATGTCAGACGGTTCAAACCAAATAAATCTGAAGGGGTAGTTTAATGCGCAGTGGAAAATACGAAGCCTCTGATAGCGGCAGTTCTGTCGCTGCGGCCATCACTCTTCTTTTGATTGGATTCGGAGCGGGAGCGCTGATCGGTCTGGTACTCGCTCCCAAGGCCGGGAAGCAATTCAGAAAAGATCTTCGCAAAAAATACGACTCTGCCCGGGAGACAATCGAGGACTGGACCGATGACGCCAAGGACTTCGCTGAAGTTGCCATGGAACGCGGAGCAGAGATTGCCGACGAGGTCAGGGACAAAGTAGCTCCGCTTACCAAAGCCATCCGGCGGTAGAGGGATCAGGCCTCGTCTGACATATGCCCGAGTCTGCGGTCGAGGTTGAAGCCCGAAAGGCAATCGTCCAAATTCCTAATACAATCGGAAACTCACCTCCACGTTGATTTCGACCGCCACTGGCTGGCCATTGAGAGTGCCTGGCTGAAAGCGCCAGGTGCTTACTGCAGCTTCCGCTTTCTCATCAAGACCCATGCCCAGCGTGCGTTGTATGCGAATGTTGTGCGGACTTCCCTGCGCGTCTACCACCAGCCAGAGCAGTACCGAGCCTTGATATTTGGCTTTACGAGCGGCGTCGGAATATTCGGGATCGGGATCGTAGATGGGACGGGGCGGCGTTACCCCGCCTCGCCCCGGCCGAAATACATTGCCTTGGTCGTAGGGTCCAAAACCCGGTGTGTTCTTGGGTCCCACGCCGCCGCAGCAACCGCTTCCGATTCCGCCGCGGCTACCGGGTCCATTCGAGGGCGGCCCCTCGACTGCAGAGAGCGGATCACCGAGTTGCGCCAATTGAGGCAGCTTGACGTCGGATAGAGCCAGCACACTCGGCGGCTCGGGCAACTTGGGATCGAGGTTCAAAAGAACCGCTTCTGGCGCGGTTAACTGGTCCTCCAGAGTCATCTTAGGTAATGCTCCTCTGGACGCCGCCAGCTTGTCACCAGTTCCACCTCCGCCACGCCCGCTAGGTTCATCTGCCAGAAAAGAAATAGGCGCAACATTAATAGCGTGTCTAATTTCCGGGACTCGATTCGGCGGGCCTGTCCACCAGGCCAGCCAGACCACGATAGTCAATGCGGCCACGTGGGCCAGAAACGACGCCAGAAAGTTTTCGGTCCGTCGGCGATAGAAACCGAGATTGTCGGAGAGCAGCCCTCGGAAAACAGGTGTCGGAGAATTGACAGAAACCATCGCGATCACCCCTGGATGAAAGATTAGGGCCGATTTCTGTGTGAGACGCGGCTTGGCGTCAAAAGGATACTTGGACAAAAAGAGACTTTCGGACTTCGGACGTTTTCCCTTCCGATCTCAGTAAATCGGATTCGGCTTGAGATAATTAGACAACGGCGACCCACTGGCTGGTCTCGCCTGTCTGCCCTCGATGTGCGCGTGGGAAATCCTATTTGAAAAGTCTGGAGAAGAAACTTTTCATCTTGCCGACGACTCCCTTGTGTTGGGCGGCTTCGTCTTGCGGATCGACTATTGTGAGCATCGGAGCCGGCCGATTTGGCCGGGACATCGGCAGCGTTGCCGTCTCAAGACTCGGCGGTGACGGCGGAAGGTCAGCTGCGCGAAAAACGAAAGGAGCCTCCACTTGTACCCTGGCTTTGCCTGCCTCAGGCGCGGGTAGCCGAGCAGCGTCGGCAGGGGAGGTGTCGATCGCAATCTGAGCAGGTTGCGCCATGCTCTGCGCTTGAACGGGAGCCGCTTCGTCAGTAGACGACCACGGCTTGGCTTCGTCTCCCGGTTCGGCAAGGTGCACAGTCGGCGGCAAGTCTTTCTCTGAAACTGTGGGATTGGTCTCTATGGCCGCCCGCATGGCGGGAATCGCCGGGGGAGGGCAGCCGCAGTCATCGGGGACGTTCGCATCAGTCTGGTTCAATCTTCCCGAACGAAAGACGATCTGTTGGTTGAGCTTCACCTGGTAAGTGCCTTCGCCCATCAGTTCAGAAACCATCACCGATGCGGAATTTCCTGGCAAGGCACGAACACAAGTATTGCCGCGCGAATCGGCGCTGATGGCAAAGTGAAGTTCTCCCGGCCCTGTCAGCATCATGCGGAAATCGGGGGTAAGGACCGAATCTGCGGAACTATTCAGCGTGTATCGTGCTTCCAGTGCTCCCGTGCTCATACCCAGCATCAAGTCACGGCCATTCTCAGAAGTGGTAACGGAAAGGGTCGTTCCCGGACACACGCGAACTTCTTTTCCGTGCGCGAGACGCAAGAGCGTCGTTTCGACTCCCGCGGTTACGGAGGAGTCGCCGGCTAAGCGGGTTCTCGCTTCCACCGCTATCCCTGAGTTACTGGCACTGATGGGCAGGGCCGCCGGCTGCGTGTCTTCGGTGAATGCCGACACCGATGGGACTTCGGTGCGTATCTCTTTTGCTTCGGCCAGGGGATGCAAGTGCACCAACAATCGTCCTCCGCTGCCGGCGGTGCTGTAGCCGACCGGACGGACCAGGTCCAAGACGATGCGGGTTACGGGCGGCAAGTCCTGAAATTGGTTGATTCGCGCTCTTGTCACTTGGTTGGTGTCGCCAGCGACGAGCTTATGCGGTGCGCGAGTGCCGGGCAGATCAATCACTAAGCGAGGCGGGCTTTCCAGACTTTCAATGGTCGGGCTCAACACTTCGCTGGAGTTAGTGACAATTTCCAGCGCGGGTCCTGAGGAGTCAGAGATCAATCTCACTGATTGCAACCGAACCGCACGAGGAGCGGAGACAGCGTGCGTAAGTTTTGCTGGGGGTGCCTGCGCCCGGCAGGGAATACTGGCCAATAGCACGGCCACCATCAGGTGCCGGAGAAATTCGCAGCTTACGCGAGGCAAAGACTTCATTTCGGGGGAGGCTCTGTTACCCGAAAGATATCATCGCGCGACATCTTGGAGAAGTAGTCAAAGAACACGAATGGTCATAGTGGAGACGCATTCGGACAATACCTCAAAGTCGGCCTGGAAGATGTAATAGGTGTGCCACGAAATGCGCCGAGGCCTCTGCCTAGAGTTTGCATGCCCATTCTGGACTCAATCGGCAGCCGCTCAATCGAATTGAACCTAGAAGCACATTGCCGGTGAGGGCAGCGTTCCATCCGTTGAAAGTAGGGCCGCCGTGGAAGTGGGGTTAACTGGTATCCGCCACCGAAAAAAATAAAAGAAGAACCAGCCCTGATTTGTGCATACGAAGTCCCCGCATTAGATTTGTAAGCAAAGGGACTTCGCGAGTGGAGGTTGTCGCTAGTATGATTTAGGTGTGTCCCCGTAGCTCAGGTGGATAGAGCATCTGCCTTCTAAGCAGAGGGTCGCGTGTTCGAGTCACGCCGGGGACACCATCACTCCAGTCCACCGCCCCGCAACCGGTTAGCTTTTGGATGGTGTTTTCGGCGGCCGGTGCTCACAGTTCGCGTTCAGGCAGGTATCGGGCAGCACCAGGCGTTGCACTGGCCTTCCTCCGACGATGTGGGAATCGATGATTTCGTCCACATCGGCGAGTGTGACCCGTCCGTACCAAACCGTGTCGGGGTAGACCACAAGATTCGGACCGTGTTCGCATTGATCGAGACAACCAGACTGGTTGGCCCGCACTTTTCCTTTCAATCCTCGGGTTGCCAGTTTTTCTTTGAACGCCTTCTGCAGCTCCGCGCGACCATCGGGATCGCAACAGGGACGGGGCGCTCCCGGGGGGCGCTGATTGCCGCAAATAAAAATATGTTTCTCAAACTTCGGCATAGATAAAACGGAACAAGATTCGACTGCAAAAACAATTTCGTGTGCACCAACCAACGGTGTGAAAACTCTTATCCTGATGTTTTGAGAAGAGCCAAAAGCCATCGGCCAACAGCGAATAAGCTTTTTTTCACTCCCGGTGGGCTACCGCGTAGTAACCAGTGCGCGCCTGAATCTTGTGGTCCTTATTGCTGGTGTGTATCTCTACTTTGCGGAAAGTTCCATCCAGTGAAGGATTGGTCGGTGTGTAGCCCACGTTGTATTGGCTGCGGAGTTCTTTGGAGATCTGGTCGAAGGCGTCTTTAAGTTTCTCCATTTTATTGCCCACTTCGATGACGCGACCGCCAGTTTCACTCGCCAGCTTTTTCATTTCGCGGTCGCCCGAGTATCCACCGAAGCCGTAAAAACCACGGTCCGCGATCAAGAGCACGTAACAAATGGAATCCGCTTTCTGGGCTGCTTCGATAGCTTCGGTAATCTTTAACTGGCTGCCCTGGTCTTCGCCGTCGGTGAGCAGGATCATCGCCTTTCTTCCCACCTCTTTGGCCAATTCATCATGGGACGCGAGATAAACGGCGTCATAGAGCACGGTACCTTTTGGAGTGGAACTGCACGGCAGCGGTCCGCCACCAGAGCCCGGGAGCCCGCCGCAACTGGACGGGGGAGCATTTATGCGCGCGCTGTTGAGAGCGTCCCTCAGGCGTCGCGAAGAGTTGGTGAAATCCTGCAGCAGATTGGTATCGACGTCGAAACTGATGACAAAGGCCTCGTCTTTGGGCCGCAAAATCTCGCTGAGGAAATTGGCGCCTACTTCCTTTTCCATTTCCAGAACGCGCTGCTGGCTCCCGCTTGAATCGATCAGAATTCCGAGAGTCAGGGGAAGATCGGATTCCGCAGTGAAATACTTGATGGTCTGAGGTTTGCCATCCTCCAGAATCTGAAAGTCGCCCTTGTTCAAATTGGGAATCAGTCCGCCTTTTTTGTCTTTGACGTTAAAAAAAAGCTGGACCACGTTGACGTTCACTTTCAGCGTCGCAGCGGACTGATCCTGATCGTCGCTCTGGTTGTTGCTTTGATCCGGAGGTCCAGCCAGGCGCGGAAGTTGCTGGGCGGCTGCCGTGCCTGGGAAAAGTGCGGCAGCTAAAGTGACCCTAGCAAGGATGGCCATCGCGGACCCCAGGGCCCCCCTTCTCTGAAACCCACCGACTTTTTGCATTCAGATATTCTCTCGCACTTTTTGTTAGTCTATTCCATCAAAGTTAGATGCACGAAATTGCGGGTTTTAGCATCCCAAGGAATAAGTAGTTGCCGGCAGGTGGAGAGTGTCCCCGTGGAGTCCGTTGAACAAGGCTTGGTGACCAAAGCACCAAATCAACAACCATTGCGGCGAAAAAGGGCCATGGTTTGGCCTGTGCCGAGCTGGGTCGTCGCAGCCGTGGCAAGTGGGTTGACGGTGATCAGTCTCCTCGCGGTTACCGCCTTGGCGCAGCAAACCGATCCCAGCCAGAAAAAAAAGGACGATATCCCGGATGCGCCTTCCGCGAGCCGGCCCTTTCCCGGACCTATGCCGCCGCCATCTTCTTCCCAGCCTTCGAATCCTCGTCCGTCGGATTCCACTGCCCCGCCCCCAAACCAGGCGCCACCCACGGAATCAAATCCTGCTTCGCCTGCTGACGCGAACTCTTTGCCCGAGCCTACCTATGCCCCCGGGGTAGCTCCGCCGACGAAAGGAGCCAGCGTACCCGCCGTAAATGCTTCGAAAGAAGGCGGTGCGGCCAATGAGGAAATATTCAAAATCACGAGCAACGTCAACCAGGTGGTAGTTCCGGTCATGGTGAAAGATGGATCAGGTCGGATGGTTAATGGACTGCTATCCCGCGACTTCGAGGTGTTTGAAGACGGAAAAAAACAAAACTTGAATTTTTTCACGACTGACCCGTTTGCTCTGTCCGTTGCGGTGCTGTTCGATGTGGGCATGCAGGATGTGGCGGTGCAAAAAGTCGTCCAGACGTTTACCGCGCTCCAAGGCGCGTTTAGTCAGTTCGACGAGGTCTCTCTTTACACCTACAGCACCAGTGTCTCGAAAGCATCCGATTTTGCGGCAGTCGGCAAGAGACTGACGGCGGCGTTGGATAATCTCAGGTATGTGTCGGGACGAAACAATGGTCCTCCCGTGACCAGCGGTCCGCTGGGACCGCAAGGTCCGATCGTTAACGGCGTTCCAATGGACCAGAGTTCTCCCAGAGTGGTTACGCCCCCCAAAGAATCGCATGTGCTGAATGATGCCCTGGTGGCCGCAGCTTTGGACTTGGGCAAACGCGACCGGTCGCGCCGGAAAGTCATCTTCGTCATCAGCGACGGCCGCGAGGCTCGCAGCAATGCCAGTTATCGCGATACGCTGAAACTCCTGCTATCGAACGGGATCATGGTTTACGGAGTGGCGGTTGAAGGTTCGGCCATTCCGGGATATGGACAGCTACAGAAGTTGCATGTTCCGCTCACAGGCTCGCATTTCGGATATAGCGACATTCTGCCCAAATATGCGAATGCCACGGGCGGCGAGATTTTTTCCGGCTTCTCGCGTGACGCGATCGAGAACACCTATGCTGGGGCGCTCGGTGAAGCCCGGAATCAATACACCTTGGGATATTTGACCCATGGCACCCCGAGCAGCACCCACCGTGAGATCGAGGTCAGGGTTTCCCGTCCCGACCTGAAAGTTACCGCGAAGGAAGGCTATTATCCGGTTGGACTGGCGCGTTGAACTGGAAAAACAGTGGGGCTGGACACGCTAGTAAAACCGGGATGGTCTTCTGCTAGTAACCTGAGTAACCTGCCGTCAGCACCAAAGCCTGTGGTATAAAACCAGCAGTACCAAGCCAAAAAATTTTCCGGATGTTGCGTGCGCCGATGCGGCGTTTGCTGCCGGTTCGAGGTAAGTCTTGAGTTTCATCAACTTTGCGGCCCGCGAGATTAACTGCAAGATCGTTTATTACGGCGCTGGTTTGGGCGGCAAAACCACAAATCTTCAGTTCATCTACCAGAAAACTGCCGAACAGCAGAAGGGTAAGATGATCTCGCTGGCGACGGAAACAGAACGAACCCTGTTCTTCGATTTCCTTCCTCTGGATTTAGGGTCAGTTCGCGGTTTCAAAACCCGTATCCACCTTTACACCGTGCCCGGCCAGGTGTTTTATGATGCCAGCCGCAAACTGATTCTGCGCGGCGTTGATGGCATTGTTTTCGTGGCGGATTCGCAGGAAGAACGGATGGACGCCAACGTCGAAGCCCTCGACAACCTCATGTCGAATCTCAAGGAACACGGTTACGACTTCAACAAGATCCCCTACGTTCTTCAGCTGAACAAACGCGATCTACCGAACGTGCTTCCCGTTGATGCATTGTCAAAGCAACTACGCCGTAAGAACGAGCCTATGCTCGAAGCGGTAGCTTTTCAGGGTCCGGGAGTATTCGAGACTCTAAAGGAAATTGCTCGCCAGGTACTGACGGATTTGAAGCAAGGCGGTTAAACAACTTAGCTGTTAATGCTTCCGCAACCCGGCCGACTCGCGCCGGGCTTCCTGGGCGGGAACAAAATCTTGGTCGGCGTTCTTCCACATCTCCAACAATTCACCGTAGCTTTTTGCAGCCGCATCCTGGTCGATTTGCGCTTGTCCGCGAGCCGTTCCCAGCAGACAGAGAACGTAGTCCGGATTCTGCGAACCGCCACCCGCACCTTCTCCCAAAGCCAACGGACGATAACGCAATCCGGGCGCAAAACTGGCGATCGCCTGATCCGGCTTTTTCATCTCTAGATAGGCGCTCCCGAGAAGATGCGGAATTTTGGAAACCAAAGAGTACGAAGGATTCACCGTCGACAGAAATCCCGGAACTTGATCCGGATGGTGTTGCGCAAGGGCTGCCCCAGCTTTGACTTGGGGAAGGTAGATTTCATTGACCAGGGTGTTGGTCGGAGATTCCGCAGCAAGACGTTGGATTTCGCTCAAAGCGATGGCGGTTTCTCCACAAAGCGCCAGCGCCAGCGCGGCGTCGGGAACAGTAGCGATGGAATGGTCGAGAGCAAAGCCTTTATGGGCGGCATCGCGGGCTCCGTTGCAATCAGATACCAAGGCATTATGCAGGGCCTTCACCGCATAAAAGCCTCCAGCGGTATCAGGAAAGTGCTGCTGTTCGGCACGTTTCGCAGCCTGCTCCCAATGCAGATTGGCTTCGTGCATTCGGCCTTGATCCATGTACATCGTGGACGCTGTCGCTTCCAGGGTGAATCCATCAGGCCGGCCAATTGCCCATTGGATCTGCTTTTCCCAATCTGGTTTCTGGCTAAGAAATGCGTCGAGCATGACGTTCGCATGGTAGTTCCCATCGTCGCCACCGCCTTGTTCCACTGCTTCCTTGAGGTAGCGCTCTCCCTCCTGAAGACGGCCCAATTGCATTAAGGTGGCGGCCGTATTTTCCGCGGCAACATTGTCCCATTTGGCGATTTCCCAGGTTTTCTTGAAGTCTTTTGCCGCCTCTTCGTAGTCGCCCAAATTGGCGTACACAATGGCCATATTGTTCCAGGCGGCCGCATCGCGCGGATAAGTTGTGGCAAAGAGTTTGTAGCTTTCAAGAGCCTTGGGAAGATCGAATTGAAAGTTGGCATACTGCGACTCGATGTACATTCGCTCCCGCTCGGTGACGCGCTCGCGCAGTGCGTATGCCTTCTTCATATATTCCAGGGCTTTGGAGAGGGATCCCTGGGTGGAGTAAGTCACCGCCAGGCGGGCATAGGCCATGGCGAAATTGGGGTCGAGTTGAACCGCCTGCTGATACAGCGAAGAAGCCTGAGGGAAATCGCGACCCATACGGTGTTCATCCTCGCCGAGCGAGAATGCATGAAATGCTTGCAATGAGGCCGTGGTCACATTGGTGTAGGGAGTGGATAGCTTCTGAATCGAAGCCATGGATTCCCCGAGCCGTGCACGCATCGCGGTCGCGGCCTTTGAGACAGCCTGTAGCACCGCCGTCTGGTCTGGGGCTGCCACTTGCTCACGCGCGAAAACCTCTCCAGTGGCACAGTTGACCGCATTGATCGAGATCACATAAGACGATCCGAGGCTCGCGATTGATCCGGCGAGATAGGCCTTCACGCCCAGACGCTGGCCGAGTTGTTGTGCCAGCTCCGGCGTAATCTTCTGCTCGCGAGTTTGTCCGAGGTATTGGAGATTGCTATGTAGTTCCGCGTCACTCACCAGTTGCAGCAACGGCGACTGCTCGAGTTGAATCGCAAGCGCTTCCTTCAGCGTGGCATCAAAAACCGGGTCACCGGTCTGATTGTTGAAGTCAGCGAGGATAAGCTGATCCTTGTCGGTCAGCTTCACCGCCTGATGGTTTCGCCAGTAAAGTCCTCCGAAAATGGCCAGCGCCAGCAGTACCGCTCCTCCCGCCACCCAGGGCCATTTCGGTCGCGCCAGCGGAGGAGCGACTGCCACGCTTCCGGATGATTGCGACCGCACCACTCTGGATGATCCGCTCGTTCGTTGCATCGAAGGTGGGGGGTTTTCGGGTATAGCCACCGCTTCACTTTGCGCCACATTTGTCGTGGATGAACCCGCGGCTGACTTCTGCCCAGAGTCCAGATCGCGTCGCAACCGCAACAGCTCTGATTTCACATCGACAGCATGCTGGTATCGGAGATCTCGATCCTTCTCCAAAGCTCGATTGATGATGTCTTCCAGCTTCGGAGGCAGGTTGGGATTCAGGCGGATGGGCGCCAGTGGAACTCGGTTCATGATGGCATCGAAAATTACGCCCGAAGTTTCGCCTCGAAAAGGGACCGCCCCGGTGGCCATTTCATAGAGAACGATGCCGAAGGAGAACAGATCGGTACGTCCATCGAGCATCTTGCCGCGAACTTGTTCCGGCGACATGTAGGCGACTGTCCCAAGCGCCGATCCTGGGCTGGTGAGATGCTGGGCCCCGCCGCCATCCGTCTTTGTCGCTTCGCTCGGATCAAGCGCACCGCTCGACTCTTGAGTAACCTTGGCCAGGCCAAAATCGAGAATCTTAGCCGTCCCGCGCCGCGTTACGAAGATATTGGCCGGCTTAATATCGCGATGCACGATTCCCTTGGAGTGGGCGGCATCAAGCCCTTCGGCTACATCAATGGAGATGGAAAGGAGTGTTTCCAGTTCCAGCGGTCGGTTGGCGATCAGGTGTTTCAAGGTCTCGCCTTCCAGATACTCCATTACGATGAAAGCCTGGTCTCCATCTTCGCCGATGTCGTAAATCGTGCAAATATTCGGATGGTTGAGAGCCGAAGCTGCCTGCGCCTCACGGCGAAAACGGCTGAGAGCGTTGGGATCGCGGGTCACGTCTTCGGGAAGGAACTTCAGAGCGACAAACCGGCGCAGACGAGTGTCCTCGGCTTTGTACACCACGCCCATTCCGCCTCCGCCGAGTTTCTCGATGACTTTGTAGTGAGAGAAGCTTTGGCCGATCATTATGGTGTATGCCGGCGCTCTAGAAACCCGCGCAGAATGCCCGGCTTCGGGTGACACATCTTAGGGGCGAGAAGGAAGTAAAGTCAACGAATACCGAGGATGCTTGGTGTAATTGAATTCCTTGCCGGTAGGCCATTTCGGAATGGCAATATCTGAAAGACGTGTTCCGCGTGGCTGCGTCCCGCTAACGCAATCGGATGGATTTCAGCATCTGCTCAAATGTCGGACGAAGCGATTCGAAATCCTTATCCGGAGCAATCGCGACCATATACAACAAGCTGCCGTCCCGACGTTGGAACGTCACCAGCCAGTCTCGCTCCTGTCCGGGGCGCCCGCTCTGATCCTGTAGCGGCGAGTTACCTAGCAGGTCCACTGACTTCCCTGCGATTCCATTCACTCGAATGTTTTCGTCTTGCCCAATCTGTCGCAGATCCGGGTTGGACTGTCGCAGCGATGACAGCAGTTCATGAGTTGCCTGATCCAGATTGGCATTGGAGTCTTCCGGCTGAAAGGTGTTAAGCATGACCCCGTAGGCCACGGCAGATTTTGTCACACCATTCGGCGGAGCGATGGTTATCGATGAATTCTGATCGCCATACACCTGCCAATTGGCGGGATAGGAAATATCGAAGTCGCTGTGGCTGAAATTGCGAAAACTGCTGCTGGGCTCTGAGCCTCCAGCGGACGGATTGGTCGTTGAGCCTTGCCGCTCCGCGATCTGTTGAGCGGTGAACGGCTTCATCGTGCCAACCCGTTCTTTTACATTGAGAAACTCGGTACTGTCGGTGCGGTAAGCCGTCTTCCTCGGTAAGGTGCCAACTTCAGCAGCCACCGCTTGCGCGCGATTTCCAGGATTGGGATGGTCGCTGAGAAACTGTGGGCCGCGCGCCACTCCACCCTCTTTTTCCAGCTTGGCGAAAAAATCCGACATGGCTCGCGGATTAAATCCAGAGTCATACATAATATCGGTGCCGAGCAGGTCAGCTTCTGATTCGGCCTTGCGCGAGTTCCTTAGAAAATAGGACCCCACTCCAAATGAGTATCCCATCTGGGCCATCTGCGCGAGTGCACCCCCACCCATGACCGCACCCAGAAACGCCAATGGAAGTTGCGCCGCCATTTGTCGGCTGGCCGCGCGAGTGCCATGCCGTTGCACCACGTGCGAAATTTCGTGGGCCATCACGCCGGCAAGTTCGGCTTCGTTGTCCGCCGCCTGAATGGTGCCGAGGTTCACGAAAACTGGTCCACCTGGAAGTGCGAAGGCGTTGATCTCCCTTTGATTTACAACATGAAACGTGTAGGGCCACTTTTCACCTGGAGCGTGCACGGCCAGTTGTTGGCCAAGGCGCTGCACATAGATGGTGATTGGGTCGGAGTCCGGAAGCACAGGTAGCTGCCTTTTTACCTGAGCTGAGGCTTGCTGTCCTGCCTGCACCTCTTCCTGGGCAGAAAACATATCAAAGCCGTGAGTAGGTTCCACGCGAGCCGAAAGCGACGGCGCCGTCGCCGAAAGAAAGAGCAGCAACGTCGCCCCGAGTGCCATCGTGAAGTTAGCCCGCATTACTCCTCCCCCAACCAGTTGCGCTCAATTTGGATGCACGACCTCGTTCGGTTAGTTTCATGTTCTCACGAACCCGCACGGGCGGACACGCTAGCGTCTTGGTTTTGGAAGTTGAACGGCGACCCTCTACAAGGGCGCGCAAAAAAAGGCACCGGTTTCCCGGCGCCTTGGGTTGCTGGGTCTGGTTCAGGAGTTACTTGCCGTCCAGTGTTCCGGTCGCCCCGAATTCGCGCCGCGCTACGGTACGGGCAGGCCGCGCCATCGGCAGAGCTCCGGCGGCGGCGCCGTGACGTTCCAGCAGCATCGGAACCATCGCGTTCTCGGCCTCCTTTATAAACAACAACTTACCTTCAGGGCTCAAATCGATACGGATGAAGTCGCCGAGTTTGATCTGTCCGGTTGCGACGAGGTTAGCTAACTGAAACACGACGTGACGTTCGATGGCTCGCTTCAAATGTCGGGCGCCGTATTTCGGATCGGTTCCTTCGTGCAGCAGGAAGCTCTTTACCCGCGGAGTGCAGTTGAAAACGAACTGGTTCACGGCAGAGGCCATCAGGATCCGCTGCTGTACCATCCCCAGTTCGATTTCGAGAATTTCCTGCAAGTGCTCCGCGCGCAAAGTCCGGAATACAACCGATTTGTCGATACGGTTCATGAACTCAGGACTGAATTTGCGGCGGGCTGCGTCGACCGCCGAGCGGTTGATCTTGTCATCGAATGCAGCATCCACTTCGGTCGGCTTATTGACGAATCCCAAGCCGCCGTCGACCATGTTGCTCATCTCACTTGCCCCCAGATTCGAGGTCATAATGATGATGCACTGGGACAGATCCACGCGGCGGTTATCGCCCAGTGTCAAAGTCGCTTTATCCAGAATTCCGAGCAGCAGCTGCCAGAGTGAGTCGGAAGCCTTTTCGATTTCGTCAAAGAGCAGAATCGAGAGCTTCAAAGTCTCGGTGTGCCACTGGTTGAGGGCTTCTTGGGTCAGCAAAGGATGCGTCTCGCGATGGCCCAAGTATCCCGGAGGCGAACCGATCAGCTTGGCAATTTCGTGCGAGTGCTGAAATTCGGCGCAATCGATTTTGATGCAGGCGCGGGGATCGCCAAACAGGGCCTCGGCCATGGCTTCGACCACCCGGGTTTTACCTGAGCCCGTGGGCCCAAGGAACAAGAGATTGCCAACAGGACGGCCAGGAGGATTCAAGCCCGCCAGAAACATCTGGTAAATTTCGACCACTTTCTCGACGGCCTGGTCCTGGCCGACGATCTTGCGGCGAAGGGCGCTTTCAAATTCTCTGGCATCATTGGAGCGGCGCGTTGGGTCGAGCATGGTGTTGACGACAGTTTTCATATATTAGTTGGCCCTTCTTCATCATCCTTTCCTGGGCCCGTGTTGCTGAGGGAGAAAGCGGGGCCGCCGTTTAGTCATGAGAGACAAATTCTGTCATCCCATATCTTCGGCAAACTCATTACAGCAAACGACTAGCCATTCGTGCCGTCCGGTTATGCCTCAGGTTCTACGAGGTTTAGATGCTCAAAGCTGGACGAAAGAAGAGCCTGTTCCCCAAGCTGGCCTGAGCAAAAGAGAAATAGTTTGCCACTACCTGGAAATTTCCTGAGCGGTGAGCGTCCGGGCCGTCACGCCCGCCCCGAAGGGCCATCCTGGATGAGCAGTCGCACCGGCTGCTTACTGGCCCGACGTTATCTGGTTGCCTGAATGCCGCAAAGGTAGCATCCGTGAAAACCAGCGAGTTTCACGGAGAACAAAATTGCGCCACATCGGGCCCCGATCCACTCTCACTATCCTGTTCATTTCCATTGGTTTGGTTGCATTGACTCCGGCCGTTTCCGCCCAGACTGCGAACGCCGAGTTGTTACTGACATCCAAAACCTCTACGTCAACGGTTCCCAAGGCTCCGGCTCAACCGCTAGCTGCCGTGGCACCCCCCGGTAGTGCGCTATATGTCGCGAAGCGGGGAGACAGCATTCCCCAGATCGCGCATCACTATCTGTCCCAGACCACGTACCTTACGTCCAGCGAATTGGGGGAAGCCATCCGAAGCGCAAATGGCAACTTTCGTGGCCCGTTCCTGAAGGCGGGCCAACCCGTGATCATTCCCGGGTTACTCTCAACCCCGATCGTGGAGAAATCCGTTCCCGTGCAACGCGACTTTGAAGTTCGAGCGATCTATCTCACTGGATTAATGGCCGCTAGCGACCATGGGATTCGTATCATCCGTCACTGGCGCGAAGTGGGCGGAAACGCCGTAGTTTTCGATATCAAGGACAGTGACGGGAGTGTGACAATTCCTTTCGATCACCCGCTCCTTGGTAGTCATCGTTCTTCTTTTCATGATCTTCCGAAGTTTATCCGGTTCCTGCATTCACAGAACCTGCACGCTATCGCTCGGGTGGCTATCTTCCGTGATGAGCGCCTGGTAGAGACCCATCCTGAATTGGCGGTGAAGTCTCACAAAACCGGCCAGGCATGGCGAGAAAACGGAAAACTAGTCTGGACGGATCCCTCGCAGCCTAAGGTGCAGGAATACGATATCGCCCTGGCCAAAAAGGCTGCCGAGGCCGGAGCGGACGAGATTCAGTTTGACTACGTGCGATTCCCGGCTGAAGGAGATCAAAAAGACGCCAGTTTTGCGTATCAGGTTGAGCATCCCGACTGGCACCGATCAGACGTGATCGCCGATTTCCTGAAGCGTGCCTATGCAGAACTACACCCCACCGGAGCGCTGTTGTCGCTCGACGTCTTTGGGATCATGGCCTGGCAGCGGCCAGTCGACCTCGGCCATACGGGTCAGGATATCCAGCGCATGGCGAAATACTGTGATGTTCTTTCGCCGATGATCTACCCTTCACATTTCTTCGGTATGGATGGTATCGCGCACCCAGGCGATGCGCCTGAGCACTTCATAGGCGAATCGATGGCGCGATTCGAAAAGATCACGCAAGGGAGCAGTGTAGTGATCCGTCCATGGCTGCAGGCCTTTCGCTGGCGCACGAAGACTTACTCGCCGCAATATATCGAAGCCCAGGTGATCACGGCGAAGGACAAGGGTGGAATTGGGTTTCTGTTCTGGAACGCCGCTAATGACTACAGCAAGCCCTACGCGGCCATGCCGGAGATGGCAGTGACCAAAGGGAAGTATTTCCGGGGAGACGAGATATCAACCAGCGTGCGAGCCGTGGAACTATCAGCCGCTCCCAAAATTGCGACTGAAGGCGTCAAACCCTAGGTCCGCCGATAGATGATCATGGCTGTCGAAACTAACTTTCTGCAGCGGATTGCGATTGAGGGTCCGCGGCAGTGTGGCGGGCGAATCGGCCTGCCACACCGCCGAGGCCTCCTGACGGTCGCTAAAACCTCACATCACATCGCTGGCAGATGTGTTTACGGTTATCCGGGTTGCGCTGATCTTGCCAATGATATGCGCAACGTTGTCTCCTGATGTGTCGTATGCATCCAGGGTAAACGACCCCGTGTAGCTGTTTCCCTCCCGGCTCAGAACTACATTTTCTCGGATCTGAGTGGCCCCGGCCGGGTTCCCGATCCCGCTCGGCGCGTTCGATGTATCGTACCCCAAAGCAAAGTGGTTGAGCTGGTAGGACGACCGTCCGGTTCTTTTCCACACTCCCAGGCAAAAGTTCCCATCCTGCGGCGGGCGTCCCGAGTTCATGATTTCGGTTCCATCGCTGTGCCACTGTACGAACGCGTTATCGATTGGCGTGCCATCGGGCGGCGCACCGCTTCCGGTATTTCCCTCCGCGGTGAATCTTACCTGCCACATGCCCACAATCGGGTCGTCGTGATCCGACACCAGCAGCCAGGAACCCTGTCGGAACAGCTCATTCCCCTGCCAGGATTGGGGCTGCAAAGCCTTCGGGCTAGCCAAGCTAACGCACTCGGCGTTCGCCTTGGCGGCGAGGATGGTCCCAATGAGAATGATGCTTACTACCGCTACCATTTTCCGGAGTGACGCTTTCATGCTATCTCCTTTTAATTTGTCAAGTTCGGGGGAGATGCATGCTGCTCCAGAAGCCGCCTGGGCGCAATGCAGGGAAGATAAAGCCTGGGTGAAGATTCGGTAAATTTGTATAGCCGCAGACTCTAAAGTTAGGCAAAAGCGGCATTTTCAGCGAAATTCTAAGAGGCTAAATGTTATAGTTTCGCCCGAACTAGGCGAGTTTCCCGTGGCTGGCTCCTGCTTCAAATTTAGCGAGTTCGAGCTGGACCGCGACCGCTTTGAGCTTCGTTGTAACGGACGCGTCGTAAAGATCGAGCGCATCCCCATGGAGTTGCTCATCCTGCTGGCTGAAAAGGATGGCAACGTAGTCACCCGGCCGGAGATCGCCGCGCGGCTCTGGGGTAAGGACGTGTTCGTCGACACCGAGCACGGCATCAACACCGCCATCCGGAAGATTCGGTCCGCGTTGCAGGAAGATGCCACTCAGCCACGATTCGTTCAAACCGTTCCGGGGAAAGGCTACCGTTTCGTTGCTGTCGCCAGCAATGGCAAGGCCCAAGCACTGGCTTCCCTCCCCGAAGAAGGGGGAACGGGTTCGTCCGAAGGTGAACCCACAGAGCCTCGCAGGTGGTGGCAGATTGCCGGCGTGGCAATTCTCCTGCTAGGCGTTGCAGCTGTCCTGCTTGCCTTCCATGCGAGGCGATTTCGCAACCGAACGGCGGTTAGCAATGAGGCTCCTCGAATCCGCTCCATCGCAATTCTTCCGTTGGTGAATCTGTCTGGTGACGAACGCCAGGAATACTTCGCCGATGGACTCACAGAGCAGTTAACCAACGACATCGGAAAGATAAGCGCTTTGCGGGTGATCTCTCGGACGTCGGTGACCAAATACAAACACACGCAAAAGGCGCTCCCGGAGATTGCGCAGGAGTTGAACGTAGATGCAGTTATCGAGGGGACGGTGGCGCGCTTCGGAAATCGAGTGCGAATCACGGCCAGTCTGGTTCAGGCTTCACCCGAGAGGCAAGTATGGGCCGAGACTTACGAGAATGAAGCTAGCGACATCCTGACTACGCAGGCGAATGTGGCGCGGGCAGTCGCGCGCGAGGTTCAAGTTAAGCTGACACCGGAACAGCAAGAGCGATTCAGCGTTAACCCGCCGGTCAACCCCGAAGCTCAGGATCTTTACTTCACTTCAAGGGTTTGTACGCGATGGGAGGGGGCACCGCCGAAGCTGCGCAGCACGCGATCGCGTATTTCCAGCGCGGCATTCAGAAAGACGCCAACTACGCGCCCGTCTATGCCGGCCTAGCGTTGGTTAATGCGGAATGGGTCTGGGGGCAGTCGCGACCACGGGAGAAAATGCCAAGCGCCAGGGAGTCTGCCCTGGAGGCCCTGGCGTTGGATGACACCCTCTCAGATGGCCACTATGCATTGGCGATTATCAGGCTTTTCTACGACTGGGACTGGGTTGGCGCGGAGAAAGAGTTCAAGCGCGCACTTCAGCTAAATCCGAATCATGCCCTCGCGCGTGCATTTTACGCACGCGAGTTAGTGGTGCTAGGCCGGACGGACGAGGCCATAGCCCAGGCAACACAAGCGCTTGAACTGCTACCCTCGCCCGGCGTTACCGACTTCCATGTAAGTCTTTGTCAAGAGGAAACAGAACTCTCCTGACGCGCGCTACGGAGGAGCGCGCAATACGCACGTGCAAGAATCCAACAGTGCGCAGGTATGCCTCTCGGCGGTTGGTTCCTGCCTTC
>Ga0207693_10000878_pt1 | contig 26922 bp, 26 predicted proteins | sample LARL81metaG_FD_184347 | JGI IMG/M metagenome (GOLD analysis project Ga0207693, IMG submission 184347) | Corn, switchgrass and miscanthus rhizosphere microbial communities from Kellogg Biological Station, Michigan, USA - LAR L8-1 metaG... | ecosystem: Host-associated > Plants > Roots >... | reverse complement strand
GAGCGGCGCTGATTGCGGCGTCGATATCAGCGGCGCGCGCAACGGCGCGCTCGGCATAAACCGAACCATCAATAGGAGAGATGATTTTCTGGATTTCGGACATGGATATCAGGACTCAATACCGCTCGAAGCCGCGCTTCAGCTCCCAGTCGGTGACGCGGCGGTCATACTCGAACTGCTCCCACGCGGCGGTGTGGACATAGTGATCAATGACTTCGTCGCCGAAGGCCTCTCGCAGCATGGTGGAATCCCGCATCAAATCGGTCGCCTCGCGCAGCGTCTTGGGCACTTCGCGCAGTGATTTGCCTTGATAGGCGTCACCGGCATAGGGCTTTTCGAGCTCGAGCTTCTGCTCCACGCCGGCAAGCCCGGCAGCGATTAGCGCGGAGAAGGCGAGATAGGGATTGAGATCGGCGCCGCCAATGCGGCACTCGATGCGAATGGCTTTGGTGTCGGCCCCGCACAGCCGGAAGCCCGCGGTGCGGTTATCGAGCGACCAGATGGCCTTGGTCGGCGCGAAGGTGCCGGCCTGGAAGCGCTTGTACGAATTCACATAGGGCGCCAGGAACCAGGTGATCTCGCGGGCATATGCGAGTTGGCCAGCCACAAACCGGCGCATCAAGTCCGACATGCCATGGTCGCCGCTAGAATCGAAGAACAGCGGATTCTTGCCGGAAGCGTCCCAGACGGAGGCGTGGATGTGGCTCGACGAGCCCGCAAGGTCGTAACGCCATTTCGCCATGAAGGTCACGGCCTGGCCGAGCGAGTGGGCGATCTCCTTGCAGCCGTTCTTGAGGATTACGTGCCGGTCGGCCATGGTGAGCGGATCGGCGTAGCGGATGTTGATCTCCTCCTGGCCGGGTCCCCATTCGCCTTTCGAGTTCTCGACGGGTATGCCGGCGCCTTGGAGTCCGTTGCGGATTGCCCGCATCACCGCTTCTTCCTTGGTTGTCTGGAAGACGTGGTAGTCCTGAATGTAGTTGCCGGTGGTCTTGAGGTTGTTCCAGGCCTTCGCCTGCGCGGTCTCATAGGTCTCGTCGAACAGGTAGAACTCAAGCTCTGAGGCGAAGAATGAGGCCATCCCCAGCGCGTTCAGCCGTTCCATCTGCTTGCGCAGCATCGCGCGCGGGCTGTGCGGCACCGGCTCGTGATGGTGGTGGTCCACGATATCGCACAGAACGAGCGCGGTCGCCGGCAGCCACGGAATGCGCCTGAGCGTGGCGAGATCGGGCTTCATGACGAAATCGCCGTAGCCCTTCTCCCAATTCGCCGCCGCATATCCCGGCACCGGCTCCATATCGATATCGTTGGCGAGCAGATAGTCGCAGCCGTGGGTTTCCTCATGCGCTCCTTCGAGAAAGTAAGCAGCGTGGAAGCGTTTGCCGACGAGGCGCCCTTGCATGTCGGGAAAGCAGGCCACCACCGTGTCGATCCCGCCAGCGGCCGCTTCTTTCTCCAACTCTTGCAACGTCAACAAGCCAGCCATATGCGACGACCCTGTTGTGAAGGGAGGGACCGGCTCACTCGTTGAGCGAGCCGGTTTTTGGAAACGGTACAGCTTGCGCGGCTAGACCTTGACCGCGCCTTCGCGGTGCTTCACCGCGAATTCTTCCTCTGGCGAGAAGACCAGCGTTTTCCGCCCATAAGCCGCGAAATAAAGGATTGCAAGAGCATACCAGATCGCGACCCCGATCACGCCGGTGCGATATACCGGATCGGCGAGCTGGAAGCCGATGGTTACGAACGCGATAATCACCGTGAGCGCAGCCCCGAAGATGCCGAATGGGCTGCGATAGGGCCGCTCGATGTTGGGGAAGCTCTTTCGAAGCTTGATGAAGGTGAGCCCCTGAAGGAGATACGAGAACATGGCACCAAACACTGCCATGTTGAGGAGCACACCGCCGATGAACGAGCCGGCTGCCTCGCCTCCCATGGTGAACCATACGATCAACATAACCGCGAGGCCGACCACGCCACCCGTAATCAGCGCCAAGTTCGGCGTCTTGTATGTGCCATGGGTGACCGAAAGGAAATGCGGGAAGTAGCCAGCCCGCGACAGCGAGTAGATCTGGCGTCCATAGGCGAAGATGATCGCATGGAAGCTCGCTACCAGTCCGGCGACGGCGATCAGCGCCAGCGCCTTTGCCCAATTCGACCCGAAGATCGCGCGGAAGCCGTCGAGGATCGGCTCTCCCGAGGTACCGAGCGCGAAGGCGCCATGAACGGTCGTCGCGGTGCCCGCGGCGTCCGTCACCTCGCGTGTGATCGGAATCGCCGGGTTGATGACGAGAACCAGGAAGCCGAGGGCAATCAGAGTAAACATGCCGAGCATGATGCCCTTCGGCATATCCCGCTTGGGATCAGCCGATTCTTCGGACGCCAGCGGGATTTGCTCGATGGCAAGATAGAGCCAGACCGCGAAAGGCAGCGCAGCGAGGACGCCGTGTATCCCGAACGGCAGGAAGGGACCATGCCCGTCGGGCAGCTCGACCGCCGCGCCGGTCGCTGGATCGGCGCCGATATTCATCGCGTATTTGCCGAAATCGAGGAACGGAATCGCGCTGACAAAGAAGACAATGAGAATGGCGATCGCAAGCAGCGTCACGATCACGGTGACCGTGAAGGACAGCTCCACGCCCCGCGCGTTAAGCCCCACGAACACGATATAGCCGAGGATCCACCATACCGGCTGAAACGCTGCGGGCGTTTCGAAAATCCCGGTCAGGTAGGACCCGATGAAGAAGACGATCACGGCCGGTGTCAGCACATACTCGATATTCTCGGCCACGCCCGTGATGAAGCCGCCCCATGGGCCCCACGCCGTTCGGGCAAACGAATAGGCGCCGCCGGTATGCGGCAGGGCCGGGGCCATCTCGGCGATGGAATAAGTGAGACCGAGATACATGATGGTGATGATGACCGTGGCGATGAACATGCCGCCCCAGCCACCCACGGCGAAGCCGAGGTTCCAGCCCGAGAAATCCCCCGAGATGACCGCGCCGACCCCTAGAGCCCAAAGCGCGAACACTCCGGCATGGCGCCTCAGCTCGCGTTGCTCGAAATAGTCCTTGCCTGGGATGTGATAGGAAACCCCGCCTTCGTGTCGTGTCTCAGCCATTTTCCAACCCCCCATAAGCCCGAGAATATCCTATTCCACTTGCAAGGATCGCACCACAGCTTGTTGAGCCCCGAGCAGGCCGGGAGTGGCGGCGAGGAGTATCTCCGCTAGCCGATCCGCCCATATCTTTTGCCCGGCCTCGTCGCCGATTTCATTGTTGCGAATCTCGATCATGGCTGCCGGCAGCCGATGCGTGCGGGCGTGGCGGCTGACGCTGTAATAGACAAGGTCGGCGGGGGAATATGGTTCGTTGACGCCGACCATGAACCCGGGGTCGGCAGCGAGCCCCTTGATCAGGGCATTGGCCATGCGGGCGTCCTCGTCAAACACGATTCCCACGTGCCAGGGCCGCGCCTTCCCGAGATAGACCGGCGTGAAGGAGTGGATAGCAATCAAGATGGTCGCGAGCCCGGAGGCATGGCGCTGCGTGAGGCACGCATCGATTGCATCATGGTAGGGCGCGTGAACGCGCTCGATCCGCCGCGCCCGTTCCGTACCGCTCAACCCCACATTGGCGGGAACCGCCCTGCCCTCGCTTTCGACCACTATCAGGCTGGCCGCATCGAGGGGGCGGTTGCAGTCGATGACGAGACGAGAGATATCGGGCCAGAACAGAGGCGCATCGAGCCTTCCAGATAAGAGGCGCGCAACGCCGAGCGCGCCAGGGTCCCAGGCGATATGCAGTCCAAGCCGATCGGCGGCAAAGCCGAACGGCTGGTATGCGTCGGCGACGCGATTTGAAGCGTGATCGCAAAGGAGGACGAAGGGCCCGGCGCCTGCGCCATTCTCCACCATGATCAGAGTATCGGGATCGGAGGCCGCCGCAGTGTCTGCCGGCACGGACTCGGCCGGAAAACTGGTGGCTAGACCACTCGGGAGCGCCATAGCTGCAGCATCCCATATGGACTTGGTAAGATTGTCAATCGCCCCGGATCAAGCCATACGCGGGGCCGGTAGGGTCGCCTGATTGGGGGGCGCGTGACTAGGCCATTGGACCGCCGGCAGTTCTTGAAGAGGGCTTCCCGCGTCCTAATTGGCTTCGCGCACTTGAAAGGCGCTGCCCACGCAGCCTCTCAGAGTGAGGCCAGTTCTGTCAGCTCTGCTGATTGGCAAGATCTCGCGCGCTTGCTCAAGGGTCCCCTTCTCAAAAAGGGCCACCCAGACTTCGCCAAGATCGCCAAGCCCTGGAACCTCTATTACGCTTCGACGGCACCTCAAGGCATCGCCCGCTGCGCGTCCGCTGACGACGTGCGCAGCTCCCTCCTGTGGGCTGCCTCGAACGGCGTGTCACTCGCGATCCGCTCAGGCGGACATTCCTATGCGGGGTACTCGACCACCAGCGGGCTCCTGGTCGATGCCTCGCTGATGAACGAGGTCGCCATCCACGGTGCTGAGGGGCTCGTGCGCATGTGGGGGCGGCGCGCGCAACGCCAATGTCTATGCCAGCCTTCACCCGGTCAATCGCGCCATCACGCATGGCCGCTGCATGGGAGTGGGCGTTGCCGGATTGGTGCTCGGTGGAGGGATTGGCTTCAGCCAACGGCGGCATGGTTTGACCTGCGACCAGATGATCGAGACCGAAATCGTCACGGCCGCAGGAGAGCTGGTTGTCTGCAACAAAGACCAGAACCCAGATCTGTTCTGGGCATGTCGCGGCGGAGGCGGAGGCAATTTCGGCGTCAATGTCTCGTTCACCTTCGAGAGCTTCCCCGTCGATGTGATGACGGTGTTCAAGCTCGGCTGGACCGACCATCTTGATGAGCTCTTGCCTGCGGCGCTCGATCTCCTCCCCACCACGCCCGACCGCCTCGGCTGCAAGCTATCCGGTACTCCGCTCGAGCTCGAATTGCTGGGACAGCTGGTTGGGACGGAGGCCGAATTGCGCGCGCTACTTGCACCGCTTTATCGGATCGGTGCTCCCGGCGAGGAGATCATCAGCACCCTTTCCTATTGGGATGCGCAAGGAATTCTCGCCGAGGATGAGAACGACCAATTCACACATGAGCGCTCGCGCTATGCCTTCAAATCCATTCCTGCGGAAGGTTCGCGCACGGTTCTTGATTTTCTGCGCAAGTGGCCGGGCACACACGATAGCGCTGTCTGGAAGATGTTCCTTGCTGGTGGGGCAGTGGCGTCGGTTGCCCCGGCGGCGACAGCCTTCGTGCATCGCAAGGCACTTATGCTGACTGCCGTCGACCTCGATTGGACGGCAGAAGATGACGAAGCGACCGTCGCCCGCAACGAGGCCTGGCTTGGAGAATTCCACGTTGCCATGCAGCCGTTCACCTCGGACCAGAGCTACCAGAATTTCATTGACGGCGCCGAGACCAACTACCTGCGCGCCTATTACGGGACGAACCTCGAGCGCTTGGTTGAGATCAAGCGCAAGTACGATCCCAACAATCTGTTTCGTTTTCCCCAAAGCATCCCGCCCTCGCTTTGAGCATGAGAAGGCCGAGCGGCTCGGGCACTTAGTCGCGGAGACCTTCGCCAAGCGACGCGGTCCGCCCATATTCGGCAGGATGGCTCTTCTCACCTCCCTCGGCTTTTCCCAGCCCATTCAAGGGACGCGCGTCGGCCGGCCTTGGCGCCAGCGCTTAGCGGACCTGCTCGCTTGCGAAGTCGATTATGCCGGCAAGACCGTGCTCGACGCGGGCTGCAATGTCGGCATTCTCGCCTATGAAATCACGAAGCTCGGACCGTCCTTCATCCATGCCATTGACGGCTCGCGCCCAGTGCTCAACGCAGCGCGGCTGATTCTCCGCTCAGTCGAAACGCCGCATCGGCTCGATCTCGTCAACCTTGCCGACGACGAGCGCCTCAGGACCGTGCTCGAGCCGAGCTACGACATCGTCCAGCTGCTCGCGGTCTATCAGCACGTGGAACGGGCGCGGGGCGATCGGGTGGCGCGGCGCCTGCTGGCGAGGCTTGCCGAGCGCTGTAAGGAGACATTCATTGCCGCCACGCGCCCTGATTACCTCCCGGCCATCATCGAGGTGCTTACATCGCAGGGCTTGAGATTCGAGCGCGAAACGTCATCGCCGGCCCGAAGCGTGCGGCACCTCGTCTTTCTCCGGCAATAGCAATGGAGGTGCTAGTGAGCTGGCGCGTAGCTGTCAGGCCCGTACCCAGCGCAGGATCCCTTTAGGCGAACGTCGTGGCCAAGATTCTGGCAGACATAGACCTTGGTAAGCGGATTCTTATGGACCTCGGTCGCCCTCACCTTCCAGCCATAGCTCTGGGCCACCAGCGCGATCTGCTCCTCCTCACAATAGGGAGTAGCGATCGGCCCGTACTTGGTGATCTGAAAATTACCCTGACACTCTATGCGCGCGGCCGCAGGCCCGGCAAAGGCCCCCGCCAATAGCATGGCAACCGCGAGACCTGTCGCTCCACTTTTAAAGTGAATGCGCATGGCCGCCTCCTCTGATGCTGCTTAAGCAACCTTACAATACAATCGCGCTTTCAGATAGCAGGCCAAGCCAAGTGCGTTCCGGATCGATGGGCGGGTTGGGGTGCTCACCTCTGCTGGACTTCGCTCATAACAAACGCTAACACATCGGGCGCAAACGAACTTCCCCCACAACGATGGCCCTTCCCAAGCTCGCCGAAATCCGGATTGGCATTATCGGTCTCGGCTATGTTGGCCTGCCGCTCGCCGTCTATCTCGCGCGACACTTCCCCGTCATCGGTTTCGATATCGATCGCGAGCGCATCACTGAACTCTCGCGCGGCGTCGATCGCACACACGAGGTCACCGAGGAGGAATTTGCCCACGCCAAGCACCTCAGCTACTCGGCCGACGTAGCGGCTCTTCAAGACGCAAATTTTTATATCGTCACGGTACCGACTCCGGTCGATCAGGCCAAGCGTCCCGATCTGAGCGCCCTCGTCTCGGCGAGCCGGCTGGTTGGATCGGTGCTCGGGCGAGGCGATGTTGTGGTCTACGAGTCGACGGTTTATCCCGGCGCGACTGAGGAAATTTGCATGCCTGAGCTCGAGAAAGCCTCGGGCCTTGCGTTCAACCGCGATTTCTTCGCGGGCTATTCGCCCGAGCGCATGAACCCCGGCGACAAGACGCATCGCCTGCCAGCCATCGTCAAAGTCACGTCAGGCTCGATGCCCGAAGCCGCCGATCTGATCGACGACGTCTACGCAACCGTCATCACCGCCGGTACGCATCGGGCAAGCTCGATCCGCGTCGCCGAGGCCGCCAAGGTCATCGAGAACATCCAGCGCGACGTGAACATCGCGTTGATCAACGAGCTCGCCATGCTGTTCAAAGAACTTGGGCTGGAGACGCGCGAGGTGCTAGAGGCAGCCGGAACCAAGTGGAATTTTCAGCCCTTCCGTCCTGGCCTCGTCGGCGGCCACTGCATCGGGGTTGACCCTTACTACCTCACCCACAAGGCCGAGCAGATCGGCTTCCACCCGCAGATGATCCTCGCCGGGCGTCGCATCAATGACGGCATGGCGGCCTTCGTCGCCAACGACGTGATCAAGACCATGCTCAAGCGGAAGCAGTCGATCGACCGTGCCCGCATCTTGGTGATGGGTTTCACCTTCAAGGAGAACGTGCCTGACACGCGCAATACCAAGGTCGCCGATCTCGTGCGAACGTTGCGCGAATTTGTGGCCGACGTCGTGGTCTACGACCCAATGGCCGATGCCGAGCTCGCCAAGCACGAATATGGGCTCAGCCTGACCAACGAGCTTCCGAACGGCCACTTCGACACGATCATTCTCGCCGTCAAGCATGAGCCAATCGCCAGGTTGGGCGAGGCCGGCATCAACGCGCTGCTCGCGCCAGGAGGTCTCATCTACGACCTGAAAGGCGTCTTGCCGCCCACGGTCAGCCACGCGCGCATTTAGCCCGCAGTCCAAGACCCGAGCTTCTCGTTGATGCGGTCGGGCGTAAGCGGCAGCTCGGGAAATCGCACTCCGGTCGCGTTGGCGACGGCGTTGGCAATCGCGGGTGCAGCGGCATTGATCGCACGTTCGCCCTGCGCTTTGGCATCAGCAGCGCGTGGCAGGGGGCAGCGGTGCGCTCCGGTGGCTTACGGGATCGCTCGAGCTCTGCGATGGTGCAAGTCGCAGCGATTTTCAGTCCATCGGGCGAGGCCACGATCGCGCGCCCGGCTGGTGGAGCTGATAAACTGGTTCACTCGACGTGAGCCCCTGCGTCAGCGCGGAGTGAATGCCGAATTTGCAATGAGTGCACCAGACCCATTCATCATCACAAAAGCACTTGACTGGTTGTCAGAGGGCCGCCGGGTAGCGCTTGCGACGGTCATTCAGACCTGGGGCTCGGCGCCCCAGCCGGTCGGCAGCCAGCTTCTGATCGACGCCGACGGCAATTTCCTGGGTTCGGTATCCGGGGGCTGCGTCGAGGCCGAGGTCATCACCGAGGCGGCCGACGTGATTGCAAGCGGCGAGCCGAGGTCCCTCGAGTTCGGCGTCGAAGACAACACCGCCTGGAAGGTTGGTCTCGCCTGCGGCGGCTCGATCCGCGTCTTTATAGAGAAGGTTGAAGCCACTCGCGGTTCCACCGTTGATGGCTTGCTGCGGCGGCTCATCGGCGACGTCAAATCGCGCCGTCAAGTGGCTCTGGTTACGAATCTTGCAACCGGGGCGCAAAGTCTGGCCCATTCGCCGCGAGAGATTGGCAGCGAGCTGGCGCCCGCCCTCGAAGAAGCCTTTCGCTGCGACGAGAGTGTGGCCTTCGCCGGAGACGCCGGCGAGGTCTTCATCAATGTCTTCAATCCCACCGTCCGCCTCATCATTGTCGGCGCCGTGCATATCGCGCAGCAGCTCGTCCCGATGGCCCGCGCGCTTGGGCACGACGTGGTGATCGTCGACCCGCGTACTGCCTTCGCTACGGAGGGGCGGTTCGCCGATGCCGAGCTCTCGCGCGAATGGCCTGACGAGGCACTTCCCAAGATCGGTGTGGACGCCCGCACCGCGCTGATCGTGCTCACCCATGACCCGAAGATCGACGATTCTGCGCTCATCCACGCGCTCTCATCCAACGCCTTCTATGTAGGCGCCCTGGGAAGCCGGAAGACGCACGCGAAACGCGTCGAGCGCCTAAGGAAAGCGGGCTTAGCCGAGGCAGACATTGAACCTATTCACGCTCCGATCGGCCTCGATATTGGCGCTCAGGGCGCAGCCGAAATTGCCCTCTCTATCATGGCAGAGATTACCGCAGTGCAGCGCGGTAAGGCCAACCGCAGCCGATGATGGCGGGGCCTCTAAAGATTGCCACAATCGTGCTTGCCGCAGGGCGCTCCTCGCGTATGGCGCCGCGCAACAAGTTGCTCGAGCTCGTCGAAGGCAAGCCAGTCATCGCACATACGGCGATCGCTGCCTTGGGCAGCGGCGCTGACCCCGTTATTGTGGTCACGGGCTTCGCGGCGGAGGGCATTGGAGAGGCTTTGCACGGCTTGAAAGTGAAAGTCGTGCACAACGCCGATCACGCGCAAGGCCTGAGTACATCTCTCCGAACCGGGCTCGAAGCGTTGCCGCGAGACAGCGATGGAGCGTTCATCCTTCTTGGCGACATGCCGAAAATCGAGGGCAGAGACCTCGATGCGCTGTTGGCTGCTTTCAAGGGTCGCGAGGCGATCTGCGTTCCGGTGCGTGGCGGCAGGCGCGGCAATCCCGTCCTGTGGGGCGCTCACTATTTCCCTGAGATTATGAGGATCGTCGGCGATATGGGCGCGAAGCCGCTCATGGCGAAGTATCCTAAGCACGTGATCGAAGTGCACGTCGACTCCGACGGTATCTTCGCGGATATTGATACGCCTTTAGACCTTGCGCGCCTCACAATGAAACGCTGATCCCGCTTAGGCACCAGGTGCCACAGCAGCGCGATTTCGATGGCGTAGCAGAGTATTACTTGGTGGAGGGCGTTATTGGATCGATCACCTGATCCCTACCCGCCTCGGGCATCTCATAATCGTATCGCACGCATAACGGCCAACACAGGCTTCCGACCAGCCGACGGTAGGCTAGCGGCATTGCCGTCTTCCAGGCGGCATCCTCTTTGAGCTCGGCCGGCGACAAAGTCTCGAAGCGCATGGCATTGCCGTAAAGTTGGTGGCGATTCGTCCTCGTAGCGGTCGGCTCAAGGGTCGTGGGCGGATCGAGCGCCACTCTGACGAAGATACGTCCGAGAACTTTCACTGGCGTGCGGACGAGATCCTCATAGCGCACCCGCAGGTAGCGATCGGGATGGAAAAAGCCAAACATCTCACAAGCTAGATTGGCGACTGTCCAGCCGGCGATCGTCAATAAAGACCGCGTGCCAGAGGAGGACTGGCGGAGATGCTTTCGGGCGCGCTTCGGTCGGCCGCCACGGGTCCAGTTTTGATCCCGCTTTGTCCGTAGCGTGGACCAAGCGACCGCTCTAGGGTCGCGCACGAGATGGACGAGGAGAAAATCCTTGCCGAGTTCCTTCGATAAGCGGAACGGCATGAGTGTCGAGCCCCACGCCGTCTTCGACGAATCGACCATGACCGCATACTGGCGGGAGATATGATCGAGAACTTGTAAGCTGAGTTGGGTGTGGTCCAGGCCCTCGAGCCTGCCCGACTTGTGCTGGAATTCGCCCCACACCTGACAGTGCCGCGCAGGTTCTCCGCAGGTGCAGGTCCTCCGCCGAGTAAAAACCCTGAGATGGCGTTCGATCTCGCCGCAGGCCACGACCTCAGGATGGGCGGCGAGTAGATATTCGAGCAAGGTCGACCCGCTCCGGCCATAGCCGCCGATGTAAACAAGCTTTGCTGATGCCGCCCTTGACTCAGACCGACGCTGCATGAAAGAGCCCTTTCCCCAACGATCATGCTCCAAACCAGTGCTGGAGCGCCATCGCAATTCCACTCCAGGCGATTGCCTTAGCCTCGCGGCAGAAAGAATATATTGTTGATGTAGCCTGAGTGGCGGCTCCCGGTGAGCCTACGGGCGAGCCGCGTCTCGTCCTGCAACGCCAAGAGCTGCCCAGGATCGATCGGCGCAAGATTCTGCCCATCGGTGAGAGCTCGTGGTGCAAAGCCGCGCGCGTTCAGCCAAGCAAAGATTTCGGGAACTTGCGCACCGTGACGATATTCGAGCTCCACCAGCAGCACGGGCCGATGTTTGGCGATCAGCCCCTCACCTCCTCTGAGCACGGCAAATTCGTGTCCCTCCGCGTCGATATTGATGAACGCCACGCCTTCGGTTGCAGTCTGGCCGAGTAGGGCCTGATCGAGCGTGACCTTTTCCACCTCATACATGACGAAGCCTGTGGCGCGGATCTCGCTGCCATGGCGATTGGCTGCTTCGATCGTGGCAAGCGCGTGCATCGGAATGCCTTGAGACACGGGCACGCGCAACAGAGCCTTGCCTCCACTATCTGAGACGGCTTTGGCGATTACCTCGCAATTGCGCGGCGCGACCTTTCTGAGATGCTTGGCGCATGAAGGATTCGGCTCGAAGGCGATGACCTTGTTCGAGCGCCGCGCCAGCACAGCCGTGAACAGGCCGACATTGGCGCCGACATCGACCGCGATCTTGTCGGGGCTGAGGAACTGGCGCGCCGCCACCATCTCGGGCTCGCACGGCCACAGCATGGTGTGGCGTACGAGCCTGTAGGCATGCACGACCCTTGGAGGGAGTGTTCCTCTTACCGCCTCGCGGAGATGCGCCAGCATCGTAACTTACAAATCTCCCTAAACTTGGAGGCACACCCTAGGCCAGCCAAAGCCGGGCTGGCGATCAAGGTTTGCCGCTTACCGCCCGGAACAAAATTTTCTATCATGGGTTCCGGGCACAACCGAAGCCTTCGGCAAATATGGGTCACCCACTCGATTTTATCGTTTTTGGCGTGCCCCGCAGCGGCACCAAGGCGCTGGTGCACGCGCTCAATCTTCATCCTCATGTCTATTGCGCGGAAGAGCGCTTCCACTTCCGGGCCGATCATTCACGGATCGTTTTTCCGGACACTTTCCTCGATGCGAGCGATGGAAGCGACGAAGAGGCACTAAAGAAAATCAAGCACATCAGCAACGAGCTCGCGAGGAAGGGCGAGATCACCCACGCCGGCAACAAGCTGCCACGCTATTATTTCGCTCTCCATCGCATTAATCGCGAACTTCCCGCCCTCAAGAACATTTGGATCTATCGGAGCCCCTACGGCTTCATCCAGTCCTGGAACCGTCGCGAGCTCGACAGACAGAAAGGCCAATGGCCCGCGGGACAAGTGGGGTTGTTCGGCCTGCTTGAGCTGTTCTGTTGCATCGAGGCTTGCATCAGCCTGAATAAGGATGTTCTCGTGTTCCCTTACGAGCAAGGGCTTAACCGTTCGGTCGAGCCAACGCTGCAATCTCTAGAGTTTCTCGGCGTCGATCCTGGCCTTTACCCTCGCGAGCATTTCGAGAGAAGGCAACTTCCCAAACACCAGGACGGATCGCACCGGCTCTCCTTGAAGGACTATGAAGAGGCGCTTCTCGCCACCCTCGAGATCAAAGAGCTCGATGCCATTCTGCACCAAAAGCGCAGCGTGCGGCTCCGTGAGGTTGCGGTGCCACTCAGGGATTATCTGCGTAGCGTCGCGAGTGTGCTGCCGCGCGTAATCGATGAGGCGTTCGCTGCCTGCGACAACCGCGCAACGGCGTCCTACGGCCGGACCTATGTGAGACGCAACCGCGAAGAACTCAGCGGCTTACTGAAGCTCGCAAATGGCTCGAAGACGCTGGCTAATTTCCAGCGCTTCGGCCCCTATCAATGGCTCAAGTCGCTTTATGTGCAGCGGTTGGCGCTAAAGAAGCGGCTCAGCACAAGGCTCTAGGTGAGGGAGGCTCGAGTCGCGAAAAACAACCCCACGCAAAGTACACAGAGTATTCTGGCCGACTGCGTCGACTAAGGATTTCGTTTTGCAACCCTGACTCCCGGTCCGCCCGCGGCATCGGCCGGCACGAACACTATTCCCTCCTTTTCAAGGGCGTCCTGTATCTGCGCTAGGCTGTCGACCCTGGCGCCCCCGCCATTTTCGAACCGGCTGACGGTATTTGGCGCCAACCCAGCCTTTTTGGCTAATTCGCGAACTCCCCAACCTAGAGCGGCCCGTGCCATTCGCACCTGCAAGCGTGTGATCAAAAGCGGTCCCCCGAGCTCGGTTCGTGCTTGACAGCCGTTCCTATATTTGGTACAGTGTACCTGTAATATGTAATTCTGTACCAATTAAAGGGCCAAAAATGAGCATCTCACCGTTAAAATTCGAGGTCCAGCGCTACGCTGTCCTTCGCGAGCGGCTGCTCACTGCCTTCCCCGATGCTGACGCTGACACCATTCGAGACACGCTCGAAGGCATTAGCGACCTTAACGAGCTGATCGTTGAAGTCGTTCGGTCGGCGCTGATTGATGAAGCCCTTCAAGCCGGCCTTCGTTCTCGGCTCGATGACATGAAGGAACGGCTGTCCCGACTAGAGCAGCGCGAAATCAAGAAGCGACAATTGGTGCTCGAGTCCATGGCAGAGATCGGCCTCACCAAACTCGAGCAGCCTGACTTTACATTGTCGGTGCGCGCCGGCGCACCGTCTCTGGTGGTGGTAAGCGAGAGCGAAATCCCAAGCGACTTTTGGCTGCCCCAACCTCCTAAGCTCAATCGCCAAGCTCTGCTTGGCGAGCTTAAGAGAGGCAGCCAAGTTCCCGGAGCACAGCTCGGCAATCCCAAACCTGTTCTAACCGTGAGGACGAAGTGATGGGTTTCTCAGACACGCAAGCTCGTCAGCTGAAAGCAAAGCTCGATTCCCAATACGTAAAGACCCGCAAGGCCGATGGGTGCACGTGGCATTACATTGAGGGTTGGCATGCGATTGCCGAAGCAAACCGCATCTTCGGCTACGACGCTTGGGACCGAAGGACGCTTGCCACACGCTGCGTGTGGACGGGTACCAGCAGTGCGCACCACCTTGCATCCTATATAGCCAGGGTGCGGATACGGGTACGAGCTGGTGATATCACCATCATCCGTGAAGGCTCTGGGACCGGCGAAGGCAAGGCACTTACTCCAGGCCAGGCCCACGACATTGCATTGAAATCGGCTGAGACCGATGCCACCAAAAGGGCTCTTGCCACTTTTGGTAATCCATTTGGCCTCGCGCTTTACGATCGTGAATTAAGCGGTGTGCGGCAGCGTCCGACCACACCCGCAGTCGAACAGGTATCAAAAGGACCGTGGATGCTCCGGTCAGCGGAAGGAGCCTCGAGCGGGACCTTAAGTGATCCACATGAATTTGCCAAAGCCCTCCGGCGCAGCATGAGTGAAGCAAAGAGTATCGAACTGCTCTTCAGCATATGGGAGCAAAATATCACCACGGTGCGCGCCTTGAACTATTCGCTTAAGCGAAACGGCACACTAGAGTCTGATTTTGCCAAGACGTTGGTCGCACATTTGAAGAGCTGCGCCGTTGCGCTTGTGAAGCCTAGCAATGAGTCACAAAGTGTTGCGGAGCAACTCGAGGTCAAAAGTGAGATTTCGCGCGAGCCTCTTGGTCGACGTGAGAAAATTGATAAGAGTACCCTTGCTATTAGCGAACCCAAGCGCCACCGCTCTAAAGAGCACCTTCGATTTGTGGCTAGCCAACCCTGTCTTATCTGCGGACGTCAACCAGCACAGGCGCACCATATCCGTTATGCACAATCCAAAGGGGTTTCACTCAAGGTGAGCGATGAGTTCACCGTTCCCCTGTGTGCTATTCATCACACCGAAAACCATGGCACGGGGAATGAGCGCCAATGGTGGGTGGAACGAAAAATCGATCCGCTGACCGTGGCCCATGATTTGTGGAACCGGTCTACCGCTAAGACTGCTGCGGAATGCTGAGACGCAATGCGAAAAAGCTCGAACCTTTGTGATGAAAGGATCTTCCTACCTCACCCATGACCTGACACTTTCTGCGTTGACGGTGGCGCAAGGCGCTTCGCGGACGATCATCTGTTTTCGACACTAACGCGCTTTCCCTCTGACCAAAAATACAACTTAAATGTGCGGGAGACTGCGAAGGCGAGGTGGAATGCTTGGATATTCCCCAGCCCCGGAAACAGGCTCGCGGCGCTACTTGGATATCTCATGGCACACTTGGATATTTAGCGCGTTTCTTAGCCTTGGTTCGAGGCAGATGATTAGCTAACGGTGTGGCCCGCCCGGCCGCTACAGACGCCGAATTCGCTCGCGATAACAGGCATCTGAGGACTCCTGGTAACGCCTTCCAGCACGGGTAGTGAACGACCACGGTCAGCCACGCGCGCATTTAGCCGGGCAGTTCATGACGCAGGAGCGTGGGAGTGTCGAGAAGTCTCGTCCTTACCCTTACGCCCGTGCGAGGAGAAGACTTTCCTTAACACGCGATTTGGAATTGTTTCTGGGGCGCAGATGGTCGACCCATCTTTTTGCCGCATAGCGCAGGCTAATGCCTGGGAGTGCTGAAATAGTTGCGTCATAGCCGAAAGCGAGCGCGCGCTCTTTCACCATAGAAAGGATCTCGGCGCGAAACGGATTTCGCATCAGCTGGTACTTGATGAAAGAATAGTCGTGGACTTTTCTTTCTGGCAGGCGCGCGGCGTGCACTGCTGTTTGTTTTTGCACGAGACCGACGCGTTGATAGAGATTCGCGATCACAGGATAGGGTCTCGCCACGAGTTCTTCATGACGCACCACGATCCAATTGGCATCCCGCTCACGTTTCAACATCTCGATTGACTCCGCCCAAGTTGCAGCTGCCCGCAAGAGAAGATCATTCGGTAGGCGGTTTACGAACTCGGTCGGAACAATGTATGAGGGTTTTCCTTTAATGGTGGCGGATTGAATAGTTGGCCAGGGGGCACGTAAGGAGAAGATGAAAAATGCGTCGGGGAACATTGTCTTGAGCATGTCGACGCGGGCGAGACCGAGTGGGTTCTTGATCACCAGCCTCTTTGCTCCCGCCATATCAGTATAGCGTGCTCGCATGCTCTCAATCTTTGTGCAATCGAAAGCGGGACGTTCGCAGATCGGTCGGGATTTATCTTTATGCCAAGCGTCAAAGCTGAAATGAGATCGCCAAAGCTCAGAGTCGCTCACACCCGATCTGTCTTCCGGGCAATGACGCGCCTTGAGATGCGGCGCGATCTCAGTGATCAAAAACACCTCGTCACTGGAACCCAATATGCGAGCAAGCAAAGTTGTACCCGAACGTGCGGCACCTAAGACGATAACCGGCCTGTCCAAGATTGAACTCCCCTCATTTAGGAACCGTTTACCTTAAACACTCACACGGTGAAAAAGTTCTTAAGCGGCCGCCGGCGTGAGGCCTATTGCCGCTCCTGCCTAGGTGCGCAAAGAGACTCAACCGTTCTCGCTGAAGCGCTCCCACCAACACGCTCTTCCCCTCATCTGGGCGAATAATTAGTCACATGGGAGCACTCATCAGTCGCAGCAGGAGACGGTGCTTAGAGGTCCCCAGGATCAACGGACTGTTGGTGGAAAGAAAAATTTCGCCAGAGTTTTTTCGTAGATCCGATCTTATTAGTTGTCGGCCTTGCGATCTCGCACGTACGGAGTGAGTCGCCCAAAGAGCTTAGGGGACATTGAAACGAATTTAAGCGCGTGTTCGCCGGTTCATGAGCTCTCGCGCCACAACGGTCCCTTTAGCAGGAAAAGGCCGGAAATCCATTCCAACCCGCAGGACGTAAAGGAAATCGGTGTCCGGGTGAGGCCGGGTATGCTCCGTTGCGACAAGTGGTCCCCCGCGCGCTTAGGCCGCGGCCAGAAGCAGAGCCGTGTCCCAATGTGGAGGTATGGCTTGCGGAATCGCTCGAAGAGCAGCCGACAGAGGGACAGCAAGAAGTGAACATCAGCATGCGAGAGAGAGCAGGCAGGGTAGTCCATCTCGCATTTAGGGCTGGCGCGAAACGCACCCTGGCCCTGCTCAAGTGGTTGCCGGTAGAGCAACGTGCAGACCTAGTTGATCTCCTTCTTAGCAAACCGGCCGTCGTCGCTACGCCGCACGGCAAGATACGTTTCTTGAATCACAGCGGCGTCAGCTATTGGCGAGCACGCACGATCATGACGAAAGAGCCGGACTCTATGCGGTGGATTGATGCGATGGTGCCCGGCTCGGTGTTTTGGGACATTGGCGCCAATGTCGGCGTGTTGACACTCTACGCCGCGATGCGGGGCGACCTCGAGGTTTGGGCCTTCGAACCGGCAGCCGTTAATTACTATAACCTGGTGGCCAACTGTGAACTGAACGGGCTGGAGAAGCGGGTTCGCTGTATTCAACTTGGATTCAGCGACCAATCGGAAATCGCCGACATACACGTATCGCAACTAATGTCTGGGCGCTCGTTCACGTTCAGGGAAAGCACAAAAGTCAAACCTAACAAGAAAGTCTACCCCTCCCTTCAGGCTGTTCAGCTCTGCACCATCGATGACTTCATTGCTCGTTATGGCGCGCCGTGCCCTAATTACATAAAAATCGATGTACCCGGTCTCACCCAAGACATTTTTGCCGGGGCCAAGCACACGCTCGCACAACCTGAGCTTAAGGGGATTCAGGTCGAGGCAAGGGAGCACGGAGGCGGCGGTAGGCGTATTTCCGAGCTCCTGGCTCCGATTGGTTTCAAAATTACCAGCCGCGGCATGAGGCGCGAAGGGCTCCAACGTGATCTTGTCTTCGCTCGTGACGTTTACACCAGCACCGCTGTCTGCACAGGATAAACTGATCACAGCCAGCATTGGAGTCGGATACAAACTCGCTCAGACGCGGAGATCGGAGCTTTCAGGAAGTCTATGACGCTATTCAGATTATGGATAGCATCGCCCATGAGCAGGGGGAGAGTTGCGGGAATGCCGCCCTCCGGTCCGATATACAAATTATATCTTCCGGTTTGCGGGTCTCGTTGAGATTTGACAACTTGTCGGTTCTCGGAAGTGAGAAATTCGATGAGTTTTTCGAGATTGTTGATGTGCTTTATGGCCCATTCAATCTTAAAGCGAGAATGGGCTACCGCTTGCTCTAGCTTAGATCGATGAGACACTCATGGGTGCGGCAAGCCATCCCAAGCAAGTCAGTTCAGGCGAGTATTGGGCAGCCGGTTAAGGACGCCACAGTCTCTGCGCGTGCGCTTCCGGCCATCCTGGCCATTTACGCCTCTCCCTCGCTTCTCATGCCTTCTGCCTCACCATCCCTGGCGGTTTAGCTTGTTTGCGGACCGGGTGCGGGACGTGGCACGTAGGCAGAAAGGACGAGCAGTACGGTTCCTAGAAAGACTCGTCGTCCTACTTGTGACGGTCATGGAGGCATTAACGAGAGGCTGGGAATTAATTGATCTGACCTTGTGATACTGACGGGCTGTTTGCTCATCGCGCACCTCACTGTTCGCCTCACCATGTTGCGTTGTCCCTACAGCGTACCGTTAGGTCTATGTTGCCGTTCGAGGTCACACTCATATTCTAACCCCGCTCAAGCCTCGTCTCGCTTGAGTTAAGCCTGGCACCGTCAGTCGGGCTTCTTGTTTGCATCAGAATGAGCTAATGCCTGGTCCTTCGTAATTGGGAGGACTGAAAGCCACTCCATGAAAGATGCTGTTCGCACCGCAGTGGGAGTTTCGCTCATCGCCGGTGTATTGCTGGGGCTTAGCGGCAATATCGTTATCGCCGCCCTGCTGTTGGCAATGGGTATGTTTATCGTCGTTTGGGGCCAAGTGCCCAAGGCGACCGAGAACTTCCTTGGACGGCTGCCTGGCGGCGGGGAAATCCTGAAATGGCTAAGCTATCTTGCTCCGATCATTTCGGCGCGACCTCGGGAAACGCCTTCCGATCTGAAAGAACTTTCGAACGAGGCTGATTGGGCAGTTCATAACCTCTTGAAGCGCCCGCTCCCCATTACCCCCGCGGAGATAGACCGATTGGAAAAAGATTTTAGAGCTTGGGACGATAACGTAAGTAAGAAGCTCGACAACCGCGAGCTGTTCACCTACTTGGAAAAGTCGCGATTTGATACCTTGGGTCTTATTGAACCTGGCGCGGTTTATGGAGATCCACGCGTCGACCGACTATTCGCCCAACTCCGAATGAAACTTGATCGGCTGAGCGTCGCGATTCGGGGAGCTAAACAGCGGCAGTTCCAGAATTAGGCCAGGCGCGCGTTCTTCGAACATCAAGTTCCTCGGCATCATATCCACGTATTGCTGAAGCGAGGCACTCCCCTAAACCTCTAAAGTTATATGCGTCGGTCTCGTTGCGCTGGCTTGGACTTGGCCGAGGCCGATGCAGAACCCGTCGGAGGTGCTAGAGGCATGCGTACCACTGGAGCCGGAGACTCGTAAGCCGACTGGTCAGAGGCATCTGATTCGCGAGGTGGCGGAGCACCGCATGATGGCAACAGAGATGTGAGAGCTGTTAAAGCCATAGCTGCAATGACTTTCGCCATCCAACTGGCGCGCTTCATTAAAACGCAGGAGCCAGCAAAGGAAACTCCCCGCCCAAAATAAAGGAGGCGGCGGGCAGAAGCCGGCGCCTCTCACAAATCGATCCGAGCGCGCCAAGAGATTTCTTACCGACGTTTAGATGCGCGCGCGACGCCAGCGTGAGGTTCTCTTAAAAGCGCATTGCCATGTTTCACTCCTTCGGTTGACTTTTTCTCCCTGAGCTGTTCGGCGATTTGGGTGGGAACTGCGCAATGTGGAAAGAAGCTAGCTGCTTAAGTGGACTTGTTTCATCTACGGTATCGATGTCCGCTAAGTACCAGAAGCGGACTCGTACTGTTCAAACGAGGGTGAGTAGGTACCACCAAGCTGGTAATGTCAAAAATGACAGCGGGATGCCTACTCCGATCATAAGGGTGAGGAATGGCGGATCGAGCTCATGATTCATGGCAACGATGCTCGCCCCGATCATAGGCGGCATTGCTGCCTCGAATATGGTCACCCTCATTGCTTGTCCTTCAACGCCAGAAAGTCCAGCGAAGAAGATGAGTATCAGCGCCGGGGCGAGCACGAGCTTAAATAGGAGACCAGTGGCAAGCGCAGTCGTCTTACCGCGCACGGCGCTGAGACGAAGCTGATAGCCGACCGAAACGAGCGCTAGCGGGATCAGCGTCCCGCCGAGGCGCTGTAAAAGTTCTGCGAGCCAGGCCGGGTATTCAAAAGGGACCAGGATGAGCGCCAGGACAAATGCCTGGAAAGGCACGAAAAAGATAATCCTGCGGATGACCGTCTTAATATCAACGGCGTGGCCGGCGGAATAGATCGAGGCAACGAGGATGCCGAGCGTCGAGAGCACCAAATAGGAGCCAGCCTGGTCAATAAGGATGCCGAGCCCGAGATATTCAGCGCCATAGAAAGTCTCGATCATGGGGAGCCCGATAAACGCCGTGTTGGCGAGCCCGCCGGTCAACATCAGCCCCCCAATCGTTGCCGGTGAGAATCCGAGCACCCGGCCCATAAGCCAGAAGAAAGCGCAGCCAAGCCCGAACATGATCCATGGCATTAGCGCCGGTAGGATCAGGCGCGAGTTGATGTCGAGGTGGTGAACATAGGCAAGCGTTAACGCAGGTAGCGAAATGTTCACGACGAAACCGTTTAGCGTCACCGCGGCATTGTCAGGTAGCCTCCCGGAACGGCGAAGGACTATGCCGAGGAGGAAGCACGCCCCGAGCATGAGGTAGTTATTCATAGTGCCCCGTCCTGTCGTGCGAGCCTCGGCTGCGCGATCGCGGGGAGTATATGGGCGCGCCCGGGACGCCGGAACCGCAATTGCTGGCGCGCACCGTCTTGCAGTAGGGTCCTGACATGACCATGCCGGCAGAGCCGACGGATATCGATCAAGCCATCGCGAGCTTTCGCGCAGGCGTGGCCGCGGCGGCTGGCGAGGGACTGACACCGCGGGACTGGAGCGCGGAAGATTGGCGCGAACTCTTCCGCTTCACCCGTCTCCGTCGCATAGGCGGGGGCGACGCGCTAATCCGGCGTGGCGACCCCGACCGCACGCTTTATTTCGTTCTCCGCGGCGACTTAGAAGTGGTGATTCACTCCGGTGACGGCATAAGCATGGGGCCTCTCACCAGGGTTGGAGCAGGCTCCGTGCTCGGCGAGCAATCCTTCTTCGACGGCAACCCTCGGTCGGCGACCGTCTGGGCGGTTGATGAATGCGATCTGGCGGCAATGACGCCAGAGCAGTACGCAACCTTCGCATCGGCAAAGCCCGGGCTTGCCCGCGAGCTCCTCTTTGCCCTCGGCCGCATTCTGGCCATCCGTCTCCGCCGCACGACGGCGAAGGCGATGTTGCTAGGCTAATCATCGGACATGAGTACGCGGATGATTGAGCCATGTAAACCTTTGAGCGTTTCGATGACTGGATACGGTCGCGAATTGCTCTCTGCCCGATAAAATGTTGGAGGAACTCGCCGCTATGCGGCATCGATCCTCGAACTGCCCGATGACGGGATGTGAAGCTCTCGAGGGCTGGGCCAAGTGTAAAACGGGGCTTGCTGCGTGCTGCAATCTCGCGGGCAAGCTTTACTCGGTCACTCATGGCCTCAAGGGCTCTGACGGTGCGCTGAGTCAATCAGTTCAGGCGAAGCGGTCGTTAGCCTAGCCTTATGTGAGGCATGTTACGCCGCGCTTGAGAGAGCTCCGCGCGCTAGCTTAGAGGCTGCCCGCTGTTTTGCAGCCATTCGGTCGAGTTCCTTGGGTAGATCGAGTCCGAAGAATGAACTCCCAGGGCTGAAGCGTTGTCCTACGCTGATTAGCACCGGCCCATCTGGTGCCGCGATCTGGATTGGCTTTGTGCAGGTCCAAGCGCCAGTTTGCTCGCGCTGAAATCTGCTCAGAAACTCACCCTCAGTCATAGATCCGTCCTCTTGCGTTGAAGAGCCGACGGTACGCAAAAACACCTCTCCCGTCTCTTACGAGGCAAGAGAGCCGGACCTCTGCCGTCAACTAGCACAGGGAAGTTTTCCCAGTTATGCACACAAACCGTCTATTGAGTCTGAATGGCGCATTTACTTCCCCTCCTTATCGCGCAGTGCTTCGACGACGCGTCCTTGGCTGCGTCAGCGGTGGCCTCGCCCGCACCGAGGACCAGCTCCTTCCCGATATTAGCCCTAAACGGCCACCAGAAGCCAAAGGCCTAGTGCGCCGGCTGCAAGCTCAACTGCAAGGTAGATATCGAGCAGCGCCGCTGTCGGCCTGCCGTCGAGGACGATGCTGAGCAGCCGCCCGAGCGCGAGCGACAACATGAAGAGCACCGCCCAGATGAGGCCGGCGATTTGCCATTCAGGAGTCAATGCCGCAATGACCCAGGATGCCGAGCTTGCGAGATAAAGGCACATCAGCGCGCGAAAGACTTGGCGCTCGTTCGAAGTGTCGACATTGAATTTGAGGAGCTTTGGCAGCATGCCCGCCGGATCTGCGCCATAGCTCAACGCGACCGGAACGAGGCTGATCGCGATGAACAGGAGATAGATCTTTGCCATTGGCTACCCCCCAGCTTCCGTCTATCACACCATGCTATCCCCCCAGAACCGAGGATTTCATTTCCCCCCTGAGATAGTGCTGCTCAGATATCCACAGTAAGGAATTGCTCAAATGAATCCAAACAAAGCACTTTGGGAAAAAGGCGATTTCACACGCATCGCGGAAACCATGAGAGAGAGCGGAGAGGTGCTCGTCGGACAACTTGGGATCACCAAAGGGCTCAAGGTTTTGGATCTTGGATGCGGCGATGGGACGACAGCTTTACCAGCGGCGAAACTCGGAGCGGACGTGTTGGGCGTCGATGTTGCAAGCAACCTTGTCGAAGCGGGAAATAGGCGTGCAAAGGAGAAGGGCCTCACGAACTGCAGGTTCCAGTTGGGCGATGCGTCGGATTTGCACGAGCTGAAAGAGCATAGTTTTGATCTCGTGCTGAGCATCTTTGGTGCCATGTTCGCGCCAAAGCCGTTCGATGTAGCCAAGGAGATGGTGCGCGTGACCCGGCCTCGAGGCCGGATCGTGATGGGCAACTGGATTCCAAATGATCCGACATTGGTGGCGCAGATCTTGAAAATCAGCGCCGCTTACTCGCCGCCACCGCCGCAAGACTTCGTCAGCCCCATGACATGGGGAATCGAGGGCAGTGTGATCGAGCGATTTGCGGCCGCGGGGGTTCCAAAAGAGAGTGTCTCGTTCTTGAGGGACACCTACAGTTTCAACTTTCCCGGCCCGCCATCAGCGTTCGTGGATGTCTTCAGAAAATATTACGGCCCAACCATGAATGCCTTCGAAGCGGCCGCAAAGAACGGTCGCGCCGGTGATCTGCAAAAGGAGCTGGAAGCTCTGTTTAACCGCAAAAACAACAGCGAAAGCAAGAATGCCACCTCCATTCCTGCGACCTTCCTACGCGTTACCGTTGCAATTAAATAACTGGTGGTGGGCCGCTTTGGGTTGAATGAGACATTGAGGTCTCCATCATCAATGTCTGCTTTGCTGCATGTCGTCCTAATGCTATGCGGAAAGGAACTCTGGATTCCTTTGGATTAAGGGATAGGACGGCGGATAGCGACATTCTGCTAGCGGCGATGAGTCTAGCTTGGGATAGCGACGGTTCTTTGGGACGATGGGTGAAGAAGGCGCGCGGTCAAGCCTTTGAGAAAGGAAGAATAAAGGCCGGCCTCACGACAGAAACCAAGGCAGCATCGGACTGCAGCATTAATCGCCGCAAGTTATTGTTCTCGACTACCCCCCTGAGCCTTTCACGCACTTGCGGACGTTCGAGTCCCAACGACAGCCATTGGGCTCGCAGTAAAACTCACTATGTTTCGAACAAGGGTCGGATGGCTCATTTTTTCCGCACGACGACTTCTTGGCATCCCATACGCACGTTGGGTCTTCTTTGCAAAGCGTCTCGGAATGGTGTTTGTCGCCAGTGGAACAATCTCCAGCAAGGCAGAAGCTGTAATCTGCGAAAAAGATAACAAACAAGATAAGCGGGGAAAGGTACTTCATAGCGAAGGCGCATTCGAGGTTGAGATGATATCCCTACAAGTTGCACGCCGAGAATAGCACAGACGCGAAGTTAGGCGTCGGCGAGGCGAAACGACGCAAACCCGACCGTACAGCTCCTCAGTGCGACAACCGGTCGACTGACGTGAGGCGGTACACTGGTTACCAGTGTCCCAAGAAGGAGGAAAGAGTCTCCCGTGTTTCGGTTGGTGGCAGTGCTCGTGCTGGCCTTATCCTGGGCGTCTCCTGCCTGGGCCCAACGTTACCCCCTTGACCTCGACTATGCCTGGGCGCCGTTCATCGAGTTTGATGCGCAGGGGGCAAAGTTCCACCTTTGGTACAACGAGAATAAGGGCCAGCATCTCACGCTGATCTACCGCGAAGCGACCAATCCGACTAGTGACCAGGCGTGGAGCGACGAACAAGTCCTCATGACCGGACCGGCCATAGGCACAACCGTTGTTGATGAGGGTGTGGCTGGTCCAGAGCGATTCAAGCGCGCGGTTTATTGGGCCGGGGAAGGAAGGAAACGCGGGCTTTACTTGCAAACGTCCTCGGATGGTAAAGACTGGAACTTCACGACTTCCAATCCAATCCTCCCGCGGACCGATGACATAGTGGACCTTTGGAAAGATCTGCGCACTGGAACGTACGGCCTATTCATCAAGCACATGGTGAACGATAAGAGAGAGACGATGCTGAGCCACAGCTCAGATTTCGTGAAGTGGTCAAAGCCTGTGACGGTATTCCAATCCGATTCTCATGATCAGGGTGTCACGGAATTTTATGGCGTCGCGTGCTGTCTGCTTCGGGACAATATCTTGGTTGGTTTTTTGCGAATTCTCAGGAGCGATATTGATCAAGGCATCGGCTACACCGTGCTGACCTGGAGCCGAGATGGATATCATTGGGAACGTTCGCGGGAACCCTTCATGATGGGTTGCCCTGCCGGATTCGATGCTGCCCATGCTTGGGTATACGGTGCTGCCGAGCACGACGGCACCATTTACTTATCCTATTCCGCGTACGAGCAGGGGCATAAGGTCGGCAACAGGGTCGCAGCTATTGCGGTGATGCCAAGCAAAGATTTGTCCTTTGATCACGGCATCGGACCGCATTGTTAAAGCTCAAGCTTACGCGGGGAGGAAGAAGCCCCGCCCTTAGGGCTTTTGAACTACGCCTGTTTCGTAAAATTGGACCGAAGACCAAGTAGGGCGGGTGAAACAGAGCCCATTCCTTATTTGAGAAGCCACTCTTATTTGGAAGGGGCAACGATGCCGGCCACGCGTTTAGTCAAGCTCAGCGGTTCGTCCATGTCGCCTTCGGCCGTATCCTCCAAAATGAGAATACCTGCTCGAAGGACCTTCATGAGGTTGCGCACCTCCTCAGGAGTTCCTAGGCGAGCGGATATTTCAAGCGCACCCGGCACGACCGCCACACGATAGCCGGTAGGCACCGCTGCTGCCATTGACGTAGAAGACTCGGTCCCATTGGATTTTGCTGAGGCTAAGTTTGTGCTCATCTCCGCACCGTGCAAAGTCACGATTAAGGTCCAAAGGTGACGTCTAAAGATTAACGGAGCGTCACTAGGATTCGCAAAAGGACGGGAAATGTTCATTCTAGGCCAAACGGGCTGCAACCTACGTGTCCTATTTGCGGAAAGATTGCTCACCCACTCACCGAGAGTGTGTGAGGCGCGCAACCGCGAAGTCCCGGCAAGTTCAACGAGGCGGCTAAAATCCACTTTAGGCAAAAAGTTTGGGCATTAAGGCCTAGTTAATCGCAACAGCTCAGTTTGCTCTCCATCGCTGCATTTTTATTAGGAGAGCGCACATGGCTAAGCTCTTTAGGAGGGTAAGTGTAACTGCACTTGGCGTCGCGGCCTTTGCTCTTTACGCTCCAGCCGCCGAGGCTGCATGTCAATTGATCAAAGCAACGCATAGCGCACTCTCTCAGGTTGAAGCTGCCCAGATGTCGCGTGCCCTTGCCCTGAGTAGCGCTAATGATCTGAAGCTCGCAAAGGGCTGGAGTTACGTCAGTCTCACTGCGCACAAGGTGAAGGGCGACCCTTTCTGGAAAATGGTGCGCCCCGATGGGGTTCCGCAGGATGCACAGTTAAAGCCAGACATCGTCACCCCACGCTTCTATACCACCTGCTTCACGGGGGTAGTCGTGCCTTATGTCTGCACAACAGGCTCGAATGTTTGTGGACAATAAACTAAGGCCTCTGCTTTTCGCTCCTAGTCGATCGCGCCGATAATGGGTCCGAACGCCCTTGCTCGGCTTTTCGCGAAGAATCTTTGGAGCCTTTAAAGCAATCGCGTTCTGACATTGTGACGCTCGACTCAATTCTCACTGATAGAGCTATCGGATGCGAACCCAAAACAAGCCGCGCCACCAGTCTGCGGTCACCCGCGAAGATTTTTGTTGCGGCTTCTGGGTCATCTTTGGCCGGCGGCTAGTTTTCGTTTTAGTCTTGTCTATGGGTACTGGCGCAACGGATGCGGACGGTTCTGCTGTTGCGACTGTGGGCGTTTCTAGTGACATGCTTTTGATTGGCCACGGCGTCGCCAGCCTCATGAGGCTCGCAATCGTATGGTCGACTAGCTCTGGCGGCCTGTCACTGGTACGGACTAAATCAAATCCGGGTGAGGTAACTAACGTTTGCAAAGTAGGCGACAGCTCTGCTGAGATCTCTTCCGTGGCCAAAGCTCTAGATGCGCCGGCAAAGAGGGCTACCGCCGCCAAAACTTCCGAAGCCCGAATACAAGCGCGTCCCATGGGAGGCTCTTTAGGCCCTT
>Ga0207693_10000877_pt1 | contig 26923 bp, 29 predicted proteins | sample LARL81metaG_FD_184347 | JGI IMG/M metagenome (GOLD analysis project Ga0207693, IMG submission 184347) | Corn, switchgrass and miscanthus rhizosphere microbial communities from Kellogg Biological Station, Michigan, USA - LAR L8-1 metaG... | ecosystem: Host-associated > Plants > Roots >... | reverse complement strand
CGGGGCACCGGGACGATCTTCATCGGCGGCCCGCCGCTCGTGAAGGCCGCGACCGGACAGGACGTCTCTGCCGAGGAGCTCGGCGGCGCCGACGTCCACACCCGCCGCTCCGGCGTCGCCGACCATTACGCGACCTCCGACGAGCACGCGCTCGCGATCGCGCGCGGGATCGTGCGGAACCTCGACCGCCCGAGGCTCTACGCGACGTGGGACGTCGCCGAGACCGAGCCGCCTGCGCTGGACCCGTCCGACCTGTACGGGCTGATCCCCGAGGACTTCCGCCACCAGGTCGACCCCCGCGAGCTGATCGCCCGCATCGTCGACGGCTCACGCTTCCAGGAGTTCAAGCAGCTCTACGGCGAGACGCTCGTCACCGGCTTCGCGCGGATCGAGGGCTTCCACGTCGGAATCCTCGCGAACAACGGTGTGCTCTTCGCCGAGTCCGCGCAGAAGGGCGCGCACTTCATCGAGCTCTGCAGCAAGCGAAGGATCCCGCTCGTCTTCCTCCAGAACATCACCGGCTTCATGGTCGGCGTCGAGTACGAGGCTGGCGGCATCGCTCGCGACGGGGCAAAGCTGGTGATGGCGGTGGCGAACGCGCAGGTGCCGAAGTTCACGGTGGTCACGGGCGGCTCGTTCGGGGCCGGCAACTACGCGATGTGCGGCCGCGCCTACGAGCCGCGACAGCTGTGGATGTGGCCGAACGCGCGCATCTCCGTCATGGGCGGGGAGCAGGCGGCGACGGTGCTCCAGATGGTCGGCGACGTGGACCAGGACGAGATCCGGGCCAAGTACGAGGCCGAAGGCAATCCCTACTACTCCACCGCACGGCTCTGGGACGACGGGATCATCGACCCGCTCGACACCCGGCGTGTGCTCGCGCTCGGCCTCGCGGCGGCCCGCAACGCGCCGATTCCCGAGACCACGTTCGGCATCTTCCGGATGTAGGCCTCTAGGCTTCCGAGCATGACAACCATCGAGCTCACCCCCGAAGAAGTCCAGCTCATGCGCTCGGCACTGCACTCGTTCCTCGACGACTTCGGCCACGACGAGATCGACGTGATCCGCCGGATCCAGGAGCTGCTGGCGAAGCTGCCCGAGGATGCCTCCTCGCCGGCGGCGTGATCGCCCGCATCCTGATCTGGAACCTGTTCGACTCGAAGACGACGCTCGACGAGCTGCGCGAGCACCTGCCCTTGCTGCCGGAGGGCGACATGTGGATCGCGAACGAGGCGCAGGATCGGTTCGGCCTCATCTCGTACGATGAGGTCCTGCCCGACCTCGGCGCGGTGCCGGAGCTGATCGGTAACGAGCCGGCGGTGGCCGAAGAGTTCGACGTCATCGAGTGACACGGGGTCGCGGGACGTGGGCTGCGGCCGCGGTCGCCGCCGCCCTGCTCGGGATCTCGTTCTACGTCCTCATCACCTGGCTCGAGCAGGGGCAGCTCTCGGACGTCCCGGTCTACGTGCGCTACGCGGGAATCGTCCGCGGCGGCGCGGTTCCGTACCGCGACTTCCCGTTCGAGTACCCGCCGGCCGCGCTGCCCGCGCTAATCCTGCCGTCGTACCTGTCCTGGAGCTACGCGACGTCGTTCGCAGTGCTGATGGGTGTGCTCGGCGCCGCTTGCATCGTCGCGGCTGCCTTGGTGTTGCGAGCCGTCGATGCAAGCGCGGAACGGATCTGGGCCGCGCTCCTGCTGATCGGCGTCGCGCCCGTCGTGCTCGGGTCCCTCTTCGACACGCGGTTCGACCTCTGGCCGACGCTGCTCGCGGTCGGCGCCGTCGTGGCGATCGTCCAGGAGCGGCCGGTCGTGAGCGGCGCCCTGATCGGTCTCGGCTTCGCTGCGAAGCTCTGGCCCGCCGTGCTGCTCCCGATCGCGGTCGCCCACCTGTGGCAGCGGCGCGGCCGCAGGAGCGCGCTCGCGGTGGTGGCGGCGTTCCTCGCCGTCGCCGCCGCGTGCTTCCTGCCCTTCGCGGTGCTCGCCCCGGACGGGCTCCACGCGATGCTCTCTGACCAGCTGAGCCGCCCGCTGCAGGTGGAGAGCCTCGGCGCGGCTGTGCTCATGGCGGCGCAGCACCTCGGCATGCATCCGCTGGCCACGGTGTCGACCCACGGCGCCCAGGCTCTAAGCGGGCGCGGCGCCGGTCTCGCGGCCGACCTCTCGACCGCGCTCGAGCTCGCCGGCGTGCTTGCGGTCTGGATCCTGTTCGCGCGGCGGCGGAACGCGGACGGAGAGGCGGTCCTCCTCGCTGCTGCGGCGGCGGTCTGCGTGCTCGTCGCGTTCGACAAGGTGCTCTCGCCGCAGTACATGATCTGGCTCGTCCCGGTCGTGGCGCTCGTGCGCGGCTCGCGCGGCATCGTCGCCGGCGTCCTACTCCTCGCCGTCCTGGGCCTGACCCAGACCTGGTTCCCCTGGCATTACTGGTCGCTTGCGCTCGACCACAGCGCGCCGTGGTCGTGGTACCTGCTCGCGCGCGACCTCGCGCTCGTCGCCCTCGCGGGCGTGCTCGTCCTCGAGCTCAGCCGCGCAGAAGGTTCCGCAGAAAGAACAGCAGGTTGGCGGGCCGTTCCGCGAGCCGCCGCATGAGGTAGCGGTACCACTCCGGCCCGTACGGCGTGGCCACGAGGACGTCATAGCCGCGCGCGACGAGGTCGAGCTGGAGACGCGGCCGGACGCCGTACAGCATCTGGAACTGGAACCGCTCGTTCGGGAGGGCGCCCTCGCGTGCCAGCGCCATCGCGTGCTCGATCAGCGTCTCGTCGTGGGTCGCGATCGCGGTGAAGCCTTCGCCGCCGAGCGATGCCTCCATCAAGCTGACGTATGCCGCGTCGACGTCGCTCTTCTTCGGGTAGGCAATCTCCGCCGGCTCGAGGTACGCGCCCTTCACGATTCGCAGGTTCGGCGCGAGTGGGAGGAGCGCGGCGAGATCGTCCTCGCTGCGGAACAGGTACGACTGGAGAACGGCGCCGACGTTCTCGTGGCCGCTCTCGCGGAGGCGGCGGTAGATGTGCAGCGTCGCGTCGACGTGTCGCGACTCTTCCATGTCGATCCGGACGAAGTTGCCCCGCTGCGCCGCGTGTGCGACGAGCTCCGAGACGTTCCGGTGCGCGAGCTCCTCGTCGATCAAGAGGCCGAGCTGCGTGAGCTTGACCGCGAGGTTCGTCCGCAGGCTCTCGGTGTGGATGCGGTCGAGGATCTCGCGGTACGTGGTCACGAGGGCGCGCGTTTCCGCTTCGTCACGGACGCCCTCCCCGAGCAGTGTCGTGTTCGTCAGGAGCCCGTTCTCGTTCAGGCGCCGCAGGACGGGCACCGCATCGTCGAGCGTCTCACCGGCGACGAAGCGCGACGCGCCGAGGCGGAAGCCGTACCGCGTCACGAACCGCTGGAGCCGCGGACTGTCCGCCGCCGCGAGGATGAGGCTGCGGAGAACGCTCATGCGAGCCAGGCGGCCACGATGCGCTCGACCTCGCTCCGCTCGGCGTCCGTGAGCCCGCGCAGCGGCGCCCGTACCTCCGGCGCGACCGGAACACCACGGAGACCGAGCACCGTCTTCGAGGCTGCGTGGAACGGGAACCGCTGAAGCTCGGCCCGCAGCACCGTTGCCCTCTCCCCCGCCTCCGCCGTTCGGTCCCGGACGATCGGTACGACGGCGTCGGGGAAGCTCGCGGCGAGCCCGGAAACCGCGCCCGCGGCGCCTGCGGCGAGCCCCAGCTCGAGCAGCCCCTCGGCGCCGATGAAGACGTCGAGCCCCTCGACGAGATACGGCTCGACCCGCTCCCACGGACTGTCGGAGACCTTCATCCCGGCGAGGTTGGAGACGCGCTCGCGGAGCCGCTCGATCACCGGCAACGGAATCGCGTAGCCGCTCCGCGCCTCGAACTCGTACAGGTAGAACGGCAGCGGCGCGCACGCGCGAGCGGCCGCTTCGAAGTGCGCGAGCAGCTCCAACTCGTCGAGCGCGAAGTACGGCGGCGCGACCACGGCCACCGCGTCCGCGCCTGCCGCGGCGGCGTGCTCGGCGAGTAGTGCCGTGTCCCGTGTCGTCTGCGCGCCGCAGTGGACGGCGACCTGGAGCCGCCCGCGCGCAGCTTCGACGAACGCGGTGGCGATCTCCCGTCGCTCCTCCGGCGAGAAGAGCACGCCCTCGCCCGTCGTCCCGAGCACGAGCACGCCGTCGAGCTGGTGGCTTGCGAGGAAGTCCACGTACGGGCCGACCGCGGCGGCGTCGAACGCGCCGTCCCGGAGCGGCGTGACGGCAGCGGCGAGCGCCCCGCGCAACATCGGGGGGCACTCTAAGCTCTCGCCTCGTGCCCTCGAACCTGCGCACCGAGCGCGACGGCGACGTCTTGCGCATCACGCTCGCGCGGCCCGACCGCCGCAACGCGTTCGACGCGGCGCTCATCGCGGAGCTCGCGGAGGCCTTCGTCGGCGTCGGTCGCGCCCGGGCCGTCGTGTTGGCCGGCGATGGGCCGAGCTTCTCTGCAGGCGCCGACGTCGACTGGATGCGCTCGTCGGTCGACCTCTCGTACGAGGAGAACGTCGCCGACGCGAACGCGCTGCGCGCGATGCTCGAGGCGATCGACGGCTGCCCCGCGCCGGTCGTTGCGCGGGTGCAGGGCCATGCGCTCGGCGGCGGCGCCGGCCTTGTCGCGGCTGCGGACATCGCCATCGCGGCGCCCGACACGGTCTTCGCCTTCTCGGAGGTGAAGCTCGGGATCATCCCGGCCGTCATCTCTCCCTTCGCGCTGGCGAAGATCGGTCCCGGTGCCGCGCGCCGCTACTTCGTGACCGGCGAGCGCTTCGACTCCGCGACCGCGCTCCGGATCGGCCTCGTCCACGAGGTCGCAGACGATCTCGACGGCGCCGTGGAGGCCGTCGTCGGCGAGCTCCTTTCCGCGGGCCCGCAGGCGGCGCGCTGGGCGAAGCGCCTCGTGCGCGAGCGGCCCGACGGCCCCGAGACCGCGCGCTGGATCGCCGAGCGCCGCACGAGCGAGGAGGGCCAGGAGGGCCTGCGCGCGTTCCTCGAGAAGCGCCCAGCTAGCTGGCGCGGCTAGCGGCAGTCGGCGCAGAGGCCGACGATCTCGACGCGATGGTCGGTGGCGACGAAGCCGTGCTGCTTCGCGGCTTCGGCGACCCAGTCGTCCAGGCCGCACTCGCTTACCTCGACCACCTTGTGGCAACGCTCGCACAGCAAGTGGTGGTGGTGCTCGCCTCCGCACAGGCGGTAGCACTGCTCGCCGCCGTGATGTGAGAGCACGTCCACGACGCCCTTCTCGCTCAGCAGCGACAGCGTGCGGTAGACGGTCGCGAGTCCCGCGCGCGAGTCGCGCTCGCGCAGACGGCTCCAGAGCTGCTGCGCCGTCACGTCGTCGGGCTCGCGCGCGAGCTCTTCGAGTACCTCCATTCGACGCGGCGTCGAACGGACGCCGTTGCGCTCGAGCAATGCATTGAGGTCTTGCGGTGCAGTCGCCACGCGCCCTATCCTACCGGCGATGAGAGTGAGAACTGTTCTCGTTCTCACCGTATTCCTGGCAGGGTGCGGTGGCAGCGCGGGATCGACGAGCAGCCGCGTAGACGTCGTGGCGGCCGAGAACGTCTACGGGAACGTCGCCTCCCAGATCGGCGGCCCCCATGTCTCCGTCACGTCGATCCTCACCAACCCGAGCGCGGACCCGCATCTGTTCGAGCCCGGGACCTCGAACGGACTCGCGGTCGCGACCGCGAAGGTCGTGCTGCAGAACGGGCTCGGCTACGACGCGTTCATGACCAGGCTCGAGAACGCGTCGCCGAGCAATAGCCGGATCGTCGTGACGATGGCAGATGTTCTCGGCGTCCACGGCAAGGACGCCAACCCGCACCTCTGGTACGACGTCCCGCGGCTCGATCGGATGGCGGGGTCGATCGCCGCCGCGCTCGAGCGAGCCGATCCGCGCAATGCGTCCGCCTACCGCGCCGGCCTCGCGCAATTCGAGCGCTCGCTCGGCCCGCTCCGCCGCGAGGTGGCGACGATCCGCTCCCGCCACCCCGGCGCGCCCGTCGCCTACACCGAGCCGGTTCCCGGCTATCTCGTCACGGCGGCCGGGCTCCGCAATCTCGCTCCCGAGGACTTCACGCGGCCGCTCGAGGAAGGCACCGAGCCCACACCGGCCGCCGTCTCGGCGATGAACGAGCTCGTCGCCAAGCATCGAATTCGCGCGCTCCTCTACAACAGCCAGGCCGTCTCCCCCATCACCGGCCGCCTCCGCAATGCCGCCCGTAGCGCCGGAATCCCCGTCGTCCCCGTGACCGAGACGCTCCCGCCGGGGCTGACCTTCCAGCAGTGGCAGCTGCGCCAGGCGAAGGCCCTCGCGATCGCACTGGAGAAGCAGCGATGAGCGTCGTGGCCGTGGAGGATCTCGCGCTCCGGTTCGGCACGCGGACGTTGTTCGAAGGGCTGAGCTTCGAGCTCGAGCCCGGCGAGCTGCTCGCGGTGCTCGGGCCGAACGGAACCGGGAAGACATCGTTGATCCGGATCCTGCTCGGGCTGCTCTCGCCGAGTGCCGGCAGCGTCGCGATCGAGGGCTGTCCCCCGCGGGAGCGCTGCCATCGGATCGGCTACGTGCCGCAGCAGCGGGTCTTCGACCGCGACCTCCCGCTGCGCGGACGCGACCTCGTCCGACTCGGGCTCGACGGGCACCGCTGGGGCTTCGGGCGCCTGGGCTCCGACGATGCCGTGCGCGTCGACGCTGCCCTCGCCGAGGTGGGAGCGACGAGCTACGCGGACGCCCAGGTCGGGCTTCTCTCCGGCGGAGAGCAGCAGCGGCTGCGCGTCGCGCAGGCGGTCGTCGCCGATCCGGTTCTGATCCTTGCGGACGAGCCGCTCCTCTCCCTCGATCTCGCCAGCCAGCGGGACGTCGTCGAACTCCTCGACGGGCGCCGCAGGGCCGCCGGCACGCCGGTCGTCTTCGTCACCCACGACGTCAACCCCGTCCTACACACCGTCGACCGCGTCCTCTACCTCGCACCCGACGGCTGGGCAGTCGGCACGCCCGACGAGGTCATGACCTCGGAGACGCTGTCGGATCTCTACGGGACGGAGGTGGACGTCCTGCGCGTCCGCGGGCGCGTCGTCGTCGTCGGGACGCCCGACGACCAGCACGTCCACCACGTCGAGAACGGGCACGCGCACTGATGTTCACCCAGCTCCTTGCCCAGCACTTCGTCCACACGGCGCTCTGGGCCGGCGCCGTCGTAGCCGTCGTCTCGGGCGTGATCGGCGTCTTCGTCGTGACCCGCGGGATGAGCTTCGCGGTGCATGCGATCTCGGAGCTCGGATTCACGGGCGCCGCGGGAGCGCTCGTCGTCGGGCTCGACCCTGTGATCGGCGTGCTCGGCGGCTCGCTGCTCGTCGGCCTCGTGCTCGGCCTTCTCTCGCTGCGCGGCCGCGAGCGCGACAGCGCGATCGGCGCCGTGCTCGCGTTCGGCCTCGGCATCGGCGTCCTGTTCCTCTCGCTCTACCAGGGCTACGCGACGGAGGCGACGAACCTCCTCTTCGGCAGCATCGTCGGCGTCTCCGACTCGCAGCTCCTGACGCTCGCGATCGTGGCAGCGATCGTCCTCGTCGGCGTGGCCGTGCTCTACCGGCCGCTGCTCTTCTCGAGCGTCGATCCGGAGATCGCGGCCGCGCGAGGCGTGCCGCTGCGGGCGCTCTCGGTCGGGATCTTCCTCCTGCTCGCGCTGACGACGGCCGAGGCGATCCAGGTGGTGGGAGTCCTGCTCGTGCTGACGCTCGTCATCACGCCCGCCGCCGCCGCGCAGCACCTGACGCGACGGCCCGGGTTCGCGGTGCTGCTCAGCGTCGCGATTGCGCTCGTCTCGACCGAGGGCGGGATCCTCCTCTCGCTCCTGAAGCCGTGGCCGACGAGCTTCTTCATCACCACGATCTCGTTCACCGCCTACCTGGGCGCGCGAGCCTACGGGCTGGGTCTCAGGCCGCGATTGCGGCCGGCCGGAGCTACGGGCCCAGGCTGGCGAGGAGCTGGCGCGTGACGTGCAGGTACGTCTGCGCCGCGGCGAGCCGCCCGGCGGCGGCGACCGTGATCTTGTAGTCGACGGCGCGGAGAGGCAGCGGGGTCCTGAACTCGCCGTCCGCGTCGAGGATCGGGTGGGCAACCACGCGCCAGTCCCCGCGAACGCGGCGCCAGACCTGCACGGGAGCGCTCGGTCGCGGCAGCACCTTGCCGCTTAGCACTTTCGCCGACAACGCCTGGACCCGTACTCGCGGCGCGACGGCGACCGAGACCGACGTCCCGTTCGTCCCGGCAAGTGCGACACGGAAGGTGGTGCTCGCGTGCAGGTCGAGGGAGAGCGCGGAGCCGCCGTTCTGCACGCGCCCGACGGTGCGCCAGGGGCCGCCGGCGGCGCGCTGCATGAGGGTCGCTCCGTCCACGTTCGCCGCGCGCGCCACGACCCGGACCGGATTGCCGTAGAGCACGTGCGAACTGGTCGCCTTCAGGCTCAGCGAGCCGATCGAGAACCAGTTCGAGCGCAGGCCCAGCGCCTGCTCCACGCGTTCGCCGCTGCGCGTCGCGACGGAGCCCGAGGCGAGCCGGAAGTCGACCGAGTCGGCGCGCCAGCCGTCGTCCCGGTGGATCCGGGCCGACTCGATCGCACTCCCGAGGCCGAGCCGCCCGGCGAGCGTTCCCGCGGACATCTCGAACGGCCCCCAGTCGTGGTGCGGCGAGTAGGTGTCGTACGGATCCGGGACCGAGACCAGGTACGGCACCGGCGCCGTGCCCGGCCACGCGTCCTGCACCGACTCGGTGCGTCCGCCCGAGCTCGAGGAGTAGTACGTCCGCGCGACCTGGCCGCCCCAGGTCACGACCTGGCCGAGCGTCTTGTACACCGCTTCGTCGGAGCGCGGCCGCTCCGCCGTCACGCCCCCGTAGACCTGGTCGCTCGTGGTCGGCACCACGTCGTAGAAAGCGTTCGGCCGCAGTTGCGAGACCGCGTACGAGCGGGCGGCGACCGCCTGCGCCTCGAGCGCCGCGAGCGGCCAGTGCGACGGCGATTCCGACGGGACGACTCCGCGCAGATAGGTGTCGAGCGAGAGCGAGTTGACGACGGAGACGTGGCCACCCTGGTTGCGCACCACGAGCGTGCCGTGGTACGGGCGGCCGTCGAAGGTGAGCGGGGCGCGCGGGCAGTCGAAGACCGCGAGGTGGCCGAACGAGAGCCCGGTCCCGTTGCGCTTCACCGGCAGGGAGAGCTTCGGGCCGACGCCGTAGTTCCCGGGGGCGAGCTTGCGCGTCAGGCGACGTCCGTCGGTGACGCGCATCGGCGTGGCGCACCCGATGGTGACGACACCGGCGCCCGGGGTCAGCAGGACGCGGACCTGCGGCTCGCCTTCCTGGCCGATCTTCGTGCCCGGGTAATAGTGCGAAAGGATGCGCTTGTAGTTCCAGCCGTGGAGCGCGTACCCGTATGCGCCCCACTGGCTCATGCCGACTCCGTGCCCCCAGCCGTGACCGGTGACGATGAGCGCCGTGCCGGCGCGTGCGGTGCCGGTGACGGCCGCGCAGGCGGCGGCAGCCAGGGCAACCGCAGCCCCGAGCCTCACGAGCACGCCGATTCCCGTTCCACGTCCAAGGCGGGTCAGACGGGAGAGTAAAGGGGAACGCGTCAAATCGGACCAGACGTCAGTCCGGGGCGGCCTAGACTCACCCGATGCGCAGGCTGATCGTCGCGAACCGGGGTGAGATCGCGCTGCGCATCTTCCGCGCCTGCAGAGCCGAGGGCGTCGAGACGGTGGCCGTCGTCGCGCCCGATGACCGCGGAGCGCTCCATGCCGAGTCCGCCGACGGGGCCGTCGAGATCGCGTCCTACCTCGATCCCGCCGAGCACGTCCGCGCCGCACGGGAGATGCACGCAGACGCCGTCCACCCGGGTTACGGCTTCCTCTCCGAGAGCGCGGAGCTCGCCGAGGCGGTGCTCGAGGCCGGGCTCACGTGGGTCGGCCCGCCCCCGGCGGCGCTGCGGGCGGGCGGCGACAAGCTCGCCGCCAAGGAGACCGCGCGCGCCGCCGGAGTCCCGGTCCTGCCGAGCGGGACTCCGGAGGAGATCGGCTTTCCGCTCCTCGTCAAGGCGGCGGCCGGCGGCGGCGGGCGCGGCATGCGCGTCGTGCGGGCCGAGGGCGAGCTCGACGAGGCGCTTGCCGCAGCACGGCGCGAGGCAGCCGCGGCGTTCGGCGACGACACCGTCTTCTGCGAGCGATACCTCGAGCGGCCGCGCCACGTCGAGATCCAGTTGCTCGCCGACCGGCACGGCACCGTGGCGGCGCTCGGCGAGCGCGACTGCTCCATCCAGCGCCGCCACCAGAAGGTGCTGGAGGAGTCGCCGTCCCCCGCGCTCGATCCGGAGCTGCGCACGCGAATGAGCGACGCGGCCGTCGCGTTCGCGCGCGCGATCGGCTACGAGAGCGCCGGCACGGCCGAGTTCGTGCTCGACGGCCGCGACTTCTGGTTCCTCGAGCTCAACGCCCGGATCCAGGTCGAGCATCCCGTGACCGAGCTCGTGACCGGGGTCGACATCGTGCGCGAGCAGCTCCGCATCGCGTCCGGCGAGGCCCTGTCCAACCTGGTAACAGACTGTTACTTGCGCGGGCACGCGGTGGAGGTGCGGCTATACGCCGAGGATCCGCGCTCGTTCCTGCCCCAGGCCGGCACGCTCGAGCGGCTGCGGCTGCCGGGAGGGATCCGCGTCGACTCCGGCGTGCGGGAGGGGGACGAGATCGGCACCGCGTACGACCCGATGATCGCCAAGCTGATCGCGGCGGGCGACACGCGCACGGAAGCGTTCGACCGGCTGGCCGAGGCGCTGCGCGAGACGGAGATCCGCGGCGTCACAACGAACCTCCCCTTCCTCCGGTGGCTCGTCGCGCATCCGCTCGTCCGCGCGGGCCGCGTCACGACCGCGTTCCTGACCGAGAACCCGCCCCTGTCGGAACCGCCGCCGCGCACGCCGACTGCGGTCTGGAGCGAGCCGTGGCGACTGAACCTCCCGGCCCCCCCGCCGCAGCCGGCGCCCGACGTCGACACTGCGGCTGCCGGTCAAGCGGCCGGCGGACAGGAGCAGTCGAACGTCGTCGCGCCGATGCCCGGGACGGTGATCCGCGTGCTCGTCGAGCCGGGCGCGGCCGTCGCCGCCCGCCAGCCGCTCGTCGTGCTCGAGGCGATGAAGATGGAAACGCCGCTCGTCTCCCCGTACGAGGCGACCGTCCGCGCCGTCCACGTCGGCGAGGGCGACCGGGTCGCGGGTGGTGCGGTGCTCGTGGAGCTGGAGGAGTGATGCACGCCGAGCGGCTGGAAGATGCAGCGGAGTTTCTCACCGAGGCCGGCCCGTTGCTGCTTGCCGACGAGGCGCGCCACAACCTCATTCTCGGGATAGCCGGGACGATCCGCGACTCGCCCGACGTCTATCCGCTGCGGAGCCTCTGGGTCGTCCGCAAGGAGGGCCGGCCTGTCGCAGCTGCGATCCGGACGCCGCCGTACAACCTCATCCTCGCCCGGCCCGAATCGCCCGTGGCGCTCGAGGCGCTCGCCGACGGGATCGCCGAGGAGCTTCCGGGTGTCAACGGCTGCGTGCCGGAGGCGGAGGAGTTCGCCGAGCTCTGGGCCGAGCGGAGCGGCGCACGGCCGCGCACGAACATGCGCCAGGGCATCTACGCGCTCCAGCAGGTGCGGCCGCTGCCTGCCGTGCCGGGCTCGGCGCGCGTCGCGACGCTCGACGACCGCGACCTCGTCCTGCGCTGGTGGATCGCCTTCGGCGACGAGGTGCTCCACGAGGGAGGGCCCGGCCGCGAGAATGCCGAGGCGATGGTCGGACACCGGCTCGCAGCACGGGGGCGCGGATTCCTCCTCTGGGAGGACGCCGGAGACGTCGTCTCGATCGCCGGCTGGGGCGGAGCGACGCCGAACGGGATCCGCATCGGCCCCGTCTACACGCCCCCCGAGCTGCGCCGCCACGGCTACGCGACGGCACTGACGGCCGACCTCTCGCAGAGCCTGCTCGACGGCCGCCTCTTCGACGGCGGCCGTCGCTTCTGCTTTCTCTACACCGACCTGGCGAACCCGACCTCCAACGCGATCTACGAGCGAATCGGCTATGTCCGCGCAGCGGAATCCGCCGAGATCCTCTTCGAGCGCGGCTAGAACAACTTCTGCAGCTTCATCGCGGCACCCATGTCCCCCTTGAGCTTGAGCTTGCCGGTCATGTAGGCGCTCGTCGGGTTCTGCTCGCCGGAGATGATCTTCTCGAACACCTCCTGGGAGGCGCTGATGGTGACGTCCGCTGCGTCCCCCATGCCTTCCGTGACGCTGACGGCGCCGTCCGTGACCTTCACCGTCCACTGCCCCGCGCCCTCGATGTCGAAGCCGTATGAGTTGTTCATGCCGGCTGTCTTCGACGTGTCGGCGCGGGCGGGAAGACCCTCGAAGAACTCCTGCACGGTGCCTGCCATCTAACGCTCCTTGTCGGGGATCCGGGCGAGTTTATTCGCCGCCGCAACCCCCGCAGCGTTTACCATCGCGCTCCGATGACCAAGGTCGAGATTGCGCTGCCGGGGCAGGCTGGCGCCGACGCGCTTGCAATCCCCGTCGCGCAACCTCTCGGGGGAGACGGCGCCAGGATCGTGGACGAGAAGCTCGGCGGCCGGCTCGCGCGACTCGGCGAGAGCGGCGAGCTGCGCGGCGAGCGTGGCGAGGCCGTCGTCCTCTTCCTCGACGGCGAACTCGAAGCGCCGCGCCTCGTCGCGGCCGGGGTCGGCAAGCGCGACGAGGTCGACTCCGATGCGCTGCGCACGGCGGGCGCTGCAACCGCGCAGGCGCTGTCCCGGGTCGGTGGCACCCTCGTCTGGCTGCTTGACGCGTCGCTGCCCGTGCCGCTGCCGGAGCAGGCCGCCGCGCTCGTCGAGGGCACGATCCTCGGCTCCTACTCGCCCGGGCACTGGAAGTCGAAGGACGATATACGGGCGCCGGAGCGGATCGTCATCGGCCACTCCGACGACCCGGAGCTGAGGGCGGCCGTGGAGCGGGCGGCGATTCTGGCCGACCAGGCGAACCGGGCGCGCGACCTCTCGAACATGCCGCCGAACGAGCTCACGCCGCACACGCTCGGCGAGAAGGCGAAGCAGCTCGCGGCCGAACACGAGCACCTGACCGCGGAGGTCCTAGGAACCCGCGAGCTCGACGACCTCGGCATGGGCGCGCTGAGCGCCGTCGGCCGCGGCAGCCGCAACGAGCCGCGCCTGATCGTCCTCCGCTACAACCCGCCCGGTGCGCGCGACGACCTCCTGCTCGGGCTCGTCGGCAAATCGATCACGTTCGATGCCGGCGGCATCTCGATCAAGCCGTCCGGCGGAATGCAGGACATGAAGGGGGATATGTCAGGCGGCGCCGGAACGCTGCACGGGATCGGCGCCCTCGCCGCGCTCGGCACTCCCGTGCGCGCGATCGCAGTTCTCGCCGCGGCCGAGAACCTTCCGGGCGGCGACGCGTTCCGGCCAGGCGACATCCTCCGCGCCGCGAACGGCAAGACGATCGAGGTGATCAACACCGACGCCGAGGGCCGCCTCGTTCTCGCCGACGCGCTCTGGTACGTCCGCCGCGAAGGGGCGACGCACGTGCTCGACCTCGCCACGCTCACCGGAGCGATGGAGCTCGCGCTCGGCGACCTCTACGGCGGCGTCTTCGCCAACGACGAGGAGTGGCGCGACCGGATCGTCGAGGCCGGGCAGCGCAGCGGTGACCTCGTCTGGCCGTTCCCGCTCAATCCACGCTTCCGCCGCTACATCGACTCGGCGTTCGCGGACATGAAGAACGGCTCGACGCTGCGCCAGGCAGCCCCGGCGCTCGCCGCCGAGTTCCTGCACGAGTTCGCCGGCGACGGCCCCTGGGCCCACGTCGACATGGCCGGCCCGGCCTTCCTCGAGCGCAGCCGCGGCGACTACCTGCGCGTACCCGGCGGCACCGGCTACGGCGTCCGGCTCATCGCCGAGCTCGGCCAGACGCTCGCGTGAACTTCGACCTTTCGGACGAGCAGGAGCTCGTCCGCCGCACCGTCCGCGACTTCGCGGAGACGAAGGTGGCTCCTGTCGCGGAGGAGCTCGACCGCGAGGCTCGCTTCCCGTACGACCTCGTCAGGGAGCTCGGGGAGCTGGGGCTGATGGGCCTGCCGGTGCCGGAGGAGTACGGCGGCGCGGGCGGCGACACCGTCTCGTACGCGATTGCGATCGAGGAGCTGACGCGAATCGACTCCTCCGTCGCAATCACGGTCGCGGCGCACACCTCGCTCGGGACGATGCCGATCCTCCTCTTCGGCAACGAGGAGCAGAAGCGGGAGTGGCTGCCGCGGCTCGCGTCGGGCGAAGGGCTCGGCGCCTTCGGGCTGACAGAGCCGGACGCAGGCTCCGACGCAGGCGCGACGCGGACGAAGGCTGAGCTGAGCGACGGCGAGTGGGTGATCGACGGCTCGAAGATCTTTATCACGAACGCCGGCACGGACATCACCGCCTGCGTCACCATCACCGCCCGCACCGGCGAGGACGAGATCTCGAACCTCATCGTCCCGAACGGCACCGACGGATACGTGATCTCTGCCCCGATGCACAAGCTCGGCTGGCGGGCGTCGGACACGCGGGAACTCTCGTTCCGCTCGTGCGCCGTGCCGGAGGGGAATCTGCTCGGCCCGCGCGGCCAGGGCTTCCATCAGTTCCTCGAGATCCTCGACGGCGGCCGGATCTCGGTGGCGGCGATGGGCGTCGGGCTCGCGCAGGGCGCGTACGACCTGGCGCTCGCATACGCGAAGGAGCGGCACCAGTTCGGGAAGCCGATCGCGACCTTCCAGGCGATCCAGTTCCAGCTCGCGGACATGTCGACCGAGATCGAGGCGGGCCGGCAGCTCGTCTACCGCGCCGCGTGGCTCAAGGACGAGGGCAAGGAGTTCGCGCTCGCGGCCGCGCAGGCGAAGCTCTTCACGGGGATCCTCTCCAACCGGGTGGTGAACGCAGCGCTCCAAATTCACGGCGGCTACGGCTTCATGGACGAGTTCGCGATCTCACGGCTCTACCGCGACCAGAAGATCCTCGAGATCGGCGAGGGCACCAACGAGGTGCAGCGGATGGTGATCGCGAAGCAGCTCGGGCTCTGACGTGAGCCAGTAACCGGCACAATCGACTCGTGATTCCGGTTCTCGCCGCCGCGGTCGCAGCGATTCTCTTTGCGCAAGCGGTAGTGCGGCTGCGCCGCCGCGGTCGCGCGGACAAGGCCGGCTGGGATCGTATCGCGCTGTTCGCAGCCGGGCTCGGCGTGAGCCTGTTCGCGGTCGTCGGGCCGCTCGACCGGCTCGCCGACGACAAGCTGCTCGCGGCCCACATGGGCCAGCACGTACTGATAGGCGACCTCGGCCCGGCGCTCATGGTGACTGCGGTGCGCGGGCCGCTGCTCGTCTTCCTCCTCCCCGCCGCGATCCTCGCTCCGCTTGCCCGCAACGGCCGCGTCAGGGCCGTGGTCGGCACGCTGCTCCGCCCGCGTGTCGCCTTCTCGCTCTGGGCGGCGAACCTCGCCATCTGGCACGTGCCGTACCTCTACGACCTCGCGCTCAGGCACGAGAGGCTCCACAACTTCGAGCACGTCTGCTGGGTGTTCACCGGGATCCTCGTCTGGACGCTGCTCGTCGATCCCGGGTCGCACCGGCGGCTGACCGTCGCCGGACGCGTCGCGCTCGCCGCGTCGATGTTCGCCGCGGGGCAGATCCTCACGGACGTGCTCGTCTTCTCCTTCACGCCGCTCTACCCGGCGTACCACGGCGCCTACGGGATCTCGGCGGTCACCGACCAGCAGCTCGCGGGGATCGTGATGATGGTCGAGCAGCTCGCGACGCTCGGGACGTGCGTAGCGCTCCTCCTACGGCCGCGCTGGCGCCGCAGCGTGGCGGGCGCCCTCGCCGGATCGCCCACGTGAGCGCCACCTCCTTCAGCTGGGAACCGCTCTTCCTCGCGCTCGCCGCCGGCGCCGCCGTTCTCTACTGGCGCGCCGCCCGCACCGATCCGCCGCCGACCTGGCGCCTCGTCGCATTCGTGTCCGGCCTCTTCCTGATCGCCGCCTCCCTCAACTCACCGCTGGAGACAATCGCAGCCCACTACCTCTTGCTCATCCATCTGCTGCAGAACGCGCTCATCGCAGACGTTGCCCCGCTTCTCGTCCTGCTCGGCCTGACGCCGCGGATGAAGGAGGAGATCGGCCGTCGCGGCGGCGACCGGCTGCGCGCGCGCTGGATCCTGCCGATCTGGCTCGGCGCCTGGTACCTGACCCACCTCGCGGTCTTCTACAACTGGGCGCTCCGCACCGGCTGGGGCCTGAACATCGAGCACGCGATCCTGATAGCCGCCGGGCTCCTCTTCTGGTGGCCGATCGTGAGCGGCCGCCTCTCGCCCCCGGAAGGCCTCGGCTACCTCGCCGCAGCCTTCATCGGCTCCTCGTTCCTCGGCCTCGCCTTCATCTTCTCCAGCCGGCCGTTCTACACGTTCTACGAGCACGCGGCGCGCCTGTGGGGGCTCTCGCCGATCAGGGACCAGAATCTCGGCGGGATCCTCATGAACGGCGAGCAGACGCTCGTCTTCCTCCTCGCGATCGGCTGGTACGTCATGCGGCTGCTCGACGAGGAGCACGCAGCCGGCGAGCAATCGCCGGCCCGCGGCTGACTTCAAGATTTGTAGCCGGAGCGGGTGTTAGCGTCGGCTCGTGCTGTTCAAGCAGTTCCTGGACGACGATCTGGGCTGCGCCTCCTACCTCGTCGGGGACGAGCAAGCCGGCGTCGCCGTCGTCGTCGACCCGCCGTACGCGATCGAGCCGGTGCTGGCGGAGGCCAAGCGACGGGGCGTGCGCCTCGTCGGCGTGCTCGAGACGCACACGCACGCCGACCACGTCTCCGGACACGGCCGCCTCGCGCTCGAGCACGGGGTGACGATCCGCGTCCACGGGGACGCCGACGCCACGTTCCCGCATGAGTCGCTCGAGGACGGGACGGAGGTAGAGGTCGGCGAGGTTCTGCTCCGGACGATCCACACGCCCGGCCACCGGCCAGAGCACTGCTGCTTCGCCGTGATCGACCGGTCGCGGAGCGACGAGCCGTGGCTCGTCCTCACCGGCGACTCGTTGTTCGTCGGGGACGCCGCGAGGCCGGACCTCGCGGTCGAGCCGCAGGAGGGAGCGGAGGGCCTGTTCCGCAGCCTTCGCCGACTCGTCGAGCTCGGCGACGGCGTCGAGGTCTTTCCCGGCCACGTCGCGGGATCGCTGTGCGGCGCGGCGATGAGCTCGAAGGCGTCGACGACGATCGGCTTCGAGCGCCGCTTCAACCCGGCGCTCCAGGGCGAGCTCGACGACTTCATCGCCGGCGCGCTCGGCGCGCAGCCTCCCAGGCCGCCGAACATGGAGCGCATCGTCGAGCTCAACCGCGGCGAGCTGCTGGGAGCGCAGCCACCGCTCGAGCGCCTCGACTCCCCCCCGCAGGACGCGATCGTCCTCGACGTGCGGCCGACCGACGTGTTCGCCGCCGGGCACCGGACCGGCGCAGTCGGGATCCCCGTCTCCGGCTCGAGCTTCGCCACGAAGGCGGCGTTCGTCCTGCCCGAGCGCCCTGTCGTGCTCGATGCCGTGGACGAGACAGAGGCTCTGCAGGCGGCACGCGGGCTGCACGCCGTCGGGCTGTTCACGGTCGCAGGCTGGCGGGAGGGCGGGGGCACCGAGCAGCTCGAGCCGGTGTCGCTCGACGAGCTCGAGCGGCTGCTCGCCGACGATGCGATCGAGCTGCTCGACGTGCGCGAGACGGACGAGCGGGACGAGGGTCACATCCCAGGGTCGCGGCATCTCCCGTACCGGACCGCGCGGGCCGCCGCGGAGGCGGGGTTGCTGAACGGGAAGCCGGTGGTGACGATCTGCGAGTCGGGACCGCGCGCGGCGGTAGCGGCGAGCGTCCTCCAGGCGGCGGGTGTGAACGCCCGCCCGGTGCTGGACGGCGGTCTCGAAGACTGGCGCGCCCGCGGCGGCGAGACGACAGCCTTCCGCCGCTGCGGCAGCTAGAACAGCAGACGAGCGACGGCAGTCACCGCCGCCGCGCCGAGCACGACGAGGATCATGGGCGCCCGCAACGTGAGCGCGACGACGGCAAACGCAGCGCCAAGTACACGCGCGTCGAACGTGAGCGAACGTCCCTCCCCGAACGTCTCGACGACGACCAGCGCCGCGAGGAGCGCGGAGGCGAGAAGCTCGACGATGCCCAGCGCGCGGACCGGCAGCGTACGGCCGCCGAGCGCCAGTGGCCCGGCCAGTTTCAGCGCCGCCGTGGCCAGGGCGAGCGCCGCAATCGTCACCCAGACCGCCGTCACGAACGCACCTTCGAGACGGCGACCGCCGCCGCTGCCGCCGCGAGGATCGGCAGGCCGGCAGGCACGACGGGAGTCAGCGCGAGCGCGATCCCGGCGCCACCCCCGGCCGCAGCCAGCCGCCGCCGGCTGCGGGCCTCTGCGAACAGGAGTGCGATGAAGAAGGCCGGGAACAGCGCGTCGAGACCGAGCGCGTTCGGGTCCCCGATGACCCGGCCGATCGACACCCCGACCACCGTCCCGAGCACCCAGCCGACGTACTGCGGCACGCTGACTCCGACCATGTACCACGGATCGAACGTCCCGTCGCCACGGCTTGCCGCCGCCCAGGAGGCGTCGACCGTGGTCATCGCAAATGCCGCCCGCGAGAGCGGCCGTCCGCGCAGCGACGGCGCGAGCGCGAGCCCCATCGCGAGGTAGCGGGCGTTCAGCAGCACGCCGGCGACGATCGCGGCGCCGGCGCCCCCGCCTGCGAGCAGGACCGCGAGCGCGCCGAATTGCGCAGCTCCCGAGAAGACGCAAATCGACATGACGATCGGTGCCACCGGCCCCATGAGCGGGCGCGCGAGCACTCCGAACGAGACCGCGATCGCGAACACGGCGATGCCGAACGGCACGCCGCGCCGGATCCCTGCCCTGCGCCGCTCCCTCGGCGCGCCTTCCACAACCATGCGAGCAACGCTACGGGCGGGGCCGCAGGCTACGGCGACTCACGCCGTCCAGCTCACGAGCGGGATCTGCATCTCGTTCGCGCTCAGCCCGCCGTGCTGGCCGTGGAAGTGCTGCTCGAAGCGGCCCGGCTCGAGCCAGTACGCAGCCTCGCCGGGTGCCGGAAGGACGACCAGGTTCGCCAGCCGTGAGGTCAGCGCCTCGGTAACGTTCGGCCCGAAGAGGCCTTCGTCGAGCAGCGCGTCCACCGTCCTCACGTCCGCGACGCCGGCGAGCAGCTCGCCGAGCCGCGCCTCCACCTCGTCCAGCCGCTCTGGGAGCACGTGCAGGAAGAGGTCGCGGCAGGACCCGGCCGGAGCAAGCGGCTTGCCGTCCGCTCCGACCTCGAGATGCTCCCCGAGCTCCGGCCAGACGACGTTCACGTACGTCGACCGCTCGGGCGAAATCCCCTCCATCCCGTGGTCGGCCGTGAGCATGACGAGCGTCCCCTCCGGCCAGGGCGCCTCTGCGATCGCCGAAAGGTGCTCCTCCATCAGCGCCGCGACCTCGGGCGCGTCCGGCCCCGTCATGTGCATCAGCGCGTCCGCGTCGCCGAAGTAGATGGTTCCGTACGCCCGCTCCTCGCCCGCGAGCGCGCTGCACAGCCGCGCGAGGCCCTCCCGGTTCTCGTCGAAAGGATGGACGGAGGCAGGCTGGAGAAGCACCTTGCTCGTCTGCGAACGCGCGATCCCGCTCGGCATGACCACGTGGCTCGGCAGCGGGAGCAGGCGCCGGTAGAGCGTCTGCTCGGGGAAGAGGTCGTGGGCGGTGAACCCGGCGTCGACGAGCGTCCCCGGGCGATCGTCGCCGGCGAAGGAGAACCAGAGCGGCGTGACGAGCCGGTTCAGCCGCGGCTCGAGCACGTTCCATTCGTAGAGGCCGTGCTCGCCGAGCGGGAGGCCGGAATGGATCGTCGTCGAGTGGACGGTCGTCGTCGACGGGAAACGCGACGACCAGCGCTCGACGTCCGCTCCTGCGAAGAGCGGGTGGTCGGCGTGGCGCTCGAGGAAGCGCCAGCCGAACGCATCGAAGTAGATGAGGGCTACGCGCTCATGCTCGCCGAGCTTCTCCTCGATCAGCCCCGGCAGCTCGTCGAAGCAGCGGGTCAATCGAGCCGCTCGACGGGGTAGCCCCACTCGCGCATGACCTCGAGCAGCTGGTCGCAGTGCTCCGGATCGCGCGTGAGGAGGGTCAGCTCGACTCCGGTGTAACCGACGGGCACACCCGCCGCCTCCCGCTGGTGCAGGACATCGACAACGCTCACGCGCTCGCCCGCCAGCAGGTCGAGCAGCTTCGCAAGCTCTCCAGGCTGATCGAGCACGCGAGTCAACACGACGAGATAGCGGCCGCTCAGGGCGAGACCGCGCCGCAGGACCTGCACCATCAGTGACGCGTCGATGTTGCCGCCGGAGAGGAGCGCAAGTGCCGGGCCTGACCCGCCCGCGAGGCCGGCGAGAATCGCCGCGACGCTTACCGCGCCGGCCCCCTCGACGACGAGCTTCGTCCGCTCCGCGAGGAGGACTATCGCCTCCGCGATCTGCTCGTCGTCGACGGAGACGATGTCGTCGAGGGTCTTCGCGAGGATGGAGGTCGAGAGCTCACCCGGCTCCTTGACCGCGATCCCGTCGGCGATCGTGTACCCCGACCCGCCAGCCATCGTCCCCGCCGCGCGCACGCCGACGATCCGGAGCCCGGGCCGCACGGCGCGCAGTGCGAGGGAGATGCCAGACGCGAGGCCGCCGCCTCCGATGGGGATCACGATCGTCTCAAGCTCCTCCACCTGCTCGGCGAGCTCGAGGCCGATCGTCCCCTGGCCGGAGATCACAACCGGATCCTCATACGGGTGTACGAAGGTGCCGCCCGTCTCGTCGACGTGGGCGAACGCGGCCTCCAGCGACTCTTCGATCGCCGAGCCGGCGCTGAGCTCGATCTCCGCCCCGTAGTTGCGGGTCGCGTCGAACTTCGCCATCGGCGAGTCCTGCGGCATGAAGATCGTCGCCGGGGCGCCGAGCTCGCGCGCGGCCCAGGCCACCGCCTGGCCGTGGTTGCCGGCGCTTGCGGCGACGACGCCCGTCGCGAGCTGCTCCGGATCGAGGCTCGAGAGCTTGACGTAGGCGCCGCGGATCTTGAACGACCCGGTGCGTTGCAGGTTCTCGGCCTTCAGGCTGACGGCGCGGCCGGCCAGTCGGGAGAACGTCTCCGACGGATAGACCGGAGTCACGCGCGCGATGCCGTCGAGCCGCTCGCGCGCGCGCTCGATCTCAGGAAGCCCGGGTGCCGCCGTCGTCGCCATCGTCGATCCGGAAGACCTTCTCGAGTATCTCTCGCACCGCTGTCAGCGGGTCGAGCTCACGTGCCTGCACCTCGGCGAGCAGGCGCCGCAGCTCGGCGTCGTCGGCGACCGCCCGCTCGAGGTGGCGGCCCGCCCGGCTCGCTGCGACCGCGAAGACCTCGCGCGCGAGGTTCGCCCGCCGCCGCTCCTCGAGTTGCCCGCTCTGCTCGAGGAAGGCGCGGTGCTCGGAGACCTTCTCCCACAGCTCGGGGACGTGCTCGCCGCGCACCGCCTCCGTGAGGACGATCGGCGGGTTCCAGTCTCGGCTGCGGTCGAGAGCGAGGATCGAGCGCACCTCGTTGAGCATCGTCTTGGCTGCAGGGTTGTCCATCTTGTTGATCGCGATCACGTCGGGGATCTCCATGATCCCCGCCTTCAATGCCTGCACCGAGTCGCCCGAGCCCGGCATGAGGACTAGCAGGACCGTGTCGGCGATCCCGATCACCTCCACCTCGCTCTGCCCGGCGCCGACGGTCTCGAGGAAGACGATGTCCTTGCCGGCCGCGTCGAGCACGAGCAGCGCCTGGAGCGTCGCCTCGGCGAGGCCGCCGAGGTGCCCGCGCGTCCCCATCGAGCGGATGAACACGTCGGGGTCGAGGAAGTGGTCGCTGAGCCGGATCCGGTCGCCGAGCAGCGCTCCGTGCGTGAACGGGCTCGACGGATCAACCGAGACGACGCCGATGCTGTCGCCGCCCTCTCGGACATGGCGTATCAACGCGGAGACGAGACTCGACTTGCCGACACCCGGCGGGCCGGTGACGCCGACCGAGTAGGCAGAGCCCGTCTCCGGGTAGAGGTCGGCGACGACGCCGTACGCGAGCGGGTCGCCATCCTCGACGAGCGAGATCGCGCGTGCGAGGGCGCGCCGGTCGCCGCCGCGGACGCCGGCCGCGAGCGTTTCCCGGGTCCACTCGCGCCGCCCCGCCATGCGGCAGGAATCTACCGGCCGCTAGTTCGCGGCGGCGACCGGCGAGTGTTCCGCGTGCACGGCCTCGGCCTGGGACACCGTCTCGCCGCCGAGGTTGCGCGCGAGCAGCCAGCCGGCGAACGCCGCGACGACCGCCGCGCCGCCTGCCGCTGCCCACAACCAGCGTGGTGCGTCAGAGGCGACCGGCTTGCGAAGGAAGAGTCCGCCGACGAGCGTGCCGATCCCGAGGAGGACATAGGTCGCGCTCATCACGAAGGTCAGCGCGCGCCCGCGCAGCACGTCGAACGTCCCGCGCTGAACGAGGAGCGCGTTGCAGGTAACGGCTGCGCCATTGCCGGCCCCGAGAACGACGCAACAGGCGGCTGCGACCCAGACGTTCGGGCTCACGGCCCCCAGGAGGTAGCCGGCCGCCATGACCAGGAGACTCCCCCCATACGCCCGCGCCACGCCGAAGCGCGCGAGCATCGACGCGCTGTTGAAGCTGCCCAGTACCAGGCCCAGCCCGGTCGCGCCGTACAGGAACCCGTAGCCGAAGTCGCCGCTCGAGAACGTGTTCTTGGCGAGAAAGACCGTCGCGACCTGCGCGCACCCCACTCCGAGCCCGGCGATGCCCCACGCGACGAGCACCGAGCGAAGCGACGGCGAGCGAAAGGCGGCAAGGAAGCCGTCAGCGAGGTCACGCCAGTGGCCCCGCGAGAGCGCGCGCTCGCTCTGCAGCAGGCGCGGCGGGATGCGGAGGACGAGCGCGATCGAGACGAGGAAGGACGCAGCGTTGATCGCGTACGGGAGGTTCGGCCCCGCGATCGCGGTCAGGATGCCGCCGATGAGCGGGCCGACCGCCCAGCTCAGGTTCTCGACCGTCTGCAGGAGCGCATTCGCGCGCGGAAGCTCCTCCGCCGGAACGAGGTTCGGGATGCCGGCGTAGACGGCGGGGCGGAAGAAGCCGTTCGCGAGGCCCGCCACGAGCGCCAGCGCGACGACGGTTGCCGCATTCGGCGCGAACGGCAGGGCCGCGAAGACGCCGACCCGCAGCGCATCCGCAGCAATCATGATCGAGCGCCGCTCGAGGCGGTCGAGCAGCGGCCCGAGGAGGAGCCCGACGACGATCGTCGGCAGGAACTCGACGACCAGTACCGCGCCCACCCAGAGCCCGGAGCCCGTCCGGGCCTGAACGTCGATCGCGAGCGCGACCGCGGCCACCAGCGTGCCGACGCTCGAAGCCAGGGTCGCGTAGAAGAGGTTCCGGAACCCCGGCAGCCTCAGCGGAGCGAGCTGGGCGACGGACGGAAGCCTCACGAGAGTCGCCCCGAAGCTACCACCTGTGCCTGCTGGTTACGAGACGCCAGAAAGGACGTGTCCCAAAGCGACGGCAAAGAGCTCATTCTCCTCCGGAGTGCCGACCGTGACGCGAATCGCCTCCGGCGCACCGAAGCCGTCGAGCGGGCGGACGATGACGCCCTCCCGCAGCAGCCGCTCGAAGAGGTCGCGGCCGCCGCCGACGTCCGCAAAGAGGAAGTTGCCGCGCGCCGGCCCGGCCGGGTCGAGCCCATGGCCGCGCAAGATCTCGGCGAGCCGCGCGAGGCCTTCCGAATTGAGCTGCCGCCGCGCCGCGATCTCCTCCGGGCTGTCGAGGCTCGCGAGCGCGGCCGCCTGCGCCGTCGCGGAGACGTCGAACGCACGCCGCACCTTGCTGGTCGCCGTGACGACGTCGGCCGGCGCGATCGCCCAGCCGACGCGGAGGCCGGCGAGCCCGTAGATCTTCGAGAACGTCCGCAGCACCACGACGCGGCGCCCCTCGCGGAAGAGCTCGATCCCGTCGGCGTAGTCCGGGTCGTCGATGTACTCGAAGTACGCCTGGTCGAGCACGCAGAGGACGTGCTCCGGGAGCCGGTCGAGAAACGCCACCAGCTCCGCACGCCCGTTCGCGGTCCCGGTCGGGTTGTTCGGGTGGCAAACGTAGACGAGCTTCGTCCGTGGCCCAATCGCCGCGATAAGCCCGTCGAGGTCGTACGTGTGGTCGCGGAGCGGGACGCGCCGCGCCTCCGCGCCGACCTTGGCCGCGGTGAGGACGTAGCTCGGGAAGGAGGGCCAGCCGCAAACGACGTCGTCACCGGGCTCGAGCGTCGCCTGGGCGAGCAGGTCGATGATCCCGTCCGCCCCGGCCCCGACCACGAGCTCCTCGAACGCGACACCGTTTCGCTCCGCCAGGGTCGCGCGGAGGGCCCACACGCCGCCGTCGGGATAGCGGTTGAGCTCGAGCGACGCCCGCTCCATCGCCTCGAGCGCGGAGGGAAACGGCGGGAAGGGGCCCTCGTTCGAGGCGAGCTTGACGACGCGATCGAGCCCGAGTTCCCGCTGCACCTCCTCCACCGGCTTGCCCGGCTCGTACGGGACGAGGTCGGAGATCGAGGCGCGGAAGAGGCTCAACCGCTCTTCCTGCGCCTGGCCCCGACCTGCCCGCGGGCCCGCTGCGCCTTGCGGCGCGCGTTGCGCTTCCACACCTTCAGCATGACCCAGCCGATGACGGCGTTACGCCTGTTCACGATGCTCATCCGCTCCTCCTCTCCACTGGCGCGCAGCCCTACGCGGGCGCCGCCGCGCGCGGCTTGCGGTTGGGGATGTGGATCGCGCGCCCGAGCGCAGCGAGCCCGGCTTCTTTGATCGCCTCCGACAGCGTCGGATGCGGCGCGATGCCGTCGGCGACCGTCTCGACCGTCGACTCGGCGTCGATCGCCACGACGGCCGCTTCGACCATGTCCGTCACGTGCGGGCCGACCATGACGAGCCCGAGCAGCTCGCCGTACCGCGTTTCATGGATCGACTTCACCCAGCCGACGGTCTCGTCCTGCATCACCGCACGCGCATTCGCGATCCACGGGAACCGGCCCACCGCGACGTCGTCGCCGTACTCCTCCCGCGCCTGCTCCTCGGTGAGCCCGACGGCTGCGATCTCGGGATCCGTGTAGATCGGCCGCGGAATCGCGCGGTTGTTGAACACCGCCTCGTGGCCGCACGCGTTCTCGGCCGCGATCTCGCCCTCCCGGAACGCCGTGTGGGCGAGCTGCCAGTAACCGGCGCAGTCGCCGACCGCATAGATATGAGGAACGCTCGTCCGCCGGCGCTCGTCCGCGCCGATGCCGGTACGTGCGTCGAACTCGACGCCCGCGGCCTCGAGCCCGATCCCCTCGACGAGCGGCGCGCGGCCGACTGAGACGAGCATCAGGTCGGCCTGGATCGTCTCACCCTCGCCGAAGTGGACGGTGAGCTGCGAGCCGTCGTCCTCGACGCGTGTGCACTGCTTGCCGAGGTGGAGGGTGATGCCGCGCTTGCCGAACTGCTTCGCGAGCTCCTCGCTCGCGTCCTCGTCCTCCTGCGGGATGAGCGTCAGCATCTCGACGATCGTGACCTCGGAGCCGAACCGGTTGAAGATCGAGGCGAACTCGCTGCCGATGATCCCGCCGCCCAGCACGGCGAGACGCCGCGGAACCTGCTCCTGGGCAAGAAGGCCGGTCGAGTCGACGCAGCGCGGCGACTCGAGACCGGGGATCGGCGGCCGGATCGGGTACGAACCGGTCGCGACGATCGCCTGCTTGAACGTGACGTCCTCCCCGCCCTCGACCGCGATCGTGTTCGCGTCGGTGAAGTGGCCGGCGCCCTTAACCCACTCCACTCCTGCTGCCTTGAACAGGCTCGCCACGCCCGAGGTCATCTGCTTGACGACGCCAGCCTTCCAGGCGTTCGACGCGGGGAAGTCGAGCTTCGCCTCCCCCACCTGGACGCCGAACTTCGCGAAGTGCTCGTCGGCCTCCTTCAGCGCGAAGGCCGTCTGCACCCACGCCTTCGTCGGGATGCAGCCGACGCGGAGGCACGTGCCGCCGAGCTCGGGCTCCTTCTCGATGCAAGCGACCTTTGCGCCGAGCTGCGCGGCGCGGATGGCGGCGGTGTAGCCGCCGGGGCCGCCTCCGAGGACGGCGACATCAACCTCCATGAATGCTCATCTCCCTGGTCTTTGGACGGAGGGTAATCAGAGGTCGGCGACCATGGTGACGGTTCCGTCCTGCCGCTGGAGCTCTCGAAACCCGTGCTTCTCGTAGAACGCCGTCTGCCCCGGCTCGGCGCTGAGGCTGAGCCGGGAGAAACCGTCGGCTCGCGCATGCGCGAGCAACGCCTCGAGGAGCTCGCCGCCGGTGCCGTGGCCGCGGTGGCTTGGGACGACCGCGATCGTCAGCTCCGGGGTCTCCTCGTCGACGAAGCCGAAGCCCGGTGCCGACGCCGGGAAAAGCCGGTACCACGCTGCCCCGTAGGCGTTCGGGCCGTCGAACGCGATCACCCCCGCGTCGCCGCGGCGTCCCCAACTCTTGACGTAGCGGTAGACGGGCAGGTCGGGGTCACCCATCCGCCAGTGATACGCGTGCCGGAGCATGTCTCGCATGAAGCGCGTGTCCAGCTGGTCGGCGTCGCGAAGCATCAGCTCCGCAACTCCTGCGCGAGCTGGATCCGGTTGCCGTCGGGGTCGTAAACGTCGAGCAGACGCATCTC
>Ga0207693_10000874_pt1 | contig 26954 bp, 18 predicted proteins | sample LARL81metaG_FD_184347 | JGI IMG/M metagenome (GOLD analysis project Ga0207693, IMG submission 184347) | Corn, switchgrass and miscanthus rhizosphere microbial communities from Kellogg Biological Station, Michigan, USA - LAR L8-1 metaG... | ecosystem: Host-associated > Plants > Roots >... | reverse complement strand
TCCCTGTACTTGATTAGCCAAGTTTTGGCAGTTAACGTCAGATGCTCCCTTTCCGTTTCCACATACATTGGCCTGTGCAATAGATTGGCTTTGACCATGCTTACTTCCGTCTTTATTATGTCCTCCACTTTGTATTTGATTTCCAATATTCTGACATTTTACGTCGTTGGCCAACTTGCCATTTCCACATACATTAGATTGTGAAATTACTTGGACTTGGTCGTTATTGTTGTTGTTGTTGTTATTGTTAGCTCCATTGTGGTTATGACCGTTATGGTCGTTATTGTTGTGAGCTCCACTATCTTGATTGTTATTATCATTGTTATTGTTATTGTCGCTACTAATCACTTCAAATGGTGCAGTGACAGTCTTTGAAGCATAACTGTTTGCAGAAGCTCTTGCTGCTACATTGAAGGTACCAGTATCTGCATCCGAACTAATTCGGATGTTAAAAGTTGTTTGTCCATTATCATCTGTATGCGAAGAACCAGTAGCCACTTTACCAGAGGGTGGATCTATCGCAAGCTTTACAAATGCATCACTGATCTTATCATTGGTATTTGCATCTCTTACGGTTACTGTGATCTTTTGTGTATCGCCTGTTTGTATTGGATCTTGATCTACACTGATCTTCATTTTAAATTCTTTTTCTGCATAAGCTTTATTGTCTTGCACGATTCCACTGAGAGGGTTGTAGGGTAGCAAATACAATTGCGCAAAAATAGAACTGCATAAAACCACTGACAACGACAGTAACGCGGCTGACGGAGCTATTCGAATATGATTTACATCTCTCTTTTTACCTGAACTTAGAGTACTCAATATTTTATGACTAGAAATTTGACATCATAATTTTATTAAAGATTTAAGAATATGAATTTCATATTCGAGTTTCATAATAATGTAATAAGATGAGAATGAAGAATTAAATCATAGATGAATATAACCTAAAATAAGATACTTTTCTTTCTATAAAACCCTTATGCAGACTAGTATCTTAACCTAGAATTGTCCCTGCCTTGATGGCGCGCGAGTATATATCATCATCTTGCTTGCAATGTAGATTTTATTTATACCTAATCCATATTCAATAAAGCCAAGTTACAGCAAAAATAATGCAAGAGTTTCTATAGAATATCAATTTTAATGAAAAAATTATTAGTCTTAGTTTAATAGCCAGAAAAAAGGAGCCTTTTATTGTACTGCCCCAAAGCTAGCTCCTGTTGCATTTGCTGGTTGTTCTAACGGCTGCAATCCTTTCTCTTTCAGAACTGCATCGAGTATCTTTGTATCAAATATCCCAGATAAATCAGGACGTTGTTTACCAAGATATCCTACATCAAATGCGTTATTTGCAGATTGTAATAATGCCAACTTTAGAGGATCGTAAATAAAGTCTATCCTAGATAGACTTGCCTTCAACTCATCTTCTGGTATAGCTTTTCCTGTAATCTTCTTGATCCCTTCATTTAATAATTTTGCAGCTTCTTCTTTATGACTATTAATCCATAAAGTTTCATTTACATTAGCCGCTAACAGTTTCTTTATAACGTCAGGGTTACTTTTGAGATAGTCTGTTCTTGCAACTATATTATTAGTTACAAACTTGCCTTGAGGCCACAAGTCCCTTTCATCTAGTAATATCTTTCCGCCACCTTCCTTTACCAATCTGTCTCCCCATGGTTCTGGTACCCAAGCTCCATCGAGCTGTTTCTTCTGGAATAAGATCAGAGTATCTGCATTTGATACTGGAACAACTGTTACATTCCCACCATTTTCCGTTGTTTTATATCCATGATCTAAAAGATACTTTCTCAATGCCACGTCTTGTGTATTACCGAGCTGAGGTGAGGCAAATTTCTTGCCTGCAAAATCTCTAGGAGAATGGATGCCTGAATCATTTCGAATAACAAATACAGCTCCACCACTGGCCGCTCCAGATATGATTCTTAAATCCTTCCCTCCGGATGCTATATAACCATTGATTGCAGGATTGGAACCAACGTATGTGGCATCTATCCGCTTTGCCAGAAGAGCTTCTATAGCAGATGGGCCAGCATTAAATGTAATTGTTTGAACATCAACGTTATCTCCAAATTGTTTTTCAAAGTACCCCGTTTGAAATCCTATTATTGCTTGAGCATGATTAACATTCGGAAAATATCCTATCCTTAACATCTTCTTTTGTGTCGATGCTCCTTGTGCATATGCAAAGTTGTGGTATGCAAGTGAAGAGACCAAGGCTGTAGATGAGACTATAAGTAGAAAAATAGATAATGCCATAATGCGTTTAGCTATTCTAGAACTTCTAAGATTTGCTGTTGATCTTGAATTTATTTTAGCTGTTTTCATTCATCAAACAACCTGCTGATAGATATATTACTGCTTTTGAATATGTAGAAATTCGAGATTATACGCAAAACTTTCACATATCTTGAACAGTAATACAAGGACTGATCGCCAATGGATTATTTACCAATTCATAGGAATTAGACATAATAATCTTGAATCTAAGCATACTCTTATCGAGCTTTGTCTAGAAGTTATAAGTGTATGATAAAGTTAGAAGGAATTAGCAGAGTTGCCTAGTTTATAAAAAGATATCGTATTTAGAAAATATGAATTATTGCAAAATAATTGCTAAGCTTCTTTAAAAACATAATTTATAGATTTATTAATAAAGACCAAATCTATAATAAGAAAATTTGCTAATACATGTAATATATCCAAGTAATTATGAACTGCTAAATAATAACCAGTACTTTTTGCCACCGAATTTGGCTCGACAAAAGTTTCGAAATAGATTCTTGAGGCTATGACATGGTTTACATAAAAGTTGGTACTCTCTAGAATAAGGATCCATTTCCTTTGGAATTACATGATCCAAAGTCAGATCTGAATATTCTGTTCCGAATTCGAGCTTGCATTTTGCGCATTTTCTTCCAACCTTTCTTATCAAAGAATTTCTTCGTCTTAGATTGGTATTCAATGTATTCTACCCTTAATAGATGTCCGTTACTTTTAAAATCTTCGCTTTGGCCATATACTGATCTCCATCTTCATATCGATCAAAAAAATACATTTGTTCTACTAGGTCGATTTTGCGGCAGTCTCGATTACACGAATTTGATTACAATATATAACGGTGCTGTAGCTAGACAGGTTATTAAGCGAATTTACAAATAATCATCCTATAGCTCCATCACAAGTTGACAATATAGTCGATCTTGGTTATCTGGTATTGAAAAAAACTTTTCCACAGTAAACTTTGTAATCATATCAAGAAGAAAAAGAATACTTTGCTTTCAAATGACGATATGAAATACAACAAGAATCACTCAAGACTTGATCATAGTGGAACACACCATATGTAAGACCAAGAAGTTTGGAATAATGTGTAGATTCAGAAATAGTTTAAGAAGGTACAATAACATATCTGATAATGTGTCCGGTTTCCTGAACATCAGAGTGATGCAGTCTAACAGGATTTTCAATTTAGGAATACAGTCAAAATAGGTAGCATTAATAGATCATAAGGGCTTATTACGCAAGGGATCTTATATTTATTTGCTAGAATACACCCGTTTAAAAATGTGCCTATAATATAGGACTATCTCCTGATAGATCAGTTTCTTTAGTGAGCGAGTATTAGACGGTGAATCGGGAGAAGTACGTTTGAACAATCCTTGGATAGGTACTATGGCAGGATGTACTTCATCAAATGTTCTACATAGGCTATTAATTTTGTTCTTTGTTTCAGTATAGTCAGTTAATTTTGATTGCTTATTTTCATCTTTCACATAACCTTGGTTAATAGTTTGGCAAAGCTGATTGACATCAGTGATAATTTGAGGCTCTAGAACGTCATTTAAGAAAAACATTACATTTTTAATGTCATTTACTACACGAGAGATTATTTCATAGTTTCTATTAATTTGATCTTTTATATTATCACGATTTTTTGTATCGCTGGCATACATAGGTTCTAGCCTATTTACCAACGACATTGAAAATAGTAACGTAGTAAAGTGATTCTTCAATGACTGAATTGCAAATTCTTTTCTCCTTTTTCTCATGGCATCATGTTCTTCAACTATTATTTTTAATTTTAGACTCTGTTTGTGTGCTAGATGATGAAAAAATACACCCAAGAAAGCGGCTATTAAACCATCAATAATCAGGTGAGACCAAGCAGATAGATCGCATCCATATTTAATAGAAAATATTGGACAGTCATTGTTAGCATTAGACGATGTAGCCAAAGCTTGACTAGCAAAATATAACGATTGTACAAGAAACACCATAGCAATACTTAATACAATCACTATTATCCCACTCAGTATTTGATTATACGATGGTGTTGAATTGGTAGTGAAGGTCAATAAAATCACATTATAAAACTTTCGATATCATATTAAACTTGCAACTGCTCAAGTTTCTCTAAAAGAAAATCCAGATCCACAGGTTTTCTTATACAAGAATGAACTCCTTTTTTAATAAGTTCTTCTATTTCTGAATCTAATACTGATGAAGCAGTAAATAGTATAATTTTTTGTTTAGTTAAAAGTCCCTCCTTCAGAAGCGAATTAATTACATCAAATCCACTGAATTCAGGCATAGCTAAGTCTAGCAGTACAATATCGAATTTTTTTTCTCGAATGAATTTTAGCCCTTCAGTTCCATTCTTTACATAGATAAATTCATGACCACTTCCATTTAAGACTGTGTCAAGCAGTTCATTTATGTCTGTGTTATCGTCTATTCCCAGTATTTTCATTTAGCTTCTTCTTTGACATCCATTACTTTTTCGCTCATTACTTTTTCGCTCATTGCTGTATTAGTTCTGTCATTTGGAATGGTGAAATAAAAGCTTGCTCCCTTTCCTAATTCGCTTTCAATCCATATCTTACCTCCTAATGATTCAATGATCCCTTTTGAGATTGCTAAGCCCAGGCCTGATCCGCCATGTTTCCTAGTCACTGAAGTGTCGATCTGGTAAAATTTATGGAAAAGATTCTTTTGTTTTTCAGGTGATATTCCTGTTCCGTTATCCTTTACATAGAAGAGTACTTCATCACCTTTACTTTGAGCACCATATTCAATTTCACCACCTTCAGAAGGAACAAAATCGACTGCGTTAAGAATAAGATTATTTAAAACTTGTTCTATTCTATTTCTATCTGATCTGACAGTAAGTTGCTCTTTTGTAGAGTTTATTTGTCTAATATTCTTTTGAGCCATTACACTTTGAAGGTTATTATACATGTAGTTTAATAGATCATCGACATCTATAGGTTGACTATCAAACTTCATTCTATTAAGATCAAGTTTTTGCACATCTAAAATATCTCCAACTAACTGAAGTAGTCTTTTTGCATTCCTTTGAATTACATCTACTGCATTAAGTTGTTTGCTATTTAACTGTCCTATCAATTTTGGATTCTTTAGAGTCTGACACCATCCAATAATAGGAGTAAGGGGAGATTTTAATTCATGTGTAACCATCGAAGCAAATTCGTCTTTTTGTTTTTCAACAGCATTTACTCTTTCTATCATTTCGTTAAATGCATCTATAACCTGGTTGATTTCCTTGTCCTTGCCTGTAGGATTTATTCTTTGTAAGTCACTTACATCTTGGTTTCTACATTTCCTTGCAAAGTCTATGATGGGGCGAGTAATTCTATTTGATAGTATATATACTGCTATTAATCCACCAGCAATTACACCAAGAGATATTACCAATAGAGTGACTGCAAGATTTTGCAAGTTATAGTTATCAGACATCATTAATGAATATGGTTTTTCGTAAGCTAAAATCCAACCGAACATAGGTAATCGTTTGTAGACAATATAATGCAATTCTCCATTTGCAGAATACGTTACATGACCAGTATTTGTACTATTATCACTAGCTAAAATATTTCTGATGTCTTTATTAAATTCAGAAGATGCTGAAATAGTACTTATCGAAGGAAAAAAGTCTTTTGGAGACTGGCCAAAAGGTGCTGAATTTAGACTTTGGTTGTAAACATGACCTGAGTCAGCTACCAAGTATCCTCTAGGATCAACCACAAAAGCCCTACCTTGATCGACTCTGGTCATATCCTGAAAAGATTTTAGAGGCATTTCAAAATGATAAAACGCAGGTTTTGAACCGTCGTTAAGCACTATTGGAGTAGTGTATGCAAAGACCCATCTTTTAGTATCAGGTGAGACATAAGGATACTGCGAATATACCTCATTAATATTTTTCTGAAATGACGGTTTAAAGAATGGCGTAGCTGCTTCTTTAGATGAGAGACTACTAAAGGGTGCGATTGACTTCATAACCAATCTAGTGTGCTCTTGCCCTGTCCTATCTACTAAACATGTCTCGTCTACAGAGAACTTGTTCTGAAAGTCATAAATCCACTGGTCAAGTTCGTTCTTGAGGATTCTCTGTTGTGCTGTAAATTGTAGTACACCATCTTTGTATATATTTCCCGCCCTAGTATCAGGTAATTCAAAATATTTTACAAATACCGGATTTTTGACCGCAAATAACAAATCCTCTGAAGCTCTGGAATTAAGATTATCAATTAAATTCGCTTTGATTTCTACTTCATGACCCATTTGTCGAAGTTGAGATTCTATTATTGCTGATTCAAGAGATTTGAAAGATATATATGAAGTAGATACAACTGCAGCGATAATAACTATTGAAAACATTATAATTAGCTTTAATTTTATACGCATAATCGTAAGTCTTGTAGAAGATTCTTAAACCTTTCTCTTAAATTTAGATTTTAAGGATTGTTGAATACTGATGAGTCTTATTACGGTCATTTTCTAGTATTAAGTAACTAGAGACAGATAATTAAACACCACAGGACTTTAACATCTTAATTTATGAACGGTATAGCATGAGGTATTACCACTAATTGCTCAAATAGTATGTCAATTGGCGATTCACCGCATTTCAAAATTTATGAGCACAGTTCATCGGAAGGCAAGAGGAAGCTCAGGCATAAACGAATGAGCGCATACAGTTGTTATCGCGATAAGAGGAACAAAAGTCGGCTTTTGTAGCATTGCAACTATTGTAGAGACTGCCAAAACATTAATCATTTGGATAAAGATTGTGAAACTTGTACTGCTTAATTGGCAACTCTAAATTTTGCAGACAATGGCTAAGCCAATACTTTACCCACATAAGTTGGTATTCTCAAAGAATTAGTAAATAGGTTATAGAGAATTGGACGAGTTTCGAATGCAGAACAAATCATTATAAATTTATTTCAAATCATATTTCATTTATGCTACAAGAAAATTCATATACTATGAAAATGCCTGGAACCCAAGATGCTTATTTGAATCTTTCTATAATCGATCTGTGTTGAGGATAGGTATGCACAAGATTGGTTATATCTGCCAACTCCCAATCGTGATAATTAAATCCTGGAGATACGGTACATCCAATTAGAGAATAAGAAGAAGGATCATTTACAAATGATGCGAACCAACTACCGGATTCTATAACCTTTTGAAATACCTCATTATTGTCAATATTTTGTCCCAGTCTAATTTCGTCTAGGGAGCCATTTCTATGAATAATGTATAATGTTAGACTGCTGCCAGCATAAAAATGCCATATTTCATCTGATTTCATTCTATGGAATGAGGAAAATTGATTTCCCGGTAGTAAATAATAGATTGCTGTGCATATGCAACGATCTCCGTCATAATCGTCAAAATTTACTATCCTTTGGGATTTGTACGTTTCAATAAAGTATCCCCCTTCAGGATGTTCTTGAAGTCTAAGTTTATCAATCCAGTAATTGGCATCTTTATTCATAATTCTGCATAGAACCTAATGTTATATTGTTTTTAGGCTAACAAATGAATCTAAAAAGGTCCTGAATATCTTATGAAAGAGAGATTTAGTACTCGTGCCTCTATGCTCAATTGTACGTGGTTTATGGTTAGAAGGAATTGTCATACTTGGAAATTGTAGGTGAATTCGTCGAGCCCTGTTGCCTTGAGATTAATATACATTGATTGTTTTATAAATCCTATCTCTTTTTGATTACGAAAGCATAGCGCGCAAATTTCTCAGACTCTTTCTTTTGAATTTTCCCAAACTGATGTCAAAATACTTAAATGACGAGTGATATCATTGGCGATTATTTTGTGATTAGATTTTGTAAAATGATCACTATTCTGAAATTGTTCTGCCTGCCAGTCTCATTTCCTTCCAAATCAATTAACAACATCTAAACTAGTCCATATCTAGACTTGAGTTGAGCTGACTGTGCCTTACTCATTCTCTTCGATTACCTGTTGAACAAGGTACGAGTCTACATGAGCTCGAACCTCATTGACAATACCATTGGGTGGTCCGAGTATCCAGCAGTAAGTATTCTGCCATGGTTTCCCCTTTGAGTGTAGTGGAAGTCGAAGTCAATTCTACTACAGCAATATCCTCTGAAACAAAGATTTGAGTAACTTGAAGTATACTCCTCCCTTTAGAACTTTAGTCAAGCGTTCAAAAAATCTTCAAGAAGTCGACTTTGTTATTATAAACTCCAGCCAGTGGATGTGTTCCCATGACAGTCCAATTTACGTCATCAGCTACGCTAATAAAAAAGGCATCTACGCTAGTACGTTACCATCTGAAATACTTAAAGACTTTCTACAAATTCAACTGTTATTGGCACAGTCTTCCTACCCCTATATCTACGTCCACGTATATTAATAGTGTACATTAGTAGTCCGATTATCATAGATGAAATGGCTTTCCGGGATTCGGCTGAAACGTAATTTAAATTCATTTTAAGTTACCTGATTCTAAGAAAGGTATCGTATTATCTCGCCATATCGATCATAATTGGAGATGTATAGCTCTCAGCAATGGCGTGAATAAGTACGACCGCACTAGCAACTCCAATTACAAGTTCGCATAAATCTTAGATTTGTCTGGCTGATTAAGGGCTTCATAATCCAAATCCTATCAGATCGGGTAAATAGTCTATTGGGATAAATAACTAACTAACACCAGATTTTTGCAATATTAAGTATCGACATAGAAAGCGTCGAGTACTATATACAGGCATAAACTTTCATTCTCTATCAGTCTGGATATCTTTCTTTTCTCGCATATCATCGTTAACTAGTTATTTAACAAAGGATCATGCATTCAGATGATTATTTCAAATAACTTCGTATTGATAGTTGGTGATAATTTCTCAGTTGATGAAATGGATAGTAATAGGACCTGTTAGCTCAAGATATTGATTTCAAATTAACGAATCATTAACATATATAGATAGAAGATTGATGAAAAGTTCTTATTTTGTTCTTATGCTAGTTACGGGGTAGAAATATTATTCTCTAAAGCTGCTATTGTAGCTATTTTTCGGTGTTCAAAAATGGTTTGTAGATGCTTGTTTGCATAGCCTTCGAAAAGCCTCCCAAATATACCATATGGCAATTCAAATTCAATTTCATCTAATATCGTAGTTTGTTTTCCATCATGATTATAAAAGATATGCCTATGTTTCCACCTTTTGAATGGACCTTCCAACATCTCATCTATGTATTCATAAGGTTTGAATAAGGTAATCTTCGAATGCCATCTTGACCTTTTTTTAGCAATTATTTTTCCACTGAGCCATATCTCCTGTCCTTCAACGATGTTTTGGCTAGTTGTATTAATTATTTGGATATCCACTTCTAAAGGAGTTATTAGCTTTAAGTGTTTGACTTCAGTGTAAAAACTCCAGACTTTGTCTATATGGCAATTTACGATAAATGTATGAGTAAACACCCGCATAAGTAAGAAGATCAAGCGTATAATAACTAATAGCAATATCGTTTTTGGATTTCTTCAAACCATATTTTAGATAGACTAGGCGAATATACATATTTAAATGATTTATTTGGTCAGACAGACTATCTTTGTCATACATTAGTATTCAATTATTTTCAGGGAAATAATCGAAGATTTTAGCATTATTTATCTGCAGACGCATCTCAGGTAATGAGTCTAGTCTTGTAATACTTCGGTTCGACTCTATTTTTGGCGAAGAATTAGACTTGACAATGGGATTATTATCAGTTCAAAAGGTATACTATCTAATAATTATCGTAATTTAGTTCAAAAATCTGCCACGTTACTATTTGTACATATATCACAGTTAGAATCTAACTAGGACGGAATCATTTTCACGTGTTACATTCAAATTTCGTGAGGATACAATAGTTTATTAATTCAATCATAATGGCCTAAATGTTCGCTCTTACGCACATAGCAATAGAACGGCGTTATTTAGCCTCACAAAAAGTCCGTCTGTTCTTATGAGAGTTGATACTATAAGAGGAAGCTATATAGAAAATATAATACTTTTAGATGCTGTGTCTCTTGAACATAAAAAATTATAATCACATTGGTGCGAATTCAGACTGCTGAAGTAATATATAGCCGATTTACGTCGAACGCAAGAAAATCGAGGCTCTAATTACGCAATAGTTAGATTTCTAGATAACTCACAAAAAGGAGTAGAGCATGATATAAGATGTGTCAAACTTATCAAATTGTAAGCATCCGGGGCAAAATAAGAAGAGATCAAGCCTAGTGAACAAGACGTCTGTGTTCAGATATTTTAGTAGATAGATGAAGAAACAAATGAAGAATAATGCTAAAATCATAGGATTCATAACTGCGGCATTGACCCTAGCCTTTGTGGTACAAGTACAAGGTCTAAATGCAAAATCGGGCCACGAATCTCAATTAGCACAAGAAGCCAGATTATTGGCCAAGAGCTTTAGAAATGATGATGCTAAAATAGGCAAATGCAGATCCTTATCAGAAAACCTCAATTCAGAGAACGTAACTAGTTGTATTGAGAAGGCAGTAGAATCGAATAATAAAGATCTAGCACTATTGAATAAGGTCAATTAATCTAGCTTTGAGATTGTCATCTTCTCTTTGTTCTCCCTTGAGATGTACATCTTTATCATAAAAGCATTATTCTGATTGTAATAATTAGAAGCAATAGCACTTAACGAGTTGATTGATGGTGATCTTTACCATTATACGTTATTGAGATAGCCATCATATTATTCAAATATTTATCTATGTTCATTTAGCCTCACCTAAGGGATATATCATGGTATGACGCCTTGAAGGTTATTGTCTACCTACAGATGTCCAAATTGTAATTCATTGAACTCTGTTGATGTCAGTAAAATCTATAATGGAGGATTAATATTTGCCTGTGGCAAATGCAGTGTTTGTGGTGTTGTTAAAGCAATTGACGATCACGATGAAGCATATTTAGAATTCTTGGATATGTATGACAACGGACAGATCTCTAAATTACAAGATTTAGAATCTTTGTCAAATCGAGAAAAATTCTTACGTCCAAGATCTGAAATAGAATCTTTGCTAGCAGATAATAACTTGATGGAAAATGGCCTACTCAAGGCAATACTACATTCTAAAAAGGATTATGTTGTTGATTTCCGGGTCTTTCAAGAATCTGCACCCGAAACAGGTGGCGATCTTGGACTTTTACCTCTAGATGAAGGAATTATTGATGCATTACATGCGAAGAATATCGCGAGACTTTACAAATTTCAAGAAGAGTCATTTGAGCAAATTTTAAAGGGAAACGACATTATAATTGTCGCTCCTACTGCTTCTGGCAAAACTGAAGCCTTTTGTATTCCAATAATACAAAAAATCTCTGAGGAAATTCTACATCTTTCCTCGTTGAGGTATAAAGGCTTTAAAGAAAAGGGAAAGGTGTTTGCTGTTTTTGTATATCCGACTAAAGCATTGGCACGAGATCAATTGCCAAAAATAACTCAAATCGCAGCAAATTTGGGAATAAACGTGAACATATTTGATGGAGATACTACAATGGACGAAAGAGAGTCAATAATTAATAATTCAGTTCCGGAAATCATTATCACGAATTTTGATGTAATTCATTATCATCTGATTAACAGGACGAGATTTTCACGTCTGATTAAAACTACGAAATTCCTAGTCGTTGATGAGGTCCATGTCTATACTGGCATATTTGGAGCAAATATTCATCATGTGATAAAAAGACTGCAAAGACTGATTAGATCATCAAGAAACGTGGAAAAACTCCAGATAATTGCTGCTTCTGCCACTCTGTCAAATCCTAAAGAATTCTGCAAACAACTGTTTGATAGAAAAATGGAAATGATACAGGGCGTTGGTAGGAAAGGTAAAATAAACTTCGCCATCATGTTCCCGTCGTTACATTCACAAAGGTCATTAATAATAGAATTACTTAAGCAGACCACTGCGAGAAAACACAAAACAATTGCCTTTAGCAAATCGCATTTGTCTTCTGAACTCTTGGCTTTTTATTCATCAAAGCAAGGTATTCCGATAAAAGTACATAGAGCTGGGTTGCTAACTGTGGTGAGAAAGTCTGTCGAAGAATCTTTTAAGACTGGTAAATTAATGGCTATCTCTGCTACTCCAACGTTGGAACTAGGTATAGATATTGGGGATATAGACGTAGTAATTTCAGATATTGTGCCTGTTAATAGGCTGATTCAAAGATTGGGAAGAGCCGCAAGAAGTGGCCAAGATGGGTATGCTTTTCTTGCTTTAGGTAACGACCCAATAAGCCAATATTACAAACTACATCCTGATGATTATTTACAGGATCAAGAATTTGCGTATACTGATCCCGGAAACCCATTTGTAATGGAGTATCAAGTTCTTGCAATGGCATGCGACAAGCCGATATCTATGTCGGAGTCGCCTTCAATTATCTCTATACTTCACAAGCTTATCTCAAAGGATCTCATCGAGTTGTCAAATGGCAAATTCGTACCTAATTATAAAAAAGCTATGGAGGTCCTTAGAGAATTTAGTATTAGGGGGATTGGATCCAAGGTGGGAATAACCTACAGTGGAAAATTAATAGGCGAACGTCAAATGCCTCAAGCAATAGAAGAACTCCATGATCATGCCATATATTTTTTGGCTGGAAGAAGGTATCTTGTTCAAAAACTATATTTTAGTGATAATAATCAAGATAGTAAAATTCGACTACGGGAACAACTACCAGTGCCTTACGCGGATCTGAAATCTATTCCCTATGACTATCCATACTATACAAAAGCAATTGTTAATGAGTTTCCCACTATTCTAGAAATTCACGATCAAAAAACCACGTTCGGTCTGGAAGTTCTATATTGCTCCTTAAGGATACAAAAGAAAGTAATCGGCTATTCAAACATAGAAGTTGGGAAAGAAGCATTACAGGGTACAAAAATTATGCTTGAAAATCCCATAGAATTTGAGTTTATAACTAAAGGATTGGTCTTTAAGGCACCTTTGCCTGACGCCATAGCGAAATCTTCACTTGATGAGCAATATGTAGAAATGAGTGGTTACCATGCCTCAGAACATGTCATAATCGAAGGAAGCTCAATGATAACAGGAGGAGCTTCTCAGGATTTGGGTGGAATATCACTTGGCTCCACAGGTTTGATATTTATATATGATGGTAGCGTGGGCGGTAATGGCGCCAGTAGAGCTCTATATGAGAAGTTTGATAAAGCGATTGCACGAGCATTAGATATTTTATCCGGTTGCCCATGTATAAGTGAAAGTGGTTGTCCTAGATGTACTTTTTCATACAGATGTGGAAACAATAATGAATATCTGCATAAATCATCTGCTAAAGAAATATTGAATAGGATAGTGAGTGGGCAGCAAATGCAAATAGGTGATGCAACAATAATAGATAAACCTCTTGTTTGATCGAAATCAAAATCAAAATCAATTGCAATTCTAAAGTATTAGGACACTAATATTCTGTAATAATAATATCTCAGAATATACGATATTCAATATCTTGGCAAGACAAAAAGATGCTTTGCAATGACTAAATAGCCTTCCAGTATTTAGAGAATTACATTAATAAATACAGACAGACAGAGTATAGAATTAAGCAAATAACGTAGGGGTTTATGGAGGTCGTCAGAAAATATCAAAATCGTATTCGTGTCTTGCGTCTCGATCTCAGAGCCGAGTTTACGTTAAGTGGTGTCTGTCCACAATGAGGATTAGTTCAATAATGAGTTGAATAGACCGTTCCTTTGATAAATAAGAATGCTATATTCAGATATAATTTCGCATAACTTAGTAGATGCGAAAGCTATCAACGCTACTATTACTCTCATTTTTTGTAGATTTTGTAGAATTAGGGTAATGAGAATTGGAATGAGAATAACTGTGGTTTAACCAGTAATCTTAGATTAATTATTGTTATCGGTTTTTCCATCCGTCTATATGAATATTAGACGATTGACGAATTATTACTTTGATGGAGGGGTTTGCACTAAGTAAAGAGGAGGGTTCGCAGATTAACTTTCGCGGTACAAAAATGGTTGTCAAGGTCTCTGAGGAAAATTCTGAAGGAATGTATTCATTAATTGAAATGGTACATCCGCCGAATATAGGTCCTGCATTTCATATTCATCCTAATGCATCTGAAGCCTATTATGTGATGGAAGGAGAGTATATAATACGATGTGGCGAAAAGATTTATCATTCCCAAGCTGGTGATTTTGTGTTCATTCCAAAAGGTGTTCCGCACAATTACCAGTCAGGTCCAAGCGGCGGAAAAGTGCTTGTTATTTCACCAGCAGGATTAGAAAAATACTTTAAGAAAATTGCTGATACTCTTCAGACTGGTAAAGTTACATGGGAACTAGAACAGGAAATTGCGCGTCGTTACGGCCAAGAATTTCTTGATAGTCTAAACCACTGGGGACAATAATATAAATGAATCATCTACTATCATTAGATTTTGCTGCTTCTGACTGCAAAACAGGCTAACATTTGATTGGTAGATGCTTTTATCCTATATTTTTAAAGATAACTCAGAGAATACCTCGTATTACAAATAGTTATCTCCAATTTGTTATTTCACAGCCAATCCGTGACGATTACCTCTGTCTCAATTTCAAGGTTTCGGGATCAATCAGGCGACTTACCTCTGCCAATATAGTGGTTGAATGAATTTGTTTAAAGTACTCCGAATGCGCCTGTCCTTTTCCTAGTTCTGCCATCATTCCTTTCTTCTTAATCAATTTTGTTTTCTTGGTTTTTCCTTGATTGCAAAAATGATATTTTTTGCAGCTACTTTTCCTTGTCTTATTGCATGCTGAGCCGTAGGAGGATAAGGCTTTCCGGTAATGGGATCGGTTATAGATGCACAATCACCAAGTGCATAAACACCATCATGATCAGGTACTTCTAATTACAATATTTTGACATCCAAATTGGAATATTATTTAGTTTCCTTTTCTCTATAATGAGGAAGAATAAGTGCAAGGGCACCTAATGCAGCATATTCACTTACAAGTATTTAATATCCTATTTTCTTCAGTATAGTTTTTTTGCCCATGTATATCAAATCCTTTATTGTATAGTTGGCATACATACATATTTTGAGACTTTAACGATCTTTGCATCTAGTAAATAGAGATTGAAACCAGGTTTAAGATCTGCACTGTTTTCATCTACAGGTCTGTTGTATGGGAAGCTATTTTAGGAGTAACATGTTATTAAATTATTGTGTTTTCGATGGCAAATCCTGAATTTTAGCATTAGCCTGAGCGAATGTCACTTTTATCTACGTTATCTAGAGCACCAAATTTATTAACCTAATCACTCAGTCTTCCCAAATCCTTAGCATTATCATTATACTCAACCACTATATGCGTTTTATACTGCGAATCATTATATCTAATGTTAAGTTCTATGACACATGTCCATCGTAGAGGCCTTCCTAATTTTAGTGATTGACTACGAGGATTCCTTTGTTTTCTCAATAGTTGGCGATTTAGTCTCTTGATGCATTTCATTAGTAGTATTGTAATCTATGTTTGATGAGTTGGTAGTAGTTGATGAAACGGAAGATGTTGTTGTTGTTGTTGTTGTTTGTGGTACTGAACTATCATCAACATGAACACTGCTCTCGGGCTTTTTATCGAAGGTGAACCAAGAGTCTCGATCAGCATAATCATCCTTAGCCAGACCTTCACCTAATCCTGATAAAATTCCAGAAGGTATCGGTTGTGATTTGCTGAAAAGATTCGATAAACCCAATAATGCTCCAACTCCACCATGATGCACTCGTCGGTTAAAAATATAGACTTTTCCTGGGTTTTCTTGAGAATTCCAAGATGATGTTATCAATTTGGCAATTGAAGAACCTAGTCTAAAAGCTTCTTTGTTCTTATCAGAGGATTCGTTGTCAGTCTGAGATTTCTTAGTCTCGTTCTGGGAACGGCTTCTAAAAAACATATTACAATCTTCATAGTTATATGGTAGCATTAGATAATAAAGATATGCTATTGATCTGTGCTAATAATTTGAGGTAATAATTTGCTTGGCGATATTGCAAACCTAATGACGATTAATATGCGTAGTCTAGAGAGTACTAGCAAATCCAGCGATTGTTTATTCGTTATATATTGCAAATTAATGTTATCTTTCACCAACCGAATAACGAGAATTGATCACCTTGACTTTCGTATTTTCTTACATAATATCTTAGTATAGGGATATTATAGTGAGACTTTATGAAATTTATGACCGAATTAATTTTATAGGCAGTTAAGTCTTGGTTACGTTTAGTGCAGATTATATAAAATAGGACGCATTCATAATATGATATTAGTGAATATGTGATTAATCAGATTGTCTGTATTATGTTCTTCTATAATCTGTTTATAATTTTCAGAAACGCTATCCTGTGTATGTAAACGTGCTTTTTCTGGCATTTTTAATGTCTACAATAAGCAAATCATGTGTAAAAAACATGGATCAGCACTTTCATTCTGCTGTTATTGTGAAAAGTTATGATACGAAACTGATAATAATATCAGATTCTGTTCTAACACATGTCGGATTCATTGGAGCAGCAGCAACAGCAACAACAACCACAGACGCGATTAGGAGTGGTCACAATACATGACGCATGTCCCGCTTTTTCAACAAAGATATTCGAATTGGCTGATGAATTAGAGAGACTAGACATAAAATTCAATATTGCATTGGTGCCATTCTTTAATGAAAAACAAGATCTTCCTCGATTTCCTGAATTTGTTGATAAGATAAAATCCTACGACAACTGCCAAATTGTTTTGCACGGTCTTTATCATGAGTTGAAAAATGGTCAGTTTGATAACTTCCATGATACAAAAGAAGCAGATGCAGAGGAACAGATACGTGCGGGGCTAGAGATATTCCACGAAATAGGAATAAACACTGACGTGTTTATACCACCAGCATGGAAATTAAATAATAGCTCAATCAAAGTATTAGAAAAGTTGGGATTCAAATTAGCAGAAGAGCAAGAAGGATATATATTGCTACTTTCGCAAGGAGAGTTTAAGAAAATAAAGCTGCCAAAGGTTTTAAATTGGGATTCTACTGGCTTTCCAGAAAAGAACATTGTGAACATGAGTAGAGATGAAAGAGCCTTCAAGTTGCAAATAGAAGAAAGACCACAAATTATCAGAATAGCTTTGCATCCAAGAGACCCGGCTGAAGCAATCAAGGATCAAAAACAGATGATATCTATACTAAAGGATAGTGCTTATGAGATACCAACATATACAGAGCTTGTACCCAAGTTACAAAAATTAGATCATTCAACAGAACTGAATTGAATAATAATAATAATCTTGTTTCATAACTAAGATAGTAGACTATTCGCCGTCATGATATCTATAATCTTAGTAGATGCTTATACAGTTATATATGCACAGACTTCCACTATGTCCTTCAAATACATATAGGACAAAAATTATCTCTAAGATTTTCTTCCAAAAATATCTTTAGTATTGCATTATACATCTGCCAGGAGAGTTCAAACGTTATATTTTAGATAGAACGTTATTAACTATTGACTGTAGAAGGAAAGGGCAAGAAAAAGACGATACTAAGAACTATTCGTCTAGATAGGCAATTAGATGAAGCTTTAGATAAAGATGCGGATGAACATGGTATTAGTGAAAATGCACTTATATCTTCGATACTTGCAAAATATATCGAATGGGATAGATATGCTGAAAAGTTTGGCCGCATTTCTTTGCCAAGTGAGGCTCTGAAAGCAATTATTGAGGCTACCGAACAGGATAAGTTAAGAACTGCCGCCGAGGAATTTGCAGCATCAGTTCCCAAGGATTATATCATGTTTCACTACAGGAAATTAGATGTTGAGGCATGTCTTTTGCATCTGTCGTTTTTAGCTAGATATGCTGGAATGTTCAAATATGAAGTTCAGATAGAGCAGGAGAGAAGATTCACAGTCACAATTCATCATAAATTTGGCGAGAAGTGGTCGTATTGGTTAGAAAAGTCCATTTCTATTGGCCTGTTTAAGAATGTACTAGGAATCCTCCCAAAAACTCATCTGAGTAAGAATTCTGTAATATTTACGTTTTTTCTTCCGTAGCAATATACATTTGGCAACTATCAAGCCTCATTGCACCAATATGTTTTTGGATTCGTGCCCATTACTACCTAATGAACTACTAGATCACTGAATAATTTTATCTTTGAATACCATCATGCCTCATTTTATGGCATAAGAATACTAGTAAATTCATGAGATGGAGGACAGATATTATTGTCATGATCTTAACGACTCGAATATTTCTTCATATATGACCTGGTAGGCTCTTCATTTTGCATATTTTACTATCAGAGATATTATTCCTCATTCTTCGATCCCAATAGCGCGTATAGGTGAACCTGAAGCACCTACAAGTTTCAGAGGAGTCATTATAAGCGTAAACTTTTCATTGTTGAATCTGTATAAATTGCATAAATTTTCTATTACTAGAATCTGATTTGACAGGAGCGTATTATGAGCTATGAGTCCGATATCAGAACCTACGTCAATGCTCGGACAATCTATTGCTACGGCATTAACTTTTTTCTCTACTAGAAATTCCGCCGCATCCTTTGATAAGCCTGGATTATTTTTCATATAATTATCCTTTTCATTAATTTGCTTTTCCCAACCTGTGGATAAGACAACAGTGTCTTTTTCTTTTATCTCCAATTTAGTGTGTTTTCTTATATCATGGCTAGTAATCATTTGATTAGAATTCTTCTCTATTTTTATGAGTATGCTATTATTACAAATATACCTATGGACTTCAATTTGATCGATTGTTGGGCCACTAGGGGCGAAATGAAATGGAGCATCCATGTGAGTTCCCGTATGAGTGCTCAAAAACACGACTTCTGAAATATATCCTTGAATCTCAAATTTTGACCATTTTAGGAACGTAGGTGACGGATATCCAGGGAAGGTTATCATATCCGATGTGATTCCAAGTGTAAGATCAACTATTTTCATGTTTTAGTACGATGTATAATTATTATTATTATTATTATTATTATTTCCTTTTGTCATAAACTATCGATCTATATACATAGGCGCACTATGTAGGTTGGCTATCATATGAAAAACGAAGTTCATTTTCTATTCGGTTAATTTTTAGAATTGGACAGACTATGGATCGAATCATTTGTATAATACCTTTTACTATGGACAACTGCCAAGTACGAGGTGATAGAACTGGTAAGGCCAAGTTCCTCTCGTATTTACACCCTTATGACTTTATCACGATTTAAGAGTTTAGCAGTTATACCTATTTTTATTAGGAGCAAGCAAATTGGACTGTAAGGGATAGGTACATGCAACAGTATTAATCGCAGCTTCTAAAAGTCCTATTTTAATAAATTTAATGTACAAAAATGCTTTTACCCCTCTCTCCTCAGCAGCCTCTATAATGATGATATTCTTGCTGCACCAAATAATGCAATATTACCAGTAATAGTACTTTCAGTTGCAAGTATGAGATATAGAGAAATATCATCAGTAAAAAATCCATTATGTTGATACAATTATAGGTAGCAGTGTTGGGTACATTAAAGTAATCAGCCTTATGTCAGGATATTAGTTGAGATTATTGTGTTATTTATAGTTGTTAAAATCCAGAATCGACTCTATGAGATAATTTAATACAGGAATTAAATCAAAAGCAAATGTAATCGTAATAGCAACAGATGTTGACTCTGACCTAGATAGAAATAAGCAGTCAGTATCTCCTGCATGTTTTTGATTGATGCAGTAAAGATATACTAATATTTCGTATATTTTGATTATTTTGCATATATCTAAGCAGTAATATTTATCTTACCTGATACCGCTTAATTAGGTGCTAGAAATATATGACTGAAGCGAAGCAGTACGCACATCCAGAAGTGTTAGTTGACATACCGTGGGTTGAAAATCATCTCAATGATCCAAATATCAGAATCGTTGAAGTAGATTATGACCCTGTGGCAAACTATGAATTAGGACATATTCCTGGTTCAGTATTAGTAAACTGGAAGCATGATATAAACGATCCTGTAAATAGGAATGTTTTAAACAAACAAGCTTACGAACAGCTGATGCAAAGAATTGGAGTCAATAATGATACAACTCTTGTTTTGTATGGAGATTTCAATAATTGGTTTGCAGCATTTGCGTTTTGGGTATTCAAGTATTACGGATATAGAGATGTCAGAATTTTAAATGGTGGCAGAAAGAAATGGTTAGCTGAAGACAAGCCTGTGACAAAAGAGATTCCCAGCTATCCCAAAGGGAGTTTTAAGCTAGACCTACAGTTAGAGCCTGACAAAAATATTAGAACATTTCTTAATTATGTGCGTAATACGCTCGGAACAAATACATTGATAGATGTCAGAAGCCCAAAAGAATTTACAGGAGAAATTACAGCGCCTCCAGAATATCCTACAGAACATGCTCAGAGAGGAGGTCACATTCCTAATGCTATCAATATCCCATGGGCTCAGGCAGTAAATGATGCGGATGGGACGTTCAAGTCAGTTGAAGAATTAAGAAAATTATATGAATCAAAGGGTATAACTCCGGACAAGGAAGTCATAACTTACTGCAGAATCGGTGAAAGATCCTCACATACCTGGTTTGTTCTTTCGTATTTGCTAGGATATCCCAATGTGAAAAATTATGATGGATCGTGGACAGAATGGGGAAATATGATAGACAATCCTATAGAGAAGTAGAGATTTAAATGGAGGCACATAAAGTCTAAAATGATTCACATTTTATTTTTTATTTCTTTGATTCTCTAATTTGTGAGTAGCTAATCATACTAGAATCCAAACAGTACACTAACAAACAAACTCATCATAACGACAGATGAGCTTTAGCTCAGTTAGTCGAGGTAGATAAATTTTAACAGTGGTTAATCAAAACTCAAATAGGAAATACTTTCTTCTGAGCTACTAAGCCTTGAAGCAGAATAATAGACGAAATTTCAAATGGGGTCAACCTTTAGATAAAAAAGGGGAGAGATTACGCCTAGAAAAGAGAAAATTTTGTAAATGCGGGCATTTAAAATCACATCATGCTAAAATATTTGGATGTACATATTTTTACGTATACCTGTAGAATGTATTATCCTGTTAAAAAGGTAAGATGCAATTAATTCAATAGGAAAAATGACATGAGTGACATTAAACTAACCTCACTATCGATTCTGATAGGCATCAAATTTCATGTAATAATAAATCTTTTGATACCTCCATTGATAACGAGGCAAGGATACTAGGGATAGTATAATATTGCTTTGAGAAGAGGTGAGCAGACTTGCTAGTTCGTGTCTTGAGATTAGTGGTAGTTGATTTTATACATCACTATCGGCGCAGAGTCAATCAAGTAAACTTTAGGGGTGCCTGCGGATAAGAGTTCAATGGTTTGAAAATACATCGTCTTTAACTAATCAAAAAGTATACAGGCCAGAGGAGCAGAAAAATTAATTTAAGGAGCAGATAACGATGCAACTTGATTTAAAACTAGCGAGTATATTTTTGAACATAATGATTTTAATGAACAAACCAAACTTGAGTGTCATATAGAGGTTTTAAATTATATTTTAGAGTTATCATTTTTGTCTGAAGTGTGAAAATCACCAAATTAATCATATCCTATGTGGTCTAGGATATTGCATAATATGCGAGCCTGACGATACCAAAAGCTAAGACTGATCATGGAAAACTGATAGTAAGGCATGAAAAACATAATTAAATTGCTGTTATGAAGAATTGAAGAATAATATGCGGAAGGCCAAGCGGTTGGTATTGGAATTTATTATTATGATTCTGTAGATGAGAATATATTGAAGATCCGAGAAGGATTTGTGTATAGTTCAATACTGTACCGACCTTTCATGACATAAAATTCTGTCCTTTTTACGGTAAGAAGTAAGATAATCCAAAAATGAAAACACATGCTAAACAACACATGTCAGTGCCCATTCATATACATGATTTCTATTGTAATCGTAGCTAGTCTCTCTGGTACAATTTTATCATAAGACACAAGATACTTAAAGTAACACGAAGCACCTTTATACAAAAAGGCATTAAGACCTGCCAGAACACCTGACTCAGTTATCTAGATAATTGTATGTCATTGAATCCATATTTATCTTCTTAATGCATATGACAACATGTCTTTTTACGTTCACTGGACTTAATTGTAATAGTATCGTTTTTCAGCAATTTGTCCTGGGCTGTTAACAGCGGTGTAACACTAAAAAGCGATATTTCGTTATATTTCTGTATAATTAAACAATACAAAAACAACTTTGTGTATAATTGACTAGTAACGCACTATATTATAACATTAATTTTCTGAACGCGATTAACATCATAGACAGGTGGTATCCAAAACACTACAATCCCTTGCATCTCTTTTTGCTATATCTCTGGCGTTTGCTACAGATTTTTCAATTTTACAGCACTTGCTCATTAATCATGATAACTGAAGAGAAGACTTTAGCGATAAAAATTGATTTCCATGATTGAATATATTCTGTTAGAATATAGTTCATTTGAATGACTAGAGCATAGAGTTATATCTTAGATAAAGATGTGTAGATATACTTAATATGAAATTTGGTTTACAGCATCCCAATTTTACTTTCGATTATAAAAATGGCGATACGTCCAAGATAGTGGATTCTTTAAAAGATCTCATCTTAATGGCAGAGAATGCTGGCTTTGATTCCTTTTGGGTAATGGATCATTTTCATCAGATAAAGTTTGTAGGAGGTCCAGATGAACCTATGCTTGAAAGTTGGACAACTATCTCCGCGCTTGCAGGTATTACTACAAAAATAAAACTTGGAACGTTAGTAACTGGCATTATATATAGACATCCAGCAATCCTAGCAAAGATTGGTGCTACGTTAGATGTCCTTAGTAAAGGCAGATTGTTTATGGGAATAGGAGCGGCATGGAATCAAGAGGAATCCTTCGCATATGGAGTTCCGTTTCCCTCGACAAAAGAGAGGTTATTGAGACTTGAAGAAGTCATTCAAATTATACGCAAAATGTGGACTAAATCTAAAGCTACCTTCAATGGTAAATATTATCAGATAAAAGATGCTTATTGTAATCCTAAACCATTACAGAAGCCTCATCCTCCTATTATGGTAGGCGGGGGCGGAGAACGTGACACATTAAGGATCGTGGCAAAGTACGCAGATGCATGCAACCTATTTGGCTCTTTAGAGACAATAAAACGAAAGTTGGGTATATTAGATGAACATTGTAAGAATGTTGGTAGAGACTTCGATTCAATTCTGAAGACCAAATTGGGTATTGTGTTAATCGATAATGATAAGGAATCACTAAACAAAAAGTTAAATGAACTGTTTAAGGGGATGCCTAAAGAGCAGATTAAAGAATTCGTTATTTATGGAACTCAGGAAGAAGTCTTGAATGAAATAGAATCGCTTGAAAATGTCGGAATGGAGTATTTCATAGTAGATTTAGATCCATCTAGAGAACTCGAACAATTAGAATTGTTTGCAGATAAAATTATGAAGAACCTTTCCTGATTTACTATACCGACAGGATAAGAAAAGTGTATATTATATTTTTAACATGCCTTTATGGCAGGTTATTAGTTTGTTCTTTTTGAAAGTTTCATAATCAACTCTTTAATCATTTCTGTTACTCCAGTATTAATGCAATAAAGAACGATTCAGTCATAAATGGCTCGCCTTTAGCATTAATTGCATCAAAATATTTATTAATTTCCTGTATCATTCCATAAATAATTTTTTATTATCTGCTCGTAAAGCGAATGCAAAGCTATTTTTCCTTGATTCTATTTCTTTTGTTAAACTATAGTTCTCATTCATAGCCAAATATGTAATTAGCACACATCCTATTATTATTATTATTATTATAGATTAGACTACTTTACCTGGAGGGGACAGTTAGTTTGGTTGGGTGGTTGGTTGTTTATTTGTTCATACTTACACATTGTCCTCATTTGTCCCTGAATATATCTGATATGTCTCCCTTGGAGAGAGGTGTATCTGTACCTGTTTATTTGCGGTATAATTCAGTTTCAACGACTTTCTGTACATCCGGATCGTGATTTTCTCGTTTCTTAAGAAGCAGAAAATCTCTCCAAGACATATTGCTAGTGGTCGAAGAGGCCTGTCGTGCAGCAAGCTCGTTTTTTAGCGAATCGAAGATCTGATAATGTCGATAACAGTATACGCTATTATTATCATCAAGCGAAGAGGCATTCTGTCCACATGCTATGCATATCTTTCCTGCTCCTATAGTCATTATTTGTGATAATTTCTAGCCCTTAATATGGTTTAAAAATATCATATATCAACTCAATTTCCCACGCTGTACCATCAATCACCATTTTCACGTAGTGCTCAGACAATAAACGACAATATACTAAATCAAGTGACTATATCAGCATTTAAATAAAATACTACAATGAGCAATAGTACCAATATTTCCAAATCTAACGCTATTAGTGATTCTCGTGCTAGCAATTTCACACATTAAGTTGATATGATAATTACTAGACGGTTTGATGCGTAGATATTCTTACTTATTCATACTGTATCTATACTCGGTACTATTACTAATGCTGTAATTACAGATACATGAATATTTAGCTTACGGACATGGGTTAAACTTCTGTTGTGAGGAAGTACCTCCTCCATTCTATTGTGATCATAGTAAGAATGGTAGAGGTAATTCTGATAGATAGAGATGTCAAGAAATGATACTCCGTTTAAATCCTGCTTTTACGCCTGTTTTTAGGCCTAATTTGATCTTAGTAGAGATAGTAGAGATATTTCATTATATTATAGTCTGCAGTTAATGTGTAATTTTGTTAGTTTAGCTAGCTTCATGTTGTTGGTTTTAAATAATATATCAACTAGTAACAATATACATGACTCTGGCTAACGGGAAAGATATTAAGTCAATGTTAATAAACAAAAAAAATATTTCATTATTCTTTCAGTTGTCTTTGACGGTCCTGATTTTGCTAGGAGCTGGGTTAGCACCTGCTCAAGCTTCAGCGCAATCAATTCCAAGTATTGGCGATACATATTCCTTCTCAAACCCAGCTTTATCTTCTCCTGTCAGACCTAGTCCAACTACATTTCATCCACCGTCAATACCTCATGAATTGTCTGCGGCTCAAAAAACCGCATCAACAAACAAGCCATGCACACTTACACCATCGCTGATAGAACACGAAGGTACTCCACAACAGACAGAAGGTCCATACTTTGTTAATGGCATGCCTAACCGATCTGATATAAGATCAGATCCTTCTGATGGTTCAATACAGCAAGGCATCCCATTGCGTCTAGTAATTCATGTTTACGGTATAAATAAAAATGGTTCATGTAGTCCTCTCAAAGGAGCCAAAGTAGATATCTGGCATGCTAATTCTCAGGGTATTTATTCTAATATTGCTGACCAAGGTACTATAGGAAAAAAATTCCTCAGGGGATATCAACTTACGGACAGTAGTGGGACCGTCAGATTTACAACGATATATCCAGGTTGGTATCAGGGCAGAGCCATTCATATACACGACAAGGTTAGTACATTTAACAGATCAGACAAAACTTTAGATTGGACATCACAGCTATACTTTGACAATTCTGTAAATGAACAGGTCCACAAGCAACTACCATACAGCAAACATGGACCTCCTGACATGAGGAATGAACAAGATGGCATTTATGCAGGACCATCAACTGATGGCCAATTCCAGAGCAATAGTGGAAAGCATTTAATGGTTGATTTAACTAAAGAAGGACAATCCTACCGTGGTACATTCAATATTGTATTAAACATTACTCAATAAAAAAGTTAATCAATTCTAAACCTGTAGTGATTCCAAGACTAAAGAAGAGGACGAGATAATAAAATATATGAATAGCTGGGGGCGATGTGCCTGCATAGTACGGCTTTCGAGTTCTGCAATACTAGTTACCAAAAAAGATAAGCCGCTAATAGTACTTGAATATTAATACAAAATGGTCCTCGTATTAAGCAGATTTCCGGATAGCATTGACAGCAAACACTTTTATCAAAAGGACTGGGATAAAGAAACTCCAGATTATGTTGATAAGGTAAAGAGTATATTCTAAATCTAGAGGCATTATTATAAATTATTTAGTATGTAATAATAGAGACACATTGCTGTGGCTAGCGAATTTAGGATGTATTGAAATTTATCTTGGGTTAGTAGACTAAAGGACTATGATGCCTGTAGCCAAGGAATAAATCAAATAAACTCTCTACTAGTAAATCAAGATAAATGCGGCCTAGTTTTTCCTGATTTTATAGTCTTTGAACTGGATTCCTATATCTATGCTAGATCGGACTTTTACTGTAGTTATCTTTGCTCCTTTAGTTACGCTAGGTTTTGGAATCTTGGTTTCTTGTGAGTTGCAACTCCTTTCCTTTTCGATCATATCCATCATCAGGCGCGCCCCCTAGCCTATCTACGCAT
>Ga0207693_10000872_pt1 | contig 26978 bp, 21 predicted proteins | sample LARL81metaG_FD_184347 | JGI IMG/M metagenome (GOLD analysis project Ga0207693, IMG submission 184347) | Corn, switchgrass and miscanthus rhizosphere microbial communities from Kellogg Biological Station, Michigan, USA - LAR L8-1 metaG... | ecosystem: Host-associated > Plants > Roots >... | reverse complement strand
TAGAGGTCGGCGTCGCCTTCGGCCGCGTCGGCAGTCACCGCGCTCGAGATGATGCCGGTCGCGTTGACCGAGAAGTAGACAAGCACCTCGGAGCCCAGCGGCTCCGTCAGGTCGGCGGTCGCCGAGATCCGCCGATCGGCGGGTGTGTCGGGCACGAGCGCGACATCCTCGAAGTCTTCGGGGCGAATGCCGATCATCACCGTCCGGCCGATGTAGTCCGCGAGCCCAGAGCGGTTGCGCGCGAGCTGATCGTCGACGGCGAGCTTGTAGTCCGCGAAGGAGACGAACAGCCGGCCATCCTCTTTCTGCAACTCGGCGTGGAGCAGGTTGATCGACGGTGAGCCGATGAAGCCTGCGACGAACTCGTTGACGGGCTGGTCGTAGAGAACCTGCGGAGTATCGACCTGCTGGAGGTGGCCGAGCTGCATGACCGCCACCCGGTCGCCCATCGTCATTGCCTCGACCTGGTCGTGCGTGACGTAGATCGTCGTCACGCCGAGGTTGCGCTGCAACTGGTGGATCTCGGCGCGTAGTTGGACGCGCAGCTTCGCGTCGAGGTTCGAGAGCGGCTCGTCCATCAGGAAGGCCTGCGGCTGGCGGACGATCGCCCGGCCCATGGCAACGCGCTGCCGCTGGCCGCCTGAGAGCGCCCGCGGCTTGCGCTTGAGGAACTCCTCGATCTTGAGAATGTGCGCGGCTCGCTGAACGCGCTCGTGAATCTCGTTCTTCGGCAGCTTGCGCAGCTTCAGGCCGAACGCCAGGTTTTGTTCCACGGTCATGTGCGGGTAGAGCGCGTAGCTCTGAAAGACCATCGCGATGTCGCGGTCTTTTGGCGTCAGGTCGTTGACGATCCGCTCGCCGATCCGGATCTCGCCGTCGGTGATCTCCTCGAGCCCGGCGAGCATGCGCAGCGCCGTCGTCTTGCCGCACCCAGACGGGCCGACCAGCACCATCAACTCGCCGTCGGCGATCTCGAGATCGAGGTCGTGAACAGCCTGCGTCCCGTCGTCGTAGACCTTCGAAACGGAGTCGTACGCAATCTCGGCCAGCGATTCCTCCTTGGTTCAGGGCGAGCTTAACCCGATTTTGGCGCGATAGCGCCGGCGTGGGGAGCGAGCAATCCGTCGGCAAGCGGATCGGGATGGGTCGTCAGTTCCGGCCGCTCCGTCAACGGCGCGGGCTGCGGGCCGGCCGTTGGATTGATCGCGACGACCCGCTCAGGACGTTCGAAGGCCACGATGCCTTCGAAACCCTCCAACAGGCGAAACCCTTCTCCGAAGAGCCTGCGTGCCTCGATCAGCAGGCGGTAGAGCTGGAGCAGCGAGCCAGGATCGTCGCGCTGCGCGTCGACATTGCGCTCGGCGGGATCGACTGCGGGCAGCCAGGGCTCGCCCGAGGTGAAGCCGCCGGTCGCGCTCGCGTCCCATTGCATCGGGTGGCGCATCGGGTCGCGCCCGGCTCGGTCGAACGGCGGCTGTGTTCCGGGGCCGTCGGCGAGGCCAATCTCGTCGCCCTGGTAGATAAAGGCGGCTCCCGGCAGGCCGAGCAGCAGCATCGCCGCGGCGCGCAGGTTCTCGGACCCGACGCGAGTAGCGAGCCGGTCGAAGTCGTGGTTCGACATCACCCAGGCCACGCGGCCGAGGTCCGCTGCTGGTCCGATCGCCGCGTTCAGCCGCCTGGCCTTCCACGGCGAGAACAGGAACTCGAAGGCGAAGACGAGGTCGAGCACTTCGAGGTACCGCGGGTACTCGCTCGTCGGCTGGAAGACCTCGCCGACCAGCAGAACGTCGCCCGCGGCCGCGCGGACTGCCCGAAGCGCGTCGATCGCCTCGGGGCGATTTCCCGAGTAGACGCGCTCGAGTTGCGCGGCGTCCTCCCGCAGCGGCAAGGGAAAAGTGCCGGTGGCCGGTGGGTCGTCACGGAGCTGCTCGTCCTTGATCAGCTTGTCGATCGCGTCGAGCCGGAAGCCGTCGACGCCGCGGTCGAGCCAGAAGCGGACGACCCCTTGCATCGCCTCGACGACCTCCGGGTTCCGCCAGTCGAGGTCAGGCTGCTCAGGGTAGAACGAGTGCAGGTACCAGCGACCACTCTGCTCGTCGCGGCTCCAGGCCGGGCCGCCGAATGCGGCGACCCAGTTGTTGGCCGGCCCGTCGACCGGTGACCAGATGTACCAGTCGGGGTGCTCGCGAAACCAGGCATGCTCAATCGAGGTGTGGCAGAGGATCAGGTCGAGCAGGACCCGAAGGCCGCGCTCGTGGGACGCGGCGACGAGCTCGTCGAAGTCGTCGACCGTTCCGAAGACCGGGTCGACCGCGGTGTAGTCGGAAACGTCGTAGCCGAAGTCGGCCAGGGGGGAGGGGTAGATCGGCGAGAGCCAGAAGGCGTCAACCCCCAGCCAGGCCAGGTAGTCGAGCCGCTCGATGATCCCGTGCAGGTCACCGATGCCGTCGCCGTTCGAATCCTGGAACGACCGCGGGTAGATCTGGTAGACGACCGCCTGCTCCCACCAAGACATGCGCGGAGGATAGAGCCCCGGGCCAGCGATAAGATCGACGGCGCCAACGACCCGAGGAGGAGTCCCGTCAGATGCCTGTCGAGCCCGGAAAGATCCGCAACGTCGCCGTCGTCGGTCACCGCTCCACGGGCAAGACGTCTCTGGTCGAGGCGATGCTCTTCCAGTCCGGAGCGATCAATCGGCTCGGCACGATCGAGGCCGGCAGCACGACCGGTGACTGGGACGACGACGAGCACAACCGCCAGATGTCGCTGGCCGCGTCCCTCTGCCACGTCGAGTGGCAGGGCCGCAAGATCAACCTGATCGACACGCCGGGCGATCCCGGCTTCCAGGGCGACATGATCGCGGCGCTCCGAGTTGTCGAGGGCGCGCTGGTCGTCGTCAGCGCAGTCATGGGCGTCGAGGTGCAGACCTCGCGGGCCTGGCAGCGTGCCGGGGAGTACGACCTCTCGCGCGTCGTGGTCGTGAACATGCTCGACCGCGAGCGCGCCGACTTCTTTCGGACGCTCGAAGGCCTTCAGCAGCAACTGTCGCCCCGCTGCGTCGCCGTCCACCTGCCGATCGGCTCCGAGCACGAGCTGAGCGGGGTGGTCGATCTCCTGCACATGACGGCTTACACGAGCCCCGACGGCGAGCGCGAGGCGGCCCCGACGGATATCCCGGCAGAGCTGGAGGGTCAGGTCGCCGAGTATCGCGAGAAGCTCCTCGACTCGGTGGTCGAAACCGACGAGGCGCTGATGGAGCGCTACCTCGAGGGGCAGGAGCTCTCCGACGAGGAGGTCGCCCACGCGCTCAAGGACGCGGTCACGCGCGGCGAGATCTTCCCGGTTGCCTGTGCCGTCGCGACGAAGAACCTCGGCACGACCGCGCTGCTCGATCTGCTGGTCGAGGGAGTTCCCTCGCCGGCGAAGAAGCACGTCGATCTCGGTGTCGAAGGCGACGGCACGGCAGCGTTCGTTTTCAAGACGATCGCCGATCCGTTCGCCGGCCGGATCAACGTCCTTCGGGTGATCACCGGCGAGATCAAGTCGGACTCGACTCTGACGAACCATCGCTCCCACTCGAAGGAACGAGTCGGGCAGCTGCTGGCTCTGCAGGGGAAAGAGCACACGCAGGAGGCGTCCTTCGGCGCCGGCGACATCGGCGCGGTTGCGAAGCTGAAGGACACGACAACAGGCGACCTGCTGCTCGACCCCGAGCGGGAGGTCGAGACGCCCGAGCTCGACTTCCCTGAGCCCGTGATGAGCTTCGCCGTGACCCCGAAGGCAAAGGGTGACGAGGAGAAGGTCGGCACGGCGCTGCGGCGCCTCTCCGAGGAGGACCCGACGCTCGTGATCCGGCGCGATCCCCAGACCGGGGAGCAGCTGCTCTCGGGGCTCAGCCAGATCCACGTCGAGGTCGCCGTCGACCGCGTCAAGAGCCGATTCGGAGCCGAGGTCGAGCTGCATCAGCCGCGCGTCCCGTACCTCGAGACGATCCGTAAGGAGTCGCGCGCGCAGGGCCGCTACAAGAAGCAGACCGGAGGGCGCGGCCAGTTCGGCGACGCGGTGATCGTCCTCGAGCCGCTCGAGGGTCACCAGGGTTATGAGTTCTCGGACGAGATCGTCGGCGGGGTCATCCCGCAGGGTTTCCGCCCCGCAGTCGACAAGGGAATCCAGGAGGCGATGCAGCACGGCGAGCTTGCCGGCGCGCCCGTCCAGGGGTTGCGCGTCCGGCTCGTCGACGGCTCTTACCACTCCGTCGATTCCAGCGAGATGGCGTTCAAGATCGCCGGCTCCCTTGCGTTCAAGCAGGCCTACGAGCAGGCAGATCCGGTGCTGCTCGAGCCGATCATGGACGTGGAGGTGACCGTCCCTGACGAGTCGGTCGGCGCCGTCAACGGCGACCTCAACTCACGGCGAGGCCGCCTGCAGGGAATGGAGCCAAAGGGCGGGATGACCGCGATCAAGGCCGAGGTGCCGATGTCGGAGATCCTCACCTACTCGCAGTCGCTGACGTCGCTCACGGGAGGTCGTGGCGACTATCACATGTCGTTTGCGCGCTACGAAGAAGTTCCGACGCATATCGCCCAAAAGGTGATCGCCGAGGCCAAACAGGAGAAGGAAGAGGCGGCAGTCTAAGGGGCGCGGCCGTTGCCAGGCTCGGTCTCGTCGTTATAGTCGCGCGGATGCGGATCACGAGGCAATCCGTGGCTCGCAGCTGCGCCGTTTGTGAGCGCACGTTGCTCCTGGGCGAGCGGTCGACTCGCTTCACGCCTGACGGCGAGACCTTCGTCGACGTCTGCCCGCTCTGCCAGGACATCGCCCTCGAGTACGGGTGGCTAAAGGAGGGCAGCCCGTCAACGCCGACCGTCTCGACCGAGCGGCAGCGCCGGCGGCTCAGCCTCTCGAGCCTGTTCGAAGCGCGGAAGGCAGCCGTTGCCGAGGCTCCGGTCGCCGACGAACCGATCCTGCGGCGGCTGTCCGAGCCCGAACGCGAGGTCGTCGAGGCGGCCGACCTGTTCAACCAGACCGACTTCCGGCGCACGGTCGCCGGAATCGCGAAGAGCCTCGGTGAGCCTCAGGCGAGCATCCGCTCGCTCTCCGGGGTCAGCGGCGAGGTCGTGATCACGGTCGCCTGGGACATCTCCTGGTACCAGTACCGCGTCACGCCCGAGCTCGCCCAGCCCGTCCGGCTGGAGGAGCGTGGCCACGAGCTCGCAGAGCTCGATCCACGCTACAAGGAGTGGAACGCGCACCTCGACGAGCACGGCCGCGTGGTGCCGAACATCGCCCGCATTTAGGGGGGCTTGGCGAAAGCCCTCTAGCGCCGACAAGGGCCCTCCCTACAATCCGACGCAGATGATCTATTGCGTGATCCCGCGAGAGCTCGCCGACGAGCTCTACGACAAGATGGTCGAGTACTACAAGGACAACCCGAATGTCGAGGTGATCGTCGACCGTCGCGAGGGCCCGGACCGGCGGGCGGGCAAGCCGGCGGGCGAATTTCAGGAGAAACGGCTGATTCGGGACCGCCGCCGGCGCAGGCCCGGGTCGTTCCCGGATACGGAGCCACCCGAGGCGAGCTGACCGAGCGTCACTAGAATCGCCTCGATGGCGATTCTCGGCGCGAAGAAGTTCCAGAACTACATCAACGGCGAGTGGGTCGATGCCGGCTCCGGCGAGACCTTCGAGTCGAAGAGCCCCGCCGACGGCCAGACGATCGGCGTCTTTCCGAAGTCCGGGTCCGCCGACGTCGACCGCGCGGTGGAGGCGGCGAAGGCGGCCTACGAGGAGTGGCGGCTTGTTCCAGCACCGAAGCGCGGCGAGGTGTTGTTCCGCTTCGCGCAGCTGCTCGCCGAGCACAAGGACGACGTCACCGACCTGATGACCCACGAGATGGGGAAGGTCAAGGCGGAGGCCGCGGGCGACGTCCAGGAAGCGATCGACATGGCCTACTACATGGGCGGCGAGGGCCGGCGGCTGTTCGGCCAGACGACGCCGTCGGAGCTGCGCGACAAGTTCCAAATGTCGGTGCGGATGCCGGTCGGCGTCGTTGGCGCGATCACGCCCTGGAACTTTCCGATCGCCATCCCATCCTGGAAGACACTGCCCGCGATCGTTTCCGGCAACACCGTCGTCTTCAAGCCGGCGACCGACACTCCGGCTCTGGGCGAGCGGTACGTCGAGCTCTTTGCGGAGGCCGGGCTGCCGAAGGGCGTTCTCAACATCGTCCACGGCGGCGGCGGGGCCGTCGGGCAGCACCTCGTCGAGCACCCGGACGTTCCGATCATCACCTTCACGGGGTCGCGCGAGACCGGCGTGGCTGTAACGAAAGCTGCGGCCAATAACCTCAAGCACGTCCACCTCGAGCTCGGCGGCAAGAACGCGATCATCGTCATGGCCGATGCCGATCTCGACCTGGCCGTCGACGGCATCGTCTGGTCGGCTTTCGGCACCTCGGGGCAGCGCTGCACGGCCGCGAGCCGCGTGATCGTGCACGAGGCCGTCTACGACCAGCTCGCCTCGCGGCTCGTCGAGCGGGTCGAGCAGATGCGGCTGGGACCCGGCTGGGAGGACGACACCGACGTCGGCCCAGTGATCAACAAGGGCGCGCTGGAGAAGATCCACTCGTACACCGAGATCGGCCAGGACGAGGGCGCCAAGCTTCTGACCGGCGGCGAGGTGGCCGGCGGAAACGGGCTCGACAAGGGCTTCTACTACCGACCGACCGTCTTCGGCGACGTCCGGCCCGCGATGCGGATTGCACAGGAGGAGATCTTCGGCCCGACCACCGCGCTGATTCGAGTGGGCTCGCTGGACGAGGCGATCGCGGTCTCGAACGGGGTCGAGTACGGCCTCTCGTCCTCGATCTTCTCCCGCGACGTCAACAACGCCTTCCGCGCGATGCGCGACCTGAACACCGGCATCACCTATATCAACGCCGGCACGATCGGCGCCGAGGTCCACCTGCCGTTCGGCGGCACGAAGCACACCGGCAACGGGCACCGCGAGGCGGGCCAGGCCGCGCTCGACGTCTTCACCGAGTGGAAGTCGATCTACGTCGACTACTCGGGCAAGCTGCAGCGCGCCCAGATCGACACGGACGAATAGCCCCCCGGCGCAACGTGATCGATCAGCGGCACAAGCTCGTCTGGTTCGTGCCAGAGGAGGCCCTGGACGCGACGCGCGACGCGGTCTTTTCCGCCGGGGCCGGCCGGATCGGCGACTACGAGCGCTGCTCCTGGTACACGGCGGGAACCGGCACGTTCTTGGGCGGGGAGGGAACCGAGCCAACCATCGGCAGCGCGGGCCGGGAAGAGCGCACGCCTGAGCTGCGGGTCGAGACGGTCGTCCCAGGCGACCGCATCGAAGCCGTCATTGCCGCCCTGCTCGCGGCGCACCCCTACGAAGAGGTCGCCTACGACCTGTACGTGCTCGCGTGAAAGCCAAGCTCTCCACCGACGGCGGCGCGCGCGGCAACCCCGGCCCGGCCGCGTACGGCTACGTGCTGGAGGACGAGGACGGGACCGTCCTCGATGCCCGCGGCGAGACGATCGGCGTCGCCACCAATAACGTCGCCGAGTACCGGGCCCTGATCGCGGGCCTCGAGAAAGCGGTCGAGCTGAGCATCGACGAGCTCGAGGTCATCTCGGACTCGGAGCTGCTCGTCAAGCAGATGCAGGGGGAGTATCGGGTCAAGAACGAGGCGCTACGCGAGCTCAACGACGAGGCGAACTTCCTGGAGAAGAAGCTCGGCCGGGTCCGCTACAAAGCGGTCCGGCGAGAACACAACGAGCTTGCCGACAAGCTCGTCAACGACGCCTTAGACGCCGCTTAGCCCGGGGCTATACTTCGCCCCGCGCGGATGTAGCTCAGTTGGCTAGAGCGTCTGCTTGCCATGCAGAAGGTCGTGGGTTCGAATCCCATCATCCGCTCTTCTTCTCCTTCTTCGCTCTCTCGACTCTCCTCCTGGCTGCTGACCCGACTTCTCATCGGGCGAGAGCTGAACTGGAGATGATGCGGGTGTGACCCAGCCACGCGACCTCCGGCCGTTCTTCGATCCACGTTCCGTCGCGGTCGTGGGCGCCTCGAACGACCCGGCGAAGTGGGGACAGTGGCTTGCGCGCGGCGCGCTCGCGGGAGAGGAGCGCCGTGATGTCTATCTCGTCAACCGGTCCGGCGGCGAGATTCTCGGCCGGCAGTCGTTCCGGTCGCTCGACGAGCTGCCGGAGCAGCCCGAGCTCGTCGTGCTCGCCGTTCCGGCGAGCACCTTCGAGGATACGGTCGACGCGGCGCTCGCCGCAGGGGCGCGTGGAATCATCGCCATCGCGGCCGGGCTCGGCGAGCTTTCCGCGGAGGGTCTCGCGCGTGAGCGCCAGGTCGCCGAGCGGGTTCGCGCCGCCGGGGCGCTCTTGCTCGGGCCCAACTGTCTCGGTGTCTACGACGGACACGCCGGCCTCGACCTCGCTTCGGCCGACTTCCGGCCTGGGCCGCTGGCGCTCGTCTCGCAGAGTGGAAACCTGGCCCTCGAGATCGGACTGCTCGCCGGCGAGGTCGGGATCGGCGTCTCGCGCTTCGCCTCGGTCGGGAATCAGGCCGATGTCGACGCCACAGAAGTGCTCGCCTCGCTCGCCGCACATGAGCCGACCCGCGCGGTCGGGGTCTACTGCGAGGACTTCCGAGACGGCCGCGCATTCGCCCGTGCGGCGCAGGCGTGCATCGAGGCCGGGACGCCTGTGCTTCTGCTCGCGGGCGGCATGAGCGTGGCGGGCAAACGCGCCGCACGCTCGCACACAGGCGCGCTCGTCAGTGACTCGGTCGCCGTCGACGCCGCCTGTCGCGCAGCCGGCATCCTGCGCGTGTCGACGCCGCAGGAAATGGTGGACCTCGCGCAGCTTGCGCTGGCGACCGATCGCCCCCAGGGCGTGAAGGTCGCAATCGTCACCGACGGCGGCGGCTCGGCGGTTGTGGCCGCCGATCTGACGGCCGAACGGGGCCTTGAGCTGCCGAGGCTCTCACCGGAGCTCGCCGGGCGGCTGGCCGCAATGATGCCGGCGACCGCGTCCACGGAAAACCCGGTCGACTTCGCCGGCGCCGGCGAGCAGGACCTTCGCTCGTACGAACGCATCCCGCGGTTGCTGCTCGAGTCAGGCGAGGTGGACACCGTGCTCCTGACCGGCTACCTCGGCGGGTACAGCGCCACCGCCGACGAGCTGCGAGAGCCGGAGACGGACGCAGCGCGCGGGCTGGCACGAGCCGCGGCAGAGGCGCGACGGCCGGTGGTCGTCCAGACCATGTACGGAGACGAAGCGCCCGCCCGCGCCCTGCGCGAGGCCGGGATACCCGTCTACAGGGACGTGGACGCCGCCGTCTCAGCGCTGGCCGCGGTCGCCAAACAGCCGCTGCGCGGAAGCGTCCCCGAGCTACCATCGCCTGTCGCACGCACGGGCGGCGACGGCTACTTCGCGGCGCGCGAGCTGCTCGCCGAGTTCGGCGTCCCGCTCGCTGCCGCTTTACCGGCTGTCACGCCCGACGAAGCGGCGGCTGCGGCTGCAGAGCTCGGCTATCCGGTTGCGCTTAAAGCGCTCGGACTGGTACACAAATCGGATGCCGGGGGCGTTGCGCTGGGGCTCAGGACCGAGGAAGCCCTGGTGCAAGCGCTCGGCGCGATGCAGACGAGGCTCGCACCTTCCGGCTACGCCGTCGAGCGCATGTCGGTTGAGCCGGAAGCCGTCGAGCTGATCGTCGGCTGTCGCCGGGACACACGGTTCGGACCAGTGCTCCTCGTCGGACTGGGGGGAATCCTCGCCGAGGTCCTGCGCGATACGGCGGTCGTGCTTGCGCCGACGACAGCGAATGCCGCCGAGGAGCTGCTCCTCGGATTGGCCGGAGCGCCGCTTCTGACCGGTGCCCGCGGACGCCGGCCGTTGGCTGTCCGAGCGGCCGCAGAAGCAGCGGCCGCGCTCTCGGTGGCCTGTGCAGCGCACGAGGAGATCGGCGAGCTCGAGGTCAATCCGCTGCTGGTGACGCCGACCGAGGCGATCGGACTCGACGCTCGACTCGTCTATTCCCAGCCGAGGTAGGGCGAAGCACCGCGCTTCAGCAGCCCGCCCGAGATGATCAGCCGCTGGATCTCGCTCGTGCCTTCCCAGATCCGGTCGACGCGGAGTTCGCGAAAATGGCGCGCGGCCGGGCTCTCGACGTTGTAGCCGCGCCCCCCGAGGATCTGGACGGCTCGGTCGGCGACGCGCCCTGCCATCTCCGACGCGTACAGCTTCGCCATGGAGACCTTGCCGTGGACGAGCTTGCGGTTCCCGAGCTCGTCGAACGCGTGCGCCGCATGGTAGGTGAGTAAGCGGGCGGCGTGGAGCTCCGTCAGCGAGTCGGCGAGCTGGAAGGAGACGCCTTGGTATTCGGCGATCGGCGCCCCGAAGGCCTGTCGCTCCTTCGCCCATTCGGTCGCGAGGTCGAGTAGACGAGTCGCAGCGCCGCAGCAGCGCGCAGCGATGAAGAGCCGTTCGATCAGGATCCATTCCTTTGCGCCCTCGTCGCCACTTGCCGGCACGCGGTTCTCGTCCGGGACGCGCACCTTGCGCAGAACGATCTCAGGATGGTGGTCGAGGTACGGGTCGTGAAGGAAGCCCGGCGTCTTCGCGATCTCGAGTCCCGGTGTGCCCGGTTCGACTAGGAAGAGCATTTGCTCACCGTCAGCGACGGCCGCGACGACGTACACGCCGGGGTCGCCTTCGCTGGTCACGAACCACTTCTCTCCGTTCAGCACCCAGTCGCTGCCGTTCCGGACCGCGCTTGTCTTCAACCCGGAGAGATCGGAGCCGGCGCCCGGCTCAGTCAGCGCCCAGGCCTCGCGCCATTCGCCGCGGACGATCGGCGCCACGAACCGCTCGGCCTGCTCCGGCGTCAGGATCGCGAGCAACTCGCGGGGTCCCCGGTCGACTATCGCGAAGCCCAGCCCGTTGGTTGCTTTGCCCGCCTCTTCTTCGATCGCGACCTGGCCGAGCATCGAGAGGCCAATTCCTCCGTGGTCGGGAGGCATGTTGAGCATTGCGAAACCGGCGGCGCGCGCCTTGCGGCGAAGCGCCTCGACCTCGGCGGAGTCGATCGACCCGCGCTCGGCGATTCGCTGCTCGAGGGGGTAGCCCTCGGTCTCGACAAAGCTCGCGACCCGAGCCTTCAGCTCGGCAATCTCCGCAGGCAGTTCGGGAACGAGCATCGGCGACGACCCTATGCGACGGCGCGCCGGGCGGCGAGCGTTCCTTCAAGCACCGCTTCTTCGAGCGAGCGGGGACTGAGACAGTCCCCGGCCTCCTCGAAGCGGAGCCCTGCTGTCGCAAGCTCCGCCGCGAGCTCGTCTTCGGGCACGCGCCCGAGGGCGAGCACCACCGCTCCGGCCGGGACGCTCTCGACGAGGTCTGGTGCGAAGACGTTGCGCAGGCGGGCGACGCCGTCACCCGCACCCTCCAGCTGGTGGTGGTGGAGGATCTTCACACCGGCTCGGTAGAGGCGTTGCAAATAGAGGTTCCGCCGGTACTGGTGCATGAGCTCGCCGACGGCGACCGACGCCACCGCGAGCGTGACCCGCTTGCCGGACGCGGCGAGCAGCTCCGCGGCGTCGAGACCGCCCGGGTCGCCTCCCCAGTCGGCGACCAGCACTTCCTCGGCGGTGACCGCATGGCCTGCGATGACGTCCCAGGCATGCACGACCTCGGCCAGCCTGAGCTCTAGCTCGGGCAGGTAAGCGCGGGCACCTGTTGCCACGACGACCGCGTCGGGCTCCAGCGACCAGACTGTTTCGCGGCTTGCTTCTACACCGAGGCGGATGTCGACGCTCTCGAGTTGCCGGATCGCGTTGTCGAGGAAGTCGTTCGAGACGCGCTCGCCGCCCGGCGCCGCCCCGGCGAGCGCCAGTTGTCCGCCGAGTCGAGCGGTGCGCTCGAGCAGGACAACGTCGTGCCCCGCCTGCGCCGCCTCCGACGCCGCGGCGATCCCGGCCGGTCCGCCGCCGGCGACAACGAGTCGGCGCGGGCTCTTCTCCGCGACCGCAGGTCGCAGCCGCAGCTCACGACCCGTCCGAGGATTGACCGCGCACGCGATTGCGGTGCCCGCGTGGTAATGGGCGATGCAGGCGTTGCAGCCGATGCAGCGGATCAGCTCATCGAGACGTCCCTCTCGGGCCTTTCGCGGGAGATCGGGGTCGGCGATTAACGCTCGGGTCATTCCGACCGCATCGGCGACTCCGTCAGCGACCAGGCTTTCGGCGTGCATCGGATCGACGATCCGAGAGGTGACGATGCGCGCCGGCTCGGGTACGACCCCGGCGACCTGGTCGGCGACAACGTCGCCGCCAAGCGGAGGTGGCGGGACGATGCCGACCGAGCCGAGATACGTGGAGGAATCACCGAGCGCGAAGTGGAGATAGTCGACGCCCTCGCCGGCGAGTAAAGACGCGAGCGAAGCGGCTCGCTCTGAGTCGGCCGAGAGCCGGACACCGAGGCAGAGATCGGGCGCCGCCAAGCGCACTGCGCGCACGACCTCGAGTACAAAGCGGCTCCCGTCGGCCCAGTCGTCGTCGCGCCGGTTCACCTCTGGGTCGACGAACTGTTCGAGCAGGTACCGATGCGCTGCCGAGATCTCGACGCCGTCGAGCCCTGCCTCGGCCGCGAGCGCCGCCGAAGTCCCGTACCCGGCGATGATGTCGTCGATCTCGGCCGCTTGCAGGGCTCGCGGCTCGACGCGGAACCGCGCGCTCGGGACCGCCGAGGGAGCAAGCGCCGGCGGCCTCGGCGGCGTCGCGATCACCTCGCGTCCGCCGTGAAAGAGCTGAACGAAAAGACGTGTCCCCCTGGGGCGCACTTCCTCCGCGACACGGCGGTAACCGGTCACGATTTCCGGCAGGTAGCCGCCGAGGGTGTGCGGTGTCAATACCCCGGACGGGTGTACGGCAGTCGCCTCGAGGATGATCAGCCCGGTGCCGCCGCGCGCGCGGGCGGCGTGGTAGGCGACGAACTCGTCCGTCGGTAGGTGCTCATCGACGAGAGTCGTCTGGTGGGCCGTCGACACGATGCGATTTGGAAGCTCGATCGCCCCCAGCATGAGCGGCGAGAACAGCTGTGGGAGCGGGCTCATCCGATCTCGCGCTGTAGGGCCGCGCGCTCGTCGTCTCGAAGCGGCCGCGGCCTGCCGGTCTCGCGATCCCGCGCCACCAGCACTGCCTCCGCCTCGGCCGCAAGCTCGCCGCCGCCGGTGCTGACTGACTCGCGCGTTGCCAGGCTCGAGTTGCCGATTCGCTCCAGGTTGCAGCGAACGACGACCGCGTCGTCCTCGAGCTTGAGCTCGCGCCGGTAGTCCACGGCGATCCGGGCGACCACGAAGTCCCAGGCAGAGTCGGCTCCGAGCAGGCCCTCGACCCATTCGTCTCGGCATTCCTCCAGGTAGTTGAGGTAGACGGCGTGGCCGACGTGGAGGTACCCGTCCACGTCGCTCCACCTGATCTCGAGCTGTTTTTCGTGCAAGCGCGGCGATCCTACGGCAGCGGCACCAACTTGACTCGGCGGTCGGGAGCAGGATTCAATCGCACTGCGGCGGATGGGGCATCCCAAGGATCGATCCGAGCTCACCCGGCGCCAGCTCCTTCGCGGCGCGGCCGGAGCCGCGGTCGGGATCGGCGCAGGCGGACTGCTCTCGGGCTGCGAGAACACGACGACCCCGGTGGGCGCGAGCGGCGGCGGACCGGCTGGGAAGGCGGGCCAGCTCGTCGTCGAGAAGCCGCTCGGGCCCGGCGGCCTGCCGCTGCCGCGCCCGGACAACGCCGTCACCTGGGCAATCACTGACTCGAACCAGCCGATCTCAGAGGGGCGTCCGACCGAACGAGGTCCGCTCAAGGTCTACAACTACGCCGACTACGTCGACCCGGCGATGGTGAAGAAGTTCCAGCAGGAGTTCCACACCTCGGTTCAGATCGCCACGTACAACTCGGCCGACGAGGCCATCGCAAAGCTTGCCGCCGGAGCGGTCGCCTTCGACGTGATCATCGGGCTGACCGGTTCGAACATCGTCAACCTGATCGCGCAGCGACTGCTGCAGCCCCTCAACCACGCCTACCTCCCGAACCTCGCGCAGAACATCTGGCCGCAGCTCCAAGATCCGTTCTACGACCGCGGCAGCCGCTACACGGTCCCGTACGTCGTATGGAACGACGGCATCGGCTGGCGGAACGACGTGATCAAGACAGACATCGCCGCGATGGACGTCCCCTGGGAAATCTTCTGGCACTCAAAGCCCTATCGCGGACGCGTCGGCGTGCTCGACGACAAGCGCGACGCGCTCAGCATGCCGATGCAGCGAGTCGCGATGCACAAGGGCATCGCTCCCGATCTGAACACAGAGGACCGCGGTCTGATCGACTCGGCTGAGCGGGAGCTCTCGCAGCTGAACGGGATCTGCAACGTCAAGGTCACGATCACGGACTACCAGACCCTTCCCGAGGGCAAGACCGTCCTGCACCACAGCTGGTCGGGTGACCTACTGAGCGGCGCTTTCTACTACATGCCGAAAGGGGTGAAGCCGGACGTCCTGTCGTACTGGGGCCCGCCCTCGAACGGCGTTGTCCAGAATGACTTTCTCTGCATCGGCCGGGCCTCGAAGAGCCCCGTGCTGGCACACCGGTTCCTGAACTTCTTGCTCGACGAGAAGAACGCGTACTCGAACTTCGTCGACTTCGTCGGCTACACGCCTCCGCAGAAGGCGATTGACGCGCCAGCTCTTGTGAAGCGAGGGCTGATCCCCAAGAGCCTGAGCGACGCGGTGGTGCGGCCCGATCAGTTCGCGGCCAACCAGGAGCTCTTGCAGCTGAGCGTCGAGGGCGAGCGCCTTTGGGACGATGCCTGGTCGAGGTTCAAAGCAGGCTGATGGGCGGCCGCTGGACCTGGCGTCTCGCTGCCCTGCCGGGTGTCGCGTGGCTTTCCATCTTCTTCCTCGTGGCGCTGTACGCAGTCGTCAGCGTCGCGTTCGGGAACCAGGACACGCTGTCGCAACCGGTGCCGTTCTGGAACCCGCTCGACTGGAACGTCGGCTATGTGCTCGAAGCGCTGCGGAACATCTGGCACGGCGGGCCGTTCCTGACTGCCTTCCTACGAACGTTCGAGTTCGTCGCAATTGCGATGGCGCTCTCGCTCGCGATCGGCTACCCGGTCGCCTACTACGCCGCTCGGCATGCGGGGCGCTGGAAGGGCCTCGTGCTTCTACTCCTGATCGTGCCGTTCTGGATCAACTACCTGATGCGGATGCTCGCGTGGATCAACCTGCTGTCGCCGGACGGCTGGGGCACGCGCGTTCTCCACGACATCGGCATCGAGCGTGTCTTCATCACGCTGGGCCTCCTCTCGACCAGAGGTGGCTGGCTGGACGGCCAGCAGTCGACGGTGCTGATCGCACTCGTCTACGGTTATATCCCGTTCCTGATCCTGCCGCTCTTCGTAGCGCTCGACCGAATCGATCAGCGGCACCTCGAAGCCGCACGCGATCTGGGCGCTACGCCGCTGAGCGCCTTCCTGCGGGTGACCTTGCCGCTCTCGGTGCCAGGGATCCTCGCCGGGCTCGTGCTCGTGGCACTGCCGATGTTCGGCGACTACTACACGCCGGACCTCGTCTGCGCGGCGCCGAAATGCAACATGATCGGCAATCAGATCGACCAGCTGACCCGTCAGGGGTCGGAGAAGGTCACGGGCGCCGTGCTGACAATCATGCTCGCGCTGCTCCTGCTGGCGCTGATGTTCTACTACCTCCGCACGACCAGACGGGCGGGGACCGCGAGCGCGTCCACATGAGCTGGCTTCGCAATCCCTGGGGACGCCCGCGCGCGCTCGTCCTCGTGACCGCGCTCTACATCGTCTGGTCGATCGTGCCGGTCGTGGTCGCAGTCCTGTTCGCCTTCAACAACGGCCGCTCGCGCACCACGTGGCAGGGCTTCTCGCTGCGCTGGTTCACCGGGGCGAACGGCAGCGTCTTCCACGATCCCGCCTTGCAGAGCGCGCTCAAGCACACCCTCCTACTGGCGGTGATCTGTGTCGCGCTCTGCGTGCCGCTCGGTGTGCTGTTGGCGCTCGGTCTCCAGCGCTGGCGCGGTCACGGGAGCGGGACGGTCAACACGCTGATGCTGCTGCCGCTCGTGACGCCCGAGATCGTGATGGGCGTCGCGCTGCTCCTCCTCTTTCTCCGCGTCTTCCCCGGAGTCGGCTTGGGCACGCCGGCTCAGGCAATCGGACAGGTGACGTTCACGCTCTCTTACGTCGTGGTGATGGTGCGTGGACGACTGGCCTCGATCGGACCCGATTACGAGGAAGCTGCAGCCGACCTCGGCGCGCCGCCGCGCGACCAGCTCGTCCGCGTACTCCTGCCGCTGCTTGCGCCCGCGATTATCGCGAGCGCGGCTGTTGCGTTCGCCCTCTCGATCGACGACTTCGTCGTGACGCAATATCTCTCGGGCGACGCCTCGACGACGACCGTATCGATGTTGCTGTATGCCTCGGCGCGCGGAGCGCCGACGCCGGCCCTGAATGCGATCGCGACGGTCGCGCTCGTGATCACCCTGGCGACCCTCGCGCTTGCATTCTTCCTCTACCGCCGCTTCGCAGGCGCTCGCGAGACCGCGGCTGTTGCGACACTCGAGATGTAGCTCGTGGCCGGCGAGATCCACCTGGCGGAACTGACAAAGGTCTTCGATGACGTCATCGCGGTCGACGGAATCGATCTGGAGATTCCTCCGGGCGAGTTCTTCACGCTGCTGGGCCCATCCGGCTGCGGCAAGACGACGACGCTGCGGATGATCGCGGGCTTCGAGCGGCCGACGAGCGGGCGCATCGTGCTCGACGGGGTCGACGTCGCGCGCGTCCCACCGCACAAGCGCAGCGTCAACACCGTTTTCCAGAGTTACGCTCTCTTTCCCCACCTCAATGTCGCTGGCAACATCGCTTTCGGACTGAAGTACCACAAGCTCGCGAAGGAAGAGCGGCAGCGGCGCGTCGCGGAGGTACTCGAGAGCGTTCGGATGGAGGGGTTCGCGCAGCGCAAGCCCGAGCAGCTATCCGGCGGCCAGCAGCAGCGGGTGGCGCTGGCGCGTGCCTTGGTCTTGACACCGCGGGTGCTGCTGCTCGACGAGCCGCTGGGTGCGCTGGACGCCCGCCTGCGGAAGGACCTTCAGGTCGAGCTCAAAACGCTCCAGAACGAGGTCGGCATCACGTTTGTCTTCGTCACGCACGATCAGGAGGAGGCGCTGACGATGAGCGACCGGCTCGCCGTCATGAACGACGGGCGAATCGAGCAGGCGGGCAGTCCTCGGGAGGTCTACGAGGAGCCGACGACCGAGTTCGTGGCCGACTTCCTCGGTATCTCGAACCTGTTGACGGGCGAGGCCGACGGGCGCGGCGGGCTCACGATCGGCGAGTGGACCTTCGTGTGCGGTCAGGGAGCGACCAGCGCGCGGGGCGACGTCAAAGCGATGATCCGTCCCGAGCGGATCGTGCTCGAGCCGTACGGCTCGAGTGGCCAGAACCGGTTGCCGGGGATGATCGAGCACTCGGTCTTCCTCGGCGGCATGCATGAGATACACGTCCGCGTGCTCGGTGGCGAGCTGCTGAAAGCGACAGTCGCCAATGACGGCTCCGCGCAGAATGTCAACCTCGAGCACGGCGCACCCGTGACGCTCCACCTGCCTGAGGATGCGCTACGTCTGCTTGCGCCGCCCGTGACTGCTCAAGCGGACAACGCAGCGGCTGCCGCGGAGCGTCCCGTGCGCACAGCGCCTTCGAGATAGCCCGCGGCCCACTGATCGGAGCCGCAGAAATACAGCGGTGGCGCGTGCGTCCCGTGCAGCGGCCCGACGCGCATGACATCGCCGGGCCACCAATGCGTGACGTACCCGAGTGTGAACGGGTCGAGAGCCCAGACGCGATAGTGCAGCTGCGTCGTAACGGCGGCCAACGGTCCGTAGAGCCGTGCAAGCTCGCCTTGGACGGTCTCGTCGCGCTCATCCCCGAGTGCGAGCAGCCAGGCGAGGCGCTCGGGTGCCACAAGCGCAGACAGGCCGCCCTCGCGTTGCGGCCACGTCGAGCCCAGCAGGCGCTCACCTTCCATTAGTCCGTTCGCCCCGACGTCGGCCCACACCGAGTGGTCGTAAAGAGCGACGACCTTCGCGGCGAATGCGTTGCGCTGACTTCGCAGGGAGTGGACACGAGCCGGATCGACACCGACCAGCTCGAGCCTTCGGACGACGCCGACCGGAAGCGCGCACACGACGGCGGCGGCGGCAAGCGTCTCACCTGAGGCCAGCGTGACTCTGCAGCCCGGGGAGCTGATCTCCACTCTGCGAACCTCCGCCGCCAATCGAACACGGTCAGCTAGCTCGCCTGCGATCCGCAACGCCACCTCGGCGCTCCCCTCTGCGACCTGAAGCGACTCCCACAGCTCGTAGGAGTAGAACGTGCGATCCCCGACTGCGGCGGCTTTGCGGAGCGCTGCGAGTAGCGACGTCTGCTCCGTCGATCCGTCGGCAAGCGCGAGCGACGCGACCTCGAGGCAGCGGGCAGTTGCCGGGAGGGCGTCGATCGATCGCAGCCAGGCGCCGACCGAGGTGCCGTCCAGCCGCGTTGCGTCGGGGTGAGACCAGGGGTCGTCCGGGTCTACGGATTCTGAGAGCTCTCCCCAGAGCCGTTCGCAACGCTCGTAGTCAGCCCGGTCCGCCGGCGTCGCGAAGGGATAGTCGGCGCTGCGCTCGACACCGTCCCAGAGGTCATAGGTCGAAAGTCCTGGCACTGCAACATAGCTCGGCTCCAACGTCAGTCCAAGCTCCGCGACAAGACCGAGATAGGAGGTGTGGACGGAGCCGACGACCTCCCCGCCGAGCTGCAGCGGCCGGCCGTCGTCGACGGGGACCTGCTCTACTCGACCGCCGACTCGGTCGCGCGCCTCGAGCACGATTACGTCAGTCCCGGCGGCCGCGAGATCACGTGCCGCACTCAGGCCAGCCAGGCCGGCGCCCAGGACGAGGACGTCGATCATGCCGCCAGCTCCCGGGCGACTGCGACCCGAGCCAACGACCTGGCCCGCCTGGGCGTGATCAGGCCCAGGTAGAGCATCGAGTCGAGACCGTCCCCGAGCGCCGCGAGCCGCCACGCCGCCGGGTCCGCTTTTACCGAGCCCGGGATCGAGCCGTCCTTTAGTCCGCCGGTGATGAGCTTCCCGAGACGCTCGACCCAGGCTCGGTACGACGCCTCGACGAGCGGTCGCAGCTCGTCGTCCAACTGCAGGCCGCTCCAGACATCATTCCAGAGCGCTCGCTGGGACCCGAACGGCGCCTCGGGGCCGATGCTTGCCAGCAGCGCAGCTTCGACCTGATCCGCCCCCGTCGCGAAACGGGAAACTCGCTCGGCCACTGCGTCCTGCCAGCGTCGCTCCGCCCAGTCGAACGCGGCTCGAAGCAGCTCCTGCCGGGTCGAGAAGTAGTAGTGGACAAGAGCCTTTGAAACGCCGGCCTCCTTAGCCACAGTTGCCATACGCAGTCCGTGTGCGCCGTCCCGCTCGATCACGCCCAGCGCGGCCTCGACGATCGACACCATCCGGCCGTCTCCAGGGCGTCTGTCCGCGGTGGGGTGCATGATCCAGTATCCTGACTGACCGGTCAGTCAGGCGTCGAGGGAGTGTGATGCTGGAGGCGGAAGCGACGGGACGCGTACCCCCGATCGAGCTCCCACTCGAGGCTGGATGGACGCTGCCTGCGAGCTGGTACTCCGCCGCGGAGGTGCTCGAGAAGGAGTGGAGCGAGATCTTTGCCGCGACTTGGCAGTACGCTGGCCCGGCCGAGCTCGTGCACGAGCCGGGAAGCTACTTTGCGTCGGAGGCCGGACGAATCCCGGTTGTCGTCACACGCTCTCGCGAAGGACGATTGCACGGACTCGTCAACGTCTGCCGCCATCGCGGCCACTTGGTCGCGCAAGGCGCGCAGTCGCGCGAGACGCTCCAATGCCCCTACCATGCGTGGACGTACGGGCTCGACGGGTCGCTTCGCCGAGCACCCCGCGCCGAGCGCGAGCCTGGATTCGACGCGACCGAGCTTTCGCTCCTCCCGGTTGCGACGGAGATCTGGGGGCCTTTCGTCTTCGTCAACCCGGACGCGGGGGCTGCGCCGCTCGTCGAAACACTTGGGCCGCTCGCCGAGCTGATCGCTGAGAGCGGCCTCGACCTTGGGGCGCTGCGTTTCCACTCGCACGTTGAATGGACACAGGATGTGAACTGGAAGACCGCCCTCGAGAACTACCTCGAGTGCTACCACTGTCCGACGGCGCATCCGGGATTCAGCAAGGTGATCGACGTCGATCCGGACGTGTACCGGCTCTCGACGGAAGGGCTCGTTTTGAGCCAGGTCGGCCCCGTGCGCGCGACCGCGCTGGAGGGCGCTGCCGCGTACGACCCTCGTGGCGACGTGCGCCAGTCGCAGTACCACTTCATCTGGCCCAACACCACCATCAACATCGCGCCGGGCCCGCACAACCTGTCAATCGAGCGGTGGGTGCCCAGAGGAGTCGCAAGGACAATCGAGGTGACGGACTACTTCTTTGGTCCGGACGTCTCCGAGGCGCGCATCGACGAGGTGATCGCCTTCGATACCCGGGTTGCGGAAGAGGATGTCGCGCTTGTCGAATCGGTCCAGCGCGGGCTCGACTCCGCGACGGTCATGCAAGGCCGGCTGATGGGAGCGAGCGAGCAGCTGATCGCTGCGTTCCAGCAACGGGTCGCCAACGCCATCGCAACCTAGCTCCCGTCACAAGGACGCACAAGGGATCGAGCCTGACCATCCTTCACGAAGCGTTCGCGGCGCTGGACAGAGCCGGACAGTTCCTGTCGGCGCATCTCGCCGGTGCAGAACGCGTCACCGGACAGCGAAAGGCAGAACGCACGCTGTCCTCATTAACCCGAAGGTCGCGGGTTCAAATCCCGCCCGCGCTTCCATGCAAGCGCAGGTCAGAGGCCTGATCGCCGACAGCCGCGGTCGGGCCTTTGATCATTTGTCCGTGGTTCGTCCGCGAGATCAGGCCGCACGAGTCGGCCGACGGCGGGTGAGTTTGGCACTCGGCACTAGGTCGGACGCCTGAATGGGGTCGCCAAGGCCAACATGACGGCGATGAGAGCGGCGAGTGTGAAGGCGGACACTCTCTCTCGAGGGCGAGCTGAACGCCACCGCGCCTACTTCACCCAGAGTTGGTCGAGCAATGCGCCCCATTGTGGGTGGAACTGGTAGTTGCCGACTCGCTTCGAGACGAGATCGACGACTCGGGCGTTGTACGTCGGGACGGTGACCGCCTGCGCGAGCAACTCGCGCTCGACTCGCTGCCAGAGCAGCGCGGCCGCGGGAGGATCTTCGGTCTGAACCGCCGTAGCGTGCTCCATCTGTGCGTCGATCGAGTGGTTGCACCACTCGGTTGGGTCGGCTTCGAGCTGGGGCGCTCCCGCCGAGAACGCGGAGCAGGCGAACTCCTCCCGGAGAAAGGACCCAGCCGAGGGAAAGTCGGCGATCCAACCGAAGTACCCGGTCTGGGCACGAACCCGTGAGTCGAGGATCTCATGGAAGTAGGGACCGATGTCGGAAGCCGGGCCAACCGATTTGATGCGCGCGCGGTAGCCGAGCGAGTCCAGAACAGAGACCATGTAACGCCCCTGGATGGCGTGCGGGCTCGGCACCCAGACTGTGACGTGGGCGCCAGCCGTGCCGGAGCTCTGAACAAGGCGCCGCGCGCGGTCGAGGCTCGCCGCTCCACCCGGAAGGTATGGACAGGTGCGCCTGTAGCCGGGCGAGTTCGGCGGCAGGATCTGGCAGGTCGGCGCGTAGGCGGCTCCAAGCAACTTCGCGAAGGCTTGCCGGTCGAAGGCGTAGTTGACGGCACGCCGAACCCGCACGTCGTCGAAAGGCGAAACACGTGTATTGAGGAAGAAGTAGAAAGTCGCCTCAGACGAGCTCATGTGGAGCTGGCTCGGGTAGCGCACCGAAAGGACATCGAGCTCCTGCTTCGAGAGGGGCGGCGCGAGGTACGTAGCGATGTCTGTCGCGCCGCGCTCGGCCGCGCGCGCCTCGGCGGACACATCAGCGGCTAAACGCCACGACCAGTCGATCGCGTCTGGATAGCCATCGGGTTGGGCGTCCACAGACCACTGCCGGAACCTCCGGTTGCGCACGAGCCGGATCAAATGGCGCCTCGGGCGGTACGTCGCTATCACGTACGGGCCGGTGGCCGGAATTGGGTTGACGCCAACGTCGCGCGCCGCAGTCCCGGCGGGAACGGCGAACGCGAAGGGCAGGGCCAGCTTTGTGAGGAAGTCTGCGTCGGGCGCGGTCAGATGAAACGTGACCGTGCGCGCTCCACGGTCGGCGACGACACCACGGGAAAGGTCGCACCTTCTTCCCGCGGTGCAGTGCTCGGCGCCCACGATCTTCCGGTAGAGCGGCGCTCCGCCGGACGGCAACCCGACCTCGAACACCCGCTCGAGCGCGCGTCTGAAGTCAGCGGGTGAAACGAGCTTCCCGTTCGAATAGCGGATGCCCGGACGGAGCTGGAACGTGTACGTCTTCCCGCCCTGTGTGGGGATCGGCAGAGAGACGGCGAGGTCTGGGACGAGCTGCGTCCCCTGCGCGCCACCGACTCGCCGAAAGGCGACGAGCCCATCGTTGGTCATGGTCAGGATCGACCAGCTTAAATTCGAGTAGGCGAGTGCCGGGTCGATGAAATCCGGTGCGCCGGCAAGCACCCGAAGCGTCCCGCCACGGTGCTCGGCTCCCGAGGAGCGCACGGACACGTACACGTCGTGAGGCGCGACCGCTAGGCCCTGGGGCCGATTCGCTAGCCGAACCCTGCTGACGGTGTCGTTGCTCGGATTGATGCGCGCCAGCGTCTCGGCTCCACCGTTTGCCACCCAGATGCCGCCCGCCCCCGCGGCAATCCCGTCTGGGCCATCGCCGACCTGGATCGTGTCGGTGACTCTTCCCGCTCGGGGATCGATCCTTGAGACGGTGCCGTCGGCGCGGTTTGCGACCCAGACCGAGCCGTGGCCTACGCTCACCGCGTCGGGGTCGGCCCCGACGGCGATCCGTTGCAGGACCGCTCCCGAGCGGGAATCGAGCGTGACGACGCTCCCTGTCGATTCCGAGATAACCCACAGGCGGCGAAATCCGACCGCGACGCCTGTGGCTCCAACGGCGGCGGGCAGCGTTCGCGTCACGTGGCCCGTATCCGGATCGATGCGGGAGAGCGTCCCGTCTGCGGCGTTCGCGACCCAGAGCGCGCCCGCGCCGAAAGCGATAGCGCTCGGACCGTTGCCGACGGCGATCGTCTGGACGACCTGATTCGTGGTCGCGTCGATGCGCGAGACAGTTCCGTCGAGCCCGTTTGCGACCCAAATTGCGGTGCCGCCCACCGCCAACCCGGCGGGCCCGCCGCCGACGGGGATCGTCTGGCGGACGACTTGGGTCGACCGATCGATCCGCGAGACGCTGTTGCCATCCGTGTCGGCGACCCAGGTCGCACCATCCCCAAAGGCGAGCGCACTCGGCGCCGTACCGGGGATGGAGACGAACGCCCGGATCCTGTCGCCTCGGGGATCGATGACGCCTACGGAGTTCGCGGGCAGGCCGGTAATGCGGCGTCCGCCCCGGGTCAGCTCAAGGGCTGCCGTGGCGATGCCCACGGCTAGTAGGACCGATGCGCCAACCGCGATGGCCAAGCCCGCTCGGCGGGTTCTCGCTGCCGCCTGCCCCCCGGTCGAATCGTCCGATCGACCTCTGAGCTTTGGATCCTGTCGGAGAATCGCCTGTTCCAGTTCCCGCAGTGCGGGACCGGGCTCGAGGCCCAACTCCTCGTGCAAAATCCGACGCCCCCGGCGATAGGCTTCCAGCGCTTCGGCCTGGCGACCGCTGCGGTAGAGGGCGAGCATCAGCTGAGCTCGTAGCCGCTCACGCAACGGGTTTGCCCGCACCAGCTCATCGAGCTCGGGAACGAGGTCGCGGCCCAGCCCCAGCTCGAGGTCGGCCTCGACGCGCTCCTCGACCGCGGCGAGCCGAAGCTCCTCGAGTCGCGCGATCTCGCCTTGCGCGAACTCCTCGTGGCGAAGGTCGGCGAGCGGCGGCCCACGCCAGAGGGCTAGTGCCTCACCGAGGAGCCTCCTCGCAGCGGTGGCATCGCCGCCCGCACGAAGTGCTCGTCCCTCGCCGAGGAGCCGTTCGAAGCGGCGAGCGTCGAGCTCGTCCGGTCCGACATCGAGGAGATAGCCGGGATGACGAGTCGCCAGGCGACCATCGCCGAGGGCCTTTCGCAGCTGCGACACGTAGACGTGCACGCTGTTTGCCGCGCTTGGTGGCGGCCGCTCGCCCCAGAGCTCGTCGATCAAGCGCGCGGTCGGCACGACCTCGCCGGCGTTCAGCAGCAATAACGCCAGGAGGCCGCGTTGCTTCTGGCCGCCGAGTTTTGCCGGGTTGCCGTGCAGGAGCACCTCGAGCGGTCCGAGGAGCAAGAACTCCACCGCGGCTCCCCTCGCCATCAACCGAGGCTAACACCGGCCAGCGAGCCTGCATAGCGCCGGTTTTCGCGCGGACCGCAAGCAGTTCTCAAGGCAATATCAAGCATCTCTCAACGGGTGCCTGCCAGCTTCCGCGCCATGGTCAAGCGACAGGTGTTCTGGCGAGGCGGCTGGCTCCTAGGCGTCTGCTCGGCGGCCGGCGTCCTGGCGACCGCTGCAGCGGTGGCTGCGCCGTCCCACGGCGAACGGTCGACCGTGGTGGTCCGCGTCGACGGCGGCTTCCACTGGCTCGACGCCGGCATCGGCGCAGTCGCCGCCTTCGCCGTCGTGCTCTTGGCCTACGGGCTCACGCTCAGCGTGGGGCACTCGAAGGGAAGGAGAGGAACATGACGGACGCACCAGGCTCGACGACGGGGAGGGTGAAGAAGCTCATTCTGCTCGTAGGCGTCATCGCGGTCGGAGCAAGCGTCGCCGTCGGGGTTGCCCTGGCGACCGCCCCCTCGGGCACGCGGACGGTGGACTATCAGGCGAACGGAACGATCCCCGACGCCGTGCACTACAACGTCGACGGGGTCAAGCTCCAGGTCAAAGGCCCGACGGACGCCGTCACGCAGACGATCACGTACGGTCCGCATTCATCCTCCGGCTGGCACAGCCATATCGGCATCGTGCTCGTGACTGTCAAGGATGGATCCGTAACCCTGTATCAGTCCGATTGTCTCGGGCGAACGTTCAACGCGGGAGACGTCTTCGTCGAGAACAGTGAGATGGGCTCGCTCGTGCTCCGAAACGAAACGGACGCGCCTGCGCACATCGCTGCGACGTTCGTGACTCCGAGCCCGGCCGTTCTTCGGGTCGATCAGCCGAACCCCGGTTGCGCGATCGGTTGAGCGTACGTTGGGGGCGGTCGCACTCGTGCGGCCGCCTCGACGTCGCCGATCGCTTCCACCTCTGGAGCCTTGCCGCTCGGAACCAGATCAACAGTTACCGCACGGAGTTCTTCGACGCGGTCGGAGAGGAACTTCCTCGCCCATGGTCTCATCGACCAAACTGCGTGACCCATTGGGCACAAGACCCAACGAGTGCCCAAACCGGGCGTAATCGTCCGGAAATCGCGCCAATCCGAGCGAAGCGGGAGAGACAGCGCGGCAACGAGTTCATCTTCTCCGACGCGCCGTGGGGGCTCGAACAGTTTGCCGGCCGGTGGCCGAGCTCCGTCGTACCGGCGCTGCAACCGGCAAAGCATGCTGCACCGAAATCCGCAACGGGGCGTGAGCAGGGTAGGTCTGGGCGGGCCTAGTCGTCGGTGGGTCGAACTCGCCCGCAGGAGGCCGGGCGGCGAGCCGAACGCCTAGGACGCTTCCCGTCCTCCCGGGCCGAGCTCGCAGCGGAGCCGGTTTCAGGCGTTTTTGCCTGGGAAGGGTCGCAGCGACCGTACTCATCGAGAAAGGGGTTAGCGAGATGGCCGATGTCCATAAGTTCTCTGAACAGGTAATTGACCTAGCGGAACGTCTCGAGGACGTAGCCGACGCGGCGAAGGGCAAGGGCGTTCGAAGAGGGAGTTTTGGGTCGCGCTGGGTGATTCTCCCGGCCGCCGGCGCGGGTCTGTACGCACTGGCCACAAGGGGTTCGTTCGCCCGCCAGGCTAAGGGCGTCATGAATCAAGCCAAGACGCGGGCCTCCGAATTGCCGGACGATCTGCTGAGTAGCGTTCGCGAGACATCGCAGAAGTCAGCTACCACGAGCGGAGGTCGAGCTCGTAGCCAGACCAGTTCCAGTCGTAAGACCAACTCCGCCCGAAAGACCAACTCAGCTCGCAAGACGCGTTCCAGTCGTTGACTGACTGCCTCGGCATCGAAGGGCAACAGGCTTGACGAGGCACTGACGGCTTGACGAGGCACTGACGCGATTAGGGGAGGGCAAAGAACCGCCCTCCCCAAGTAGGGGCGTTGGCGACTGGTCCGGCGAGGTGACAGGAAGTCGCTTAGCAAGGCGTTGTCGCAGCTTGGGCAACCTGGTTGAGCCAAATTTTGGTTGGGCGTTTGGGCACGGATTGGGCAGGTGCCGCCCCACAAAACCCATCACCACGCCACCGGAAGATAGGACTTGCCTGAGTTGAAAATGAGCCGAGCGGCCTATGCGACGAGACTGACCTCTTGCCATCCTTGCTCGATGCGGCTTTGCGGCCCTCGCCTCCGCGTCAGCGCGTGGCTTGTCCTCGCGCTCATCGCGGTGCTGACGTTCCGCTCCGCGCAGGCCACCGGCGCAGAACGAAAGCAGACAGATTGCACTTGGGGTGCCTCTTCGATTCGCGCTGAGGTCGTGGAGGGGAAGTTCGTCGTTTCTCCCGCGGTGACCTCGGGCTGCATCCCTCACTAAGCCAAGCAGAGTTTCGGCAAGGCTGGGAG
>Ga0207693_10000870_pt1 | contig 27000 bp, 6 predicted proteins | sample LARL81metaG_FD_184347 | JGI IMG/M metagenome (GOLD analysis project Ga0207693, IMG submission 184347) | Corn, switchgrass and miscanthus rhizosphere microbial communities from Kellogg Biological Station, Michigan, USA - LAR L8-1 metaG... | ecosystem: Host-associated > Plants > Roots >... | reverse complement strand
CGATCCGTGGTTAGGGTCGAAAGCGGCGCGGCAACAACCCATTCGCACCCGCACAGCCACGGCGACTACATCCACACGCACCCGCACTCGCACGCGCCGGAAGCACATCCTCACGCCGCGGACAAGACGCCGGTAGCGCGCATGGACCGGCTCTTCGGCAAGATCGGCATCTATCGACAGTTGCGGCCGCTTCTCATTGGCATCGTGCATGGTCTGGCAGGCTCGGCTGCCGTGGCCTTGTTGGTTCTGACTACCATTCGCGATCCACGCTGGGCCATTGCATACCTGCTGGTCTTCGGCGTTGGCACCGTCGCCGGCATGATGCTGATTACCATGAGCATCGCGTCAGCCTTCACTTTCTTTGGACGAAAACATGCAAACTTCAGCGTACGGCTCGGACTGGTATCCGGACTCCTCAGTCTCGCCTTTGGCCTGCTGCTGGTGTATCAGATTGGGTTTGGCAGCGGACTGTTCAGCGGACACCCGCACTGGACACCTCGCTGAAAAGTTCCTCGCTCAATCGCGCGGCAAAGCTGTATTGCTTCAAGACCTGGCTGATGATTCAGCAAGTGTTTTTTCGATGATCTGGCACGCCGGAGAAAGTTCTTCGATTTCCACAAACTTTTGCGACATTCTCCTGGCGTTGTCACGATAGGCGACATCTTCGAGCAACGTATCAATGCAGGATCCCAGCGTGCCGGCCGAAACTTCTTCCAACTGCAGACGAAGTCCAATCTTGTGGTAAACCACGCGGGCGGCGTTTCCGGGCTCGTCATAGTGGAGCGGGACCAGCAGCATCGGCACGCCCATGAAGATGCATTCCTTCACGCTGCTGAAGCCGCCATGTCCTACCATTACGGCGCAGCGCTTCAGCAGTTCTATCTGCGGGACATGGCTCATGAGCAAAGCATTCGCTGGACAATCAAATTCCTCCGGCTTCAAGTAACTTCCAATTGCCACCACCGCCTGAAGGGCCGGCCGTTCTCTTATTGCGTCCAGGAACATGTGAAAGAAGCGGGAAGCCTGCGGAGCAGCTTTGGTGGTAACCAAACTTCCGAGCGCGCAGAAGACGACCGGCCGGCGCTCTTCCAGGCGAGACCACGGAAAAGAATCGTCTTTTCGCTGCAGGTCGATCGATGCTTCAACGAAAAATGCGCCTTCCGGTATCTTGCGCCTCGGGAAATCAAGTTCTTTAGGACAAAAGACAAGTTCAGGGAGCATCAGGCGCGGCCAGGTCTCAACCGAAAAATCAATTTTGCCGAGGGGAAAACCGCAATCGCGCGCGAGCGCTTTCAGTTCACTGGAAATGTCCCATGCGCGGTTGCGAAACCTGCGCCGCAGAAACAGTTTTTTCCACTCAAGCATGATGCGCATGGAGGACAGCAATGAATCATCGGGCACCAGGTTCGTGCGGAATGGCGGCACAGACCGGTCTTCAACCGAAATCACGGTGCTGGAAAATTGGATGACGGGAATGCGTGTTTTGCAGGCTGCGATGCCTACCCATGGCATGCCGCTGGAAACCAGAAAAAGATCGGGATTGGTCCCGCTGGTGGCGCGGCTGATTTCGTCGTTGCGAAGAAGTTCACACATCGCGCGCAACCGTGCCTTGAATTCGGCGGCGCCATAGGCCTTCCCTTGGATTTCAGAAGCGGATTGCTTTTCCAATTCTCCTTTGGGGAATACCTGGGTGAATACGGGAAGCCAGTCGAATCCCTGGGCCCGTATCCGGTCCTCAGTGTCAGGTATGGTGAGATAGAAAATGCGATGACCGCGGTTCTGGAGTTTTCTGGCAAGCGCAAAGCTGGCGTTCATGTCGGCGGCCCAGTGAAATGGCATGAAGACGATGGTCGCCATATTTGCCCTTACCAGTCGAACGCCATCACACCGCGCGCCTGTGCCCGGCGGGAAGAAGACCTGTTTGGCTGCCGGGTGCGGACGTGATGGTGCGCCAGTTTACCAGCTGAATTTCGTTTTCCCGCAGGGCCGACTGAAACTGAACGCTCGTGACTATTTCAAAGTCCCGTTGCCGCCATGCGGCGCCATATGGCCGGCAATCGCCGGTGATGGCCCGCAACTCATCATCGTCAAAGCCAGGATGGACAATCAGGACATTCAATCCCGGCTTCAGCCCGCGCAAAGCCGAAAGGTAATATTCCTCCAGGTCGTCCGGTGAAAGCTTGAAGGGCGCTTGCAAAAGATAATCGACCGCCACATCGTGCGCGGTCACCGCGCCTTCGCGCGACGCGCAGGATTTCCAATGCTCGTCAATCAGGAAGGGCAGCCCAAACTCGCGGGCGGCCCTGATATAGGCGGTGATGTAGCCGGGCCGCGCAACCGAAAGCATATGGCTGTCCAGGTGAGTGGGATCCACGCCAGCCTGTTTTGCCAGCGTAATCTGCGCGGAGATCTCTTCCTGGACTTTCTCCGGTGACGCGCGCAGCAGAGTGTTTCTGGGCCAGAAATACCCCTTGTCGTCTACGAAGTCCGCTCCGTGGTCTCTTTGTGAAACCGGTCCCCATCGATAACTGTCCCATTCGCTGATCAACGTTGAATGTATTCCTATGTCGCATTCAGGATGTTGGCGGGTCCATTCTGCCGCTTCCTGAAAGCCTGGGCAGGGGACCATGAGGCTGGCTGAGTTCACCGCCCCACTTTCGAGCGCCATGGTGATCGCGCGATTCACGGAATGACACATTCCCAGATCGTCAGCGTGAATCATCAGCAGCCTGGAACCTGAAGAAGCTCCAGGAAATTGTGCGGCATTCGTCATGCGCAGAAAACTATACACGAATCACACAATCGCGGGCTCTCGTACAGTGCCGGCGAGTCCATGTTTTCAAAATGGTTCGTCCATTAGGCCCATGCTGGTATGACCAGTTGGCCGAGTGGCCCGAAAATTCCTGAAATTAGAAATTTTTTAGCTTCGCCTTGAGCGTGAGTAGATGTCTCACTATCATAAGCCGCCTAGTGGTTTGAGTATTTTTCTTTTCGTCGAACGCCACCGTGTAAGAGCAACGCAAGACGCAAGCAAGCAGCATTTTTTTCACGGCAGCGCCCCCTTCAGTGATGCCAGCCGCCATATCCAATCTCGTAGAGCTACTGCAAGAGCGAGTCAGGGATTGCCCCGGCCGCGCTGCCTACATTCTTCTCGCCGGGCAAGACCTGCGCCAGTCGAGCTTAACTTACAGTGAGTTGGATTCCCGGGCCAGGTCGATTGCCGCGCTTCTGCAAGGACTGCAAGCACAGGGCGAGCGAGCGCTGCTGCTGTATCCTCCCGGACTGGAATTTATCGCCGCGTTTTTTGGCTGCCTTTACGCCGGTGTAATCGCTGTTCCCGCGTATCCGCCTCGACTGAACCGCAACGCGCTGCGCATTGTGTCGATTGCAAAAGATAGCCAGGCATCTGTGGCGCTGACAAGCGCTGAGGTGCTTTCGCGGCTTAGTGCTTTGACGGCACATTCGCCGGAACTCGGCCGGTTGCGGTGGTATGCGACGGACTCTCTCCATCCCGATGTTGCGAACGAATGGCGGGATTATTCCCAAGAGTCCGAAGGCTTGGCCTACTTGCAATACACGTCCGGCTCCACGGCCACGCCCAAGGGTGTGATGATCACACACGCAAACGTCTTGCATAATTCCGGTTATCTGGCTAAGGCATTCCGGCACTCCGCACATGACGTCGCATTGAGCTGGCTTCCTCATTTTCATGATTTGGGACTGGTGCATGGAATCCTGCAGCCGCTGTACTCCTGTTTTCCCGGCTACCTGATGGCGCCCATGTCATTTCTGCAACGGCCGGTGGACTGGTTGCGTGCCATTTCGCGCTTTCGAGTCACACACAGTGACGGTCCCAACTTTGCCTACGAGCTGTGCCTTAACAAGATCACAGAAGAAGAAAAGAGAGAGCTGGATCTCAGCAGTTGGCGGATGGCCCTCACCGGCGCTGAGCCAATATTTCCAGATACTATCGACCGCTTTGCCGCGGCCTTTGTTTCTTGCGGCTTCAAGCGGACTGCGTTCTTTCCGGCTTATGGGCTGGCAGAGGCGACTCTGGTCGTCTCAGGCGGAAAAAAACATGCCGATCTTTCCTGTTGCTGCGTTTCTTCCGCGGCCCTGGAAGAAAACAGAATTGCTTTTGCGAATGAAGACAGCCCGGACGCCCGCATGTTGGTGGCCTCAGGCGCCGTTGGGCCCGGCATGGACGTTGCGGTCGTAGAACCGGCGTCGGGCCAGGAGTGCTCACCTGACCAAATTGGAGAAATCTGGGTGGCCGGTCCAAGCGTGGCGATGGGCTACTGGAAGCGCCCGCAGGAAACCGAGCAGGTTTTTAGGGCGGAACTGGCGGGAACAGGCGAGCGTCGGTTCCTGCGCACGGGCGACCTGGGATTCATGCGTGATGGATACCTCTTCATCACCGGCCGGCTTAAAGAGCTGATCATCATTCGCGGCAGGAACTATTATCCGCAGGATATTGAGCGGACCGCGCGCGATAGCTGTCCGTCGGTCCGCTTGGGAACCGGCGCGGCGTTCTCCGTCTCAGCCCGGACCGGTGAGCGCATGGTGTTGGTTCAGGAGGTCCAACGGCGGCAGAAACTTGAGGCCGATCAGATTTTCCGCAGCATTCGTGAAGCGATCGCCGAAGAGCACGAAGTTCAGCTCCACGAGATTGTCCTGGTAGCACCCGGCAGTGTCCCCAGAACTTCCAGCGGCAAGATTCAACGCAGCCTGTGCCGCAAAGAACTTCTGGAGGGCAGGCTGGCAGTGATAGAGCGGTGGCGTGCCGAACCGGGTCTTGCGGATACAGAAGCATGTCCCGATCTTGGCGATAAGGATGTTCAGTCCTGGCTGGTCGCGCAGATTGCTTCAGCAATCGGAGTTGATCCAGGCCGAATCGACGTTCATCGTCCGCTTGTGTCGTTAGGCCTGGACTCATTGAATGCGGTTGAAGTGGCGCATAAGATCGAGCGCACCCTGGGTCTGGCGTGGCAGGCTGCAAGTCTGCTGGACAAAACTCTCGCGGAATTGGCGGCCCATGCCGCACAGTCTTCAGCCGGCCGGCGCACCCAGGAAATGTCTGTTCTTGCGCCCGGAACGCCGCCTGAATATCCACTCTCTTATGGCCAGCAGGGTCTGTGGTTTCTGCATCAATTGGCGCCGGAAAGCACTGCCTACAATGTGGCGCAAGCCATCAGGGTGAAGTCCAGAGTTGATGTGCCGGCATTGCGGCAATCGTTCCAGGCATTGGTGGACCGTCACGCCTGCCTGCGAACCACGTTCACGGCCGTCGACGGCAGTCCTGTGCAGCGGGTCTGCGAACAACTCGCCGTAACTTTCCTCTTTGAAAATGCCCAAGGCCTCGGTGAAGCGCATATGCGGCAGCGGCTTGCAGAAGAAGCTGCCTATCGCTTTGACCTTGAGCATGGGCCGTTGCTGCGCGTTCATCTGTTTACCCGCGCTGCGGACGATCACGTCCTTCTGCTCACGGCGCATCACATCATTCTCGATCTATGGTCGCTTGCCCAACTGATGCAGGAGCTTGGAGTTTTCTACCAGGCGGCAATCCTGGGAAAGAGTGCCGTGCTTCCGCCCGCCAGTTCAGAGTATTCAGGGTTTGTGCGCTGGCAGAAGGAAATGCTCCTGGGCGATCGCGGCCGCCAACTCTGGTCGTACTGGAACAAACAGTTATGCGGAGAGGCCCCCGTCCTCGATTTGATGACGGACAATCCAAGGCCGCCTGTTCAAACTTATGGCGGCAGCTCACATCCATTCAGGCTGGGTTCCGGGTTGACGGAGAAATTGAAGAGTTTGGCGCAAGCGCACGGGGCCACCATATATATGACGCTATTGGCGGCATTTCAGGCGCTGCTGCACAGATACACGGGTGAGGAAGAAATAGAAACGGGGTCTCCGGTTGCAGGACGGACCCGCGCCGAATTCGCCTCTACCGTCGGCTATTTTGTGAACCCTGTGGTGCTGCGAGCAAGCATTTCCCCCGGTTCTACATTCGAGACTTTGCTTGCTCAGCTCCGCAGAACGGTCCTGGATGCGCTGGAACATCAGGATTACCCATTTTCACTTCTCACCGAAAAATTGCGGCCCGGGCGCGATTCAAGCAGGTCGCCTCTGTTTCAAGTCATGTTCGCGATGCAAAAGGCCCCTCAGTTGCACGAAGAAGGCCTGTCACTCTTTGCGCTGGGCGAATGCGGAGCGCGCATGCATCTGGGCGGGCTGGAGCTGGAGTCGATGAGGCTGGAGCAGCGGATCGCCCAGTTTGATCTCAGCCTGATTGTGGCGGAAGCAAAAGACGAGTTGGTTGCTACTTTCGAGTACAACACCGCGTTATTTGATCCAACCACTGTCAGCCGTATGGCGGAACATTTCACCACCTTGCTGCGCGGCCTTGCGGAGAATCCCAGCCGGCCGATCTCCGGCTTGCCATTAGGCGCGGCGCTATCTGCGAGCGGACCAACGCAAGCGGAGGGACAGGTACATTTCACCCCTGGCGTTTTGGTCCACGAATTATTTGAACGGCAAGCGGCCCGAACACCCGATGCTGCCGCGCTGATTTTTGAAGACGAACGCCTCACATACAAAGAGCTGAACGAGCGCGTCAACCAAATGACACTGCGCATGGCAAATCTACTCGAAAAGCCGGGAGCGCCGGTGGCACTCTGCCTGGAGCGCTCTGTCGAAGCGATTATTGCCCTGCTGGCGATTTTCAAGGCCGGCGCCGTGTACGTTCCCATCGATCCCGAACTTCCCAAGGAGCGCATTGCCTTTTTGCTCGATGATGCGGGCGTCAAGGTCATGGTGACCGGGCAGCGCTTTGTCCAGCTCTTGCCTCCGGTGAACGCCAAAGTGCTCTGCGTTGACGCAGAGCAACAAAGCGTGGTCCAGGCAAAAGTATCCCTCCGCGGCACAAGTTCTGAAGGTCCTGCTTACGTCATCTATACCTCCGGATCAACGGGGCAACCCAAGGGAGTGCTGGTTAGCCACGAAGCACTGAGCAATCACATGCAGTGGCTGGCCCGGGAATTCCCTCTCGATCACGACGACCGGGTACTTCACAAATATTCCTTAAGCTTTGACGCTTCGCTTGCGGAAATCCTTCATCCTTTAATCAGCGGCGCGGCGCTGGTGTTGGCGCGTTCAGGCAGCCAGTATGACATCGGCCATCTGATTGGCCTGATGCGCAAGCATTGCGTCACCGCCATCGATGTGGTCCCAACCATGTTGAAAGCGCTGTTAGAAGATGGCCGCATGCCCAGCTGCGCCAGCCTGCGGCGGATCACAAGCGGCGGAGAAAGTTTGCCGGCTGACATTATGCGGCGCGTCTATGAGCAGCTTGGAAACATTGAGCTGATCAATATGTACGGGCCTACGGAGGCAACGATTACAGCCTCTTTTCACCGATGCAGGCGGGAAGAGAACGCGTCACGGATTGCAATCGGCGTTCCTGTCGCAAACGCTGCGCTCCATGTTCTCGACCACGGCATGCAGCCGGTTCCCACGGGAATTCCAGGTGAAATCCATATCGGCGGAAAAGGACTGGCATATGGCTACATCAACCAGCCCGCGCTGACCGGAGAAAAGTTTGTTCCCGATCCATTCAGCATGCTCGCCGGGGCGCGCCTTTACAAAACCGGCGATCTCGGCCGCTATCGCGAAAACGGAGACGTTGAGTACATCAGACGGATTGATAAGCAGGTAAAAATCCGGGGATTCCGCATTGAATTAGCGGAGATTGAAGCTCAGCTTCGAAAGCATGGCGCTGTTCAAGATGCCGTTGCTGTTGTGAGAAGCCGCGCCGGCGGAAACAAGTACATTGCTGCTTATGCGCAATGCGCCGGCGGGGAACAGGTCACCGCTGCACAGTTGTGCGCCGGCCTGAGAGAACGGCTGCCACAGTACATGGTGCCGGCAGCTATCAGTGTGTTGAAGAGCTTTCCTCTCCTCCCGAATGGCAAAGTGGATTTGCGCAGATTGCCTGAACCAGAGGAACTCCTGCTAAAAGATGAACTTGTTTTGCCCCGCGATGCGACTGAAAAGACACTGGCAAAAATCTGGCAGGAAGTTCTGGGGCAAAAAGAAGTTGGGATTCACAGTAATTTCTTTGAGCTAGGCGGCGACTCTATTCTCAGCATTCAAATCGTCTCGCGCGCCAGAGATGCCGGGCTGGTGATCAGTCCAAAGCAGGTTTTTCAATTCCAGACAATTGCCGGTTTGGCCCAGGTGGCAGGAAGGGGCCCCGCGAAAATTATTTCCAGGCAGTCAACCGCGGAAGGCCCGGTCCCTCTATCGCCGATTCAACAGTGGTTCTTCGAGCAGGAATTGCCTGAACCTCATTTCTATAACCAGTCCATGATGCTTGAAGTAAAGCAAACGCTTGATGCGAAGCTGCTGAAAAGGGCCGTCGAAAATCTGGTTCTTGAGCACGACGCATTGCGGCTGCGCTTTCACCGCGCGCCGCAGGGTTGGCAGCAGGTATGTGCTGGGCCCGAGGTGAACGGAATCTTTCAGCACATTGTTCTGTCGCAGCTATCACCGCGCGAGCAATCCGAAAGAATTGAGGCCATTACCCGCGAAGCCCAGGCCGGTTTGAGTCTGGAAACCGGGCCTTTGATGCGCGCTGTTTATTTTGGCGGCGCGGAGGGAGTCGACAGGCTGTTCATCGTTATTCATCATCTGGCGGTCGATGGCGTTTCCTGGCGTGTAATCCTCGATGACCTGCAGTCAGCTTATGAACAGTTAGAGCGTGGAGAGGAGATTCGACTTCGAGAGAAGGGTCTTTCATTCAAACAGTGGTGCGAGCTGCTGCAACAAAAAGCCCAGGACGATGGCGTACTGCAGGAATTTGGATATTGGTCAGCACAGGTATCCAGCGCCGTGCCGCGATTGCCTTTGGATCATGCGGGAGAGAACTTGGTTGAAGACTCCGCCATAGAGACTGCTTTCTTGGGCCGCGAAGAAACGCAGCTTCTGTTGCGCAAAGTCCCGTACGCTTATCGCGCTCAGATAAACGATGTATTGCTTACCGCGTTGGCGCAGACTCTGGCTGCGTGGACTGGCGAAAGCCGCGCCCTGTTCGATCTTGAAGGGCATGGTCGTGAAGAAATCATTGACGGCGCTGACCTGTCCCGAAGCGTCGGGTGGTTCACTTCTTTGTTTCCAGTGTTGCTGGAAATCGATCAATCTGCTCTTCCGGCAGAAGCGTTGAGATCAGTCAAAGAACAATTGCGGCGGGTTCCCAGCCAGGGGGTCGGTTATGGCCTGCTTCGTTACCTTGGCAAGGATGAAAATGTTTCGCGGGAGCTCAGGAAACTTCCGCAAGCGCAGATAAGCTTCAACTATCTTGGCCAGTTGGACCAGATATGCTCGCCCGCCTCTTTGTTTTCGCTTGCGGAGACGCCATTGACAGCGGCGCAAAGCAGCCTGGGAAAACGCAGCTATCTCATCGAAGTCGATGCTTATATAAAGGATGGGCAACTTTACGTCTTATGGGGATACAGCAGTCTTCTCCACCGCCGGGAGACGATCCAGCAGCTTGCCGGCAATTTTATCGGAAAGCTGCGCTCCCTCGTCCAGCATTGCGCTGAGCGAAAATATACGCCCTCTGACTTTTCCCTGATCCAGTTAACGCAACAGCAAATCGACCGGATTCAGCAAGCCCATGGACAGATGGAAGACATTTATCCGCTCAGCCCCATGCAACACGGAATGCTCTTCCACAGTCTTTTTGAGCCGCGCAAGGGTACTTATCTAACGCAATTGATATGTGAATTGGAGGGCGATCTCGACCGGATTGCATTCCGCGATGCCTGGCGGCGAGTTGTGGGCAATTGCGCGGCTTTGCGGGCTGGGTTCGAATGGGAGATCGTGAGCGACGAGCCGGTACAGGTCATCAGGCAGAACGTGGAATTGCAATGGCAGGAAGAGTATTGGAATACGCTCAGCAGCTGGCAACAGGAAAGTCGCCTGGAAACTTACCTGAAAGAAGACCGCGAGCGGGAAATTGATTTGCGGCAGGCGCCTCTCATGCATTTTGCGCTGCTCCAGACTGCCGCGGCAAAACACAAATTTGTCTGGAGCAGTCATCATCTGGTGATGGATGGATGGTCTCTGCCGATCGTCCTTAACGATGTCCTGGAGTGCTACATAAGTTTGCGCCGCAAGCAGCCGGTCAAGCTACGGCCGGAGCGCCTCTATAGCAAATATATACAGTGGCTCCGCGCGCAAGATCTTGCCAGGGCCGCCGATTTCTGGAGACGCTTCCTCGAAAGCTTTGATGCATCAACGTCTTTGAGTTCTCTGCTGCGCGTTTCCCCAGGCAACGGCTCCGGTGAAAATTTCCAGGAACAGCAAACCAGCCTTTCTGAAGATTCCACTGCCCGATTGCAGGCGCTCTCGCGCCAATGCCGGGTGACCCTGAACACGATTGTGCAGGGCGCCTGGGCATTGCTGCTCAGTCGCAAGACAGGTAAAGACGACATTATCTTTGGCGTGGTCTGCTCGGGCCGGCCGGCGCAATTGCCCGATGTGGAATCCATGGTCGGACTTTTTATCAACACCTTGCCAATGCGGGCCCAAATTGAGAGGAAAGCGAACTTAGTCGACTGGCTGAAGCTCTTGCAGGAGCGCCAGACTGAGATGAACCAATTCGCATATGCGCCTCTCTCGCAGGTGCAGTCATGGAGTGGTTTGCCTCGGGAAGTTCCGTTATTTGAAAGCATTCTGGTATTCGAAAACTATCCCGCCGTTGCATGGGCCGGCGCATCAGCGTCGGAGCTGCAAATCGCCAACGTGCAATCCAGAGAAAGATCGAATTATCCAGTTACGTTATGGGTAATTCCGGAGCGGGAGCTGCGCCTGAAGATTGGCTACGACGCAAATCGGTTGCGCGGCGCCGGCATCGCGGGCTTGCTGCGTGACTATCAAGTGTTGCTTGAAGCGATTGCAGCCAATTACGAGCGAAGTATTTCAGCGGTTTTGCAATCCGGTGAACTGCCGGCCGAAAAGTCAGAAGATCTCCCGTTGGCGCATAAGGAAACAGACGAGCTGCGCGAGGGAACAGTGCCTGACTTTGCGCACAGCGCCAGACAAGGAGAGATCTAAGCAATGAGCAGCGCTTCGCATTCGGCTGAAGTTGCGGCGAAAAAAGGCGATCTCGCGAAGCAAGCGCCTGAAGAAAGCGGCGGCCCCAGTTCGTCCAGGCGCGTAAAAAAGAGCGGCCACGCGATCCATCAACTATTTGAAGCTCAGGCGCTTCGTTTGCCGGCCGGTGTCGCCGTTGTTTTTGAGGACCAGGCGCTGACTTATCGGGAATTGAACGAGCGGGCCAATGCCCTGGCGCACCATCTGATAAATCTTGGCGTACGGCCTGAAGCTGTAGTGGGTCTGTGCGTGGAGCGGTCTGTCGAGATGCTCGTGGGAATTCTCGGCATTCTCAAGACTGGGGCTGCTTATCTCCCTCTCGATCCTCATTATCCACCGAAGCGGCTGGCGCTGATGCTGGCGGACACAAACGTTGGATTCGTAGTGACGCAAGAACACCTGGTTTCCCTGCTTCCACAGGAAGGCATGGCAATCGTCTGTTTCAACAGAGACCTGAAGCATATTGAGAAGCAAGCCGTGGAAAATCCGGCCGTTCATGTGCTCAGTGAAAATGCTGCCTACGTGATCTACACGTCGGGCTCAACCGGAAAGCCCAAAGGAGTTGTCGTTACGCACGGGAATGTGTTGCGTCTGTTCACAGAGACGCGGCTATGGTTCAACTTTTCCCAGGACGATGTATGGACGTTTTTTCATTCTTACGCATTTGACTTCAGCGTATGGGAGATGTGGGGCGCGCTGTTTCACGGCGGCAAGATTGTGATTGTCCCCTATCTTGTCAGCCGAAGCCCGGAAGCATTCCATGAGTTGCTCTGCCGGGAGCGCGTAACGGTGCTGAGTCAGACGCCTTCATCTTTTCGCCAGTTAATTCAGGCTGATGCGCAAGAGGTGAATCCCGGCGGATTGGCGCTGCGCTTGGTAATCTTCGGCGGCGAGGCATTGAACTTGCAAAGCCTGAAGCCATGGCTGGAGCGCCATGGAGACGAGCGCCCGCAACTGGTGAATATGTTCGGCATCACTGAGACCACAGTGCACGTCACGTATCGCCGCATTCTGCATGATGACGTTGCTGCCAAACGCGGCAGCGTTATTGGAACGCCCATTCCAGATCTGCAAGTACACGTGCTTAGCGAACAGATGGACACGGTTTCCGAGGGCGAAGCCGGGGAAATGTATGTCGGGGGCCAGGGTTTGGCGCGAGGTTATTGGCGCCATCCCGAGTTGACCGCGGAAAGATTTGTTCCCGATCCCTTCAATAAAGAACCTGGCGCACGGCTCTATCGCACGGGCGATCTTGCGCGTTTACGAAACGCGGACCTGGAGTACCTGGGACGCATCGATGATCAAGTAAAGGTGCGCGGCTTCCGCATTGAACCGGGGGAAATCGAATCCGCAATCATGCAGTGCCCCGATGTGACGGAATGTGTGGTCACTGCGCTGCTGGACGAAGACGGCGACAAGCGTTTGGCTGCTTACGTGGCCGGCGGCAATGCTTTGCTGGACCTGGATGAATTGCGCAACAGCCTAAAAGAGAGGCTGCCGGACTACATGCTGCCGGCCGCTCTCATTCCAGTAAAAGCCCTGCCTCTCACTGAGCATGGCAAAGTAGATCGCCGGTCATTACCACAGCCGCAATGGGGAGCGCCCGCCTCCGTGACCGGCCATATGCCTCCGCGTACGCGGGTGGAAGAAGTTCTGGCCGAGGCATGGAAGGACGCTCTTGGACTCGGCAGCATTGGCATTGATGACAATTTTTTCGATGCCGGCGGCGATTCCATACGCAGCATCAAAGCTCGCGCAAAGGCCCTGGAAAAGGGAGTGACCTTTACACTGCAGCAGCTTTTCCAGAATCCCACGATTCGCAAGCTGGGTGACGCGATCAAACACGCGCAAGTAACACCAGAGGTCAGCAGCCCGTCAGCGCCCTTCAGCATGATCTCACTGGCGGACCGCGAGAAAATGCCGGCGGATGTTGAGGACGCGTATCCCATCTCTCAGTTGCAGGCGGGCATGGTCTTTCACAGCGAATACAGCCCGGACTATAGCATTTATGTCAGCAGCCTTCGTCTGCGTCTGCCCTTTGACGTTGAAAAAATGCAATCGGCCCTTGATCAGATGGCAGTTCGGCATGAAATGCTGCGCACATCGTTTGATGAAGACATCTTCAGCCAGCCATTGCAGCTTGTGCATCGCAACGTGCGGCCTGAATTGCACGTGGAGGATTTGCGACATCTGGCGAATGACGAACAGCAAAGCCGGCTGGATCAATGGCTCAAGGAAGAAACCCGGCGGAGATTCCGATGGAGCGAAGCGCCGCTGCTGCGCTTCCATGTTCACCTGCTGAAGAACGACGAAATCCAGTTCACCATGAGTGAACCGTTCCTTGATGGCTGGAGTGTGGCTTCATTGTTGACAGAGCTGTTCCATCGGTACTTTGCTTTGCTGAACCAGAGACAGCTGACCGCCAGTCCTCTTCTGGCCGCGTACAAAGATTTTGTGGCATTGGAGCAGGAGGCTCGCCAGTCAGAGCAGTGTCGCGACTACTGGAACAGGATGCTGGCTGGTGCCACGGCCACCCACATTGTGCATCGCAGGATGGCCCCGCCTGCGGAAGCTCTGGAGGTGAGAAGGTTCGCAGTCCCAATCTCACAGGAAGATTCCGAGCGTTTGAAAAAGGCGGCGCGCGGAGCGAGCGTTAGTTTGAAGGCGCTGTTGCTGGCAGCGCACATGAAAGTGGTCAGTGCATTGAGTGGCCAGGCTGAAGTCTTCACCGGACTGTTGATCAACGGCCGTCCTGAGATCAAGGATGGCGAGCAGTTGATTGGCGCTTTCCTTAACACGGTCCCTTTTCGCATGGGCCTGGAGAGCGGCAGGTGGACCGGCCTGGCACAGCGCGCTCAGGAAGCTGAAAACCGGTTGCTGCCTTTCCGCCGCTATCCGATCCAGGAATTGCAGCGCCTTCACGGTGCGGAGCGGTTATTCGACACGATCTTTAACTACACACATTTTCACGTGATGGGAGGGTTGCCGGAGATTCCCGGGCTGGAAGTGCTGGATGTACGCGGATCGGAGCAGACGTATTATCCGCTAACCACGCAATTCAGCGTGAACGAATTCACCTCACGCATCGAACTCGCGCTCGACTACCGCACCCTAACGCTCGATGAAGATGAGGTCCGGGAAATTGCGGCGTGTTATGGCAGGGTCATCGCATCCATTGCAGAGGACCCATCTTCGCACCACGACTCCTTGTCGCTGCTATCGCCGGAACAGCATCGGACCCTGGTCAGGGAACTCAACCAGACCAGCGGGCCATTTTCCCAGGGCAAGTGCCTCCAGCAACTTTTTGAGCAGCAGGTACACATTGCTCCGGAAGCGATAGCTGTGATCTGCGAAAACGAAAGACTTACATACAGTGAACTCGACCGGCGCGCAAATCAGCTGGCGCATCATTTGCAGGGGCTTGGAGCCGGCCTGGAATCACTGGTGGGCATCTGCATGAAGCGCAGTCCGGAGATGCTGGTGGGATTGCTGGGAATTTTGAAAACCGGAGCCGCGTACCTGCCGCTTGATCCTGCATATCCGAAAGACCGGCTGGCATTCATGATTGCGGATGCCTGCGTGAAGCTTGTGGTTACCCAGGAAGACCTGGAGGAGAGAACTTCAGAGTGTGCCCAGCACGTCTGCCTTGATTCCGATTGGAAGGAGATCGAGAAGGGAAGTGGCATCTCACCCGCCGCTGTGACCAGCCCAGACAATCTGGCCTACGTGATTTATACCTCGGGCTCAACCGGCAAACCCAAGGGGGTCTTGATAGAGCATCGCGGAGTGGTCAATGTGATTGAAGCGTCTATCAAGAAATTTGGTATTCACCGCGGCAGCCGCGTGGCACAACTTGGGTCGCTCAATTTTGACGTTTCTGTGTTGGAGATATTCAGCGCATTGCTCAGCGGCGCCACTTTGTTCCTGGTTGATTCTATGGTGTCGATGTCCGGCGTGGAACTGGGCAGGTTCTTGCGAGAGAACGGGATTACAGCCATGGCCATTCCGCCTTCGCTGCTTGATCTTGTTCCTGCGGGCGATTATCCGGCGCTACGATCAATCGTGGTTGGCGGTGAGGCGTGTACGGCAGAGGTCGCCGCGCGCTGGTCTGGTGGCAGACTCTTCTTCAACGCTTACGCGCCGACCGAAGCCACTATCTTTTCGACGCTCAAACTTTGCCCACAAGGCCAGCGGCAGACGCCTTCGTTGGGCGGTCCAATTCAAAATATGCAGGTCTACCTGCTGGACCATCATGGCCAGCCTGCGCCAGCGGGAGTTCCCGCTGAGCTTCACATTGGCGGCGTTGGTGTGGCCCGGGGCTATTTGAGCCGGCCTGAGCTGACGGCAACGAAATTTATTCCCGATCCATTCAGCGGTGCGCCCGGCGCAAGACTCTACAAAACCGGTGATCTGGCGCGTTTCCTTCCCGGCGGCAACCTTGAATTCCTGGGACGCACCGATCACCAGGTCAAAATACGCGGCTTTCGTATTGAGCTTGCAGAGATTGAGACGGTGTTAGGAGAGCATCCGCTGGTGCGAGAAGTTGCCGTGATCGCGCGTGAAGATGCTCCGGGTGATAAACGGATTGCCGCCTACATTGTGGCGCGCGAAGGGCATGCGCCCGACGTCAGCGATTTGCGCAATCACCTGAAGCGCAGGCTGCCGGACTACATGCTGCCCTCTGTCTTTGTGACGCTGGAATCGATGCCGCTTTCAGAAACCGGCAAGATCGACCGCGAGTCCCTGCCCGTCCCGGAACAATCAAGGCCGGCGCTGGAACAGAGTTATGTTGCTCCGGCGACCTCCCTCGAAAACATTCTTGCCGGCATCTTTGGCGAAGTACTCAAGATCGAGCGCGTCGGTGTCGGCGACAACTTCTTCGAACTCGGCGGCCACTCGCTGTTGGCGGCCCGCGTAGTTTCAAAAATTCGGCAGATTTTTGCGATCGAATTACCCGTCAGGCAATTATTCGAGGAGCCGACAGTAAGCGGCCTGGCAGGTGCGGTGTTGAAGAACGAGAGAGCGCGGATCGAACGCACCGCCGAACTGCTGTGTGAGATTTCCGCAATGTCCGATGATGCGGTGGCTGCCATGCTCCAAGAGCCGCTGGAGCGTGTCCGGAAGGAGAAGGCCTCATGACTAGTGTGGCGCTTTCCGGCCAGCGGCAGGCGTTGCTGCAGAAATTATTGCGCGCGGAAGGCTTTCGCGCATCCGACACGGACCCGATCCTGCCCAGAGAGCAACACGGCCCTGCTCCGTTATCTTTTGCGCAGCAAAGGCTGTGGTTTCTCCAGCAACTGGAGCCGGAGAGCTACGTTTACAACATTCCCGTGGCTTTAAGAATTGAGGGGCCGCTGAATCTTGCTGCGCTAGAGGAGAGCATGAACAAGGTCATTTGTCGCCATGAGTCGCTGCGCACAAGTTTCAGGACGGCGAATGGTCAGGCATTTCAGTTCATCAATCCGCCGTTCAGTTTGCATTTGTCTCCCGAGGACATTGAAGCAGCGACCGAGACCTTGCGCGAAAGAGAAATTGTTAACCGGGCAAACCAGGAACTGCGGCACGCATTTGATCTGACGCAGGGACCTCTTCTAAGGGCCGCGCTTCTGCGTTTTTCTGAAACCGACCATGTGTTATTGCTGACCCTGCACCACATTGTTGCGGACGGATGGTCCATTGGGGTGTTGCTGCGCGATCTCGGCGCTTACTATGGCAGTTCTCAAGGACGGCGGCCAGATCTCCCGCCGTTGCCTATTCAATATGCGGATTTCACCGCCTGGCAACGCCATGAGAAACATAACGCGCTATTGGCCGCGGAGCTCGCGTACTGGAAACACGAACTGGCCGGCATTCCTCCCCGGCTCGAATTGCCGACCGATCGTCCGCGTCCTGAGCGCAGAACGTTTCGCGGTTCGAATATTCCGTTTTTAGTTTCCAGAAAACTGCAAGAGCGACTTATGCAGTTGGGCCAGAGCGAAGGCGCCACTCTTTTCATGGTTTTGCTGGCTGCTTTCAATGTCCTGCTGCATCGCTATAGCGGCCAGGAAGACATTGCTGTGGGCACGCCCGTGGCCCAGCGCAACCGGCCGGAGATTGAGGAATTGATTGGATTCTTCGTCAACACTTTGGTTTTGTGTACGCAATTATCCGGCGACTTTACCTTCCGGGAATTGCTTCGCAGAGTAAAAGAGGTCTCACTTGGGGCTTTCGCGCACCAAGACCTGCCGTTTGAAAAACTGGTTGAAGAATTGCATCCGCAGAGAAATTTGGGCCAGTCTCCTTTGTTTCAAGTGATGCTGGACTTGCAGAATGCACCGATGGCGTTGGAACAAATCAGCGGTTTGCGTTTGTCCCTGGCCCCAGTGGAAACGGACACGGCAAAGTTTGATTTGACTTTGACGTTCTGCCAAACCAGCCAGGGCCTGGACGCGGCGCTGGAATACAGCACGGAACTTTTTGAGGAAGCCACGGCGCGCCGAATGGCGGCTAACTTCCTGACTCTGCTCGAAGGTATTTCCGAACATCCAGACAGACAGATTGCTCTTCTGCCGCTGCTGACGGAACCAGAGAAACAAAAGCTGTTAGTGGAATGGAACGATACCAGGCTGGACCACACGGAGTACGCCCACGTCCAGCGCCTCTTTGAGCAGCAGGCGCAACGAGTTCCGGACGAAATCGCGGTAGTGTGCGCAAGCGAAGCGCTCAGCTATGTGCAACTAAACCGGCGCGCGAACCAACTTGCGCGTTGTCTCCGGCATTCGGGGGCAAAGCCAGGGAATTTGATTGGCGTTTGTCTCGATCGCTCAACGGAAATGCCGTTGGCAATTTTAGCCGTGCTTAAGGCCGGTTGCGCTTACGTGCCGATCGATCCAGCCTATCCGGAAGAGCGGTTGGTTTTCATGATCAGAGATACACAGTTAAAAGCTCTGATAACGAATTCCAGGTTATTGCCGCGCATACCCCAGATGCCGCTCCAAATCATCTGCACTGATAGAGACAGCGCTGTAATTGCAAGTGAAAACGCGGAGAACCTTCCGGACACCTCTCTGCTCGATCATCCCGCTTACGTGATTTACACATCTGGTTCGACCGGGAACCCAAAGGGAGTAGTCGCTTCACATCGCAACCTTGTGCATTCGACTCTCGCCCGCATGGCTTATTACGCCGAGCCGGCCAGCGCGTTCCTTTTGCTTCCATCTTTTAGTTTTGATAGCTCTATAGCCGGTCTCTTCTGGACGCTGTGCCAGGGTGGAAGGCTGGTTATTCCAGAGGAAGGCAGCCACCAGGACTTGGCATATCTCGGCCAATTAATTGAGCGGCAGTCCATATCGCATTTGTTATGTCTTCCATCGCTCTATCGGCTGCTGCTGGAGCACGAAGAGCGCAGGCTGAGACCGTTGCGAGTGGCTATTGTAGCCGGCGAACCATGTCCTGCTGGCCTGGCTGAGTCCCACCGCCAGCGAGCACCGCAGGCCTCTCTGTTCAACGAATATGGACCTACGGAAGCAACTGTGTGGAGCACTGTTTACGATTTTCGATCCTTCGCCGGTGGCAACACGGTTCCTATCGGCCGCCCCATTGCCAACACAACGCTCTACATTGTCGACCGGCATCTGCAACCGGCGCCAACCGGCGCAACCGGCGAACTTTACATCGGCGGTGAAGGCGTGTCGCAAGGGTATTTAAACCGCGCCGAGCTTACTGCGGAAAGATTTATTCCCGATCCTTTCAGCCGCGAACCTGGAGCCAGGTTATATCGAACAGGCGATCTCGGTCGGTATTCTCAAACCGGTGATATCGAATTTCTAGGACGAGCAGACTTCCAGGCAAAGGTCCGCGGGTACCGTATTGAGCCCATGGAAATTGAAGTGGCGCTGGCTCAGCATCCTTCGATCCAGCAGGCTGTGGCGCTCATCGACGGCAACAATTTGAGGGCTTACGTAACGCTAAAGCCACAAACCAGCGCACGCGCCAATGAACTGCGCAGCCATCTCAAAAATAAATTGCCCGATTACATGGTGCCGGGTTCGTTCGTCGTGCTGGAATCTTTTCCGCTGACCGCTACCGGCAAGATTGACCGGAAAGCGCTTGCGGCGATGGAATCACCGGAACATGAGCAGGAATTTGTTGCACCCCGAACGGCGCTGGAACAAGTGCTCGCCGGCATCTTCTCCGCTGTGCTCGGGATCAATCGAGTTGGCACGCTGGACAATTTTTTCGAAATGGGCGGCCACTCTCTTATGGCGACTCAGGTCGCCTCCAGGGTGCGCGAGTCGTTAGGGATCGATTTGCCGTTGCGCAGGGTTTTTGAAGAGCCTGCAGTTGGAGTGCTTGCAGCCGCAATTCTGAGTGACGCGGCGGACCGTCTCCGGATTGAGCGCGTGGCTGAATTGTTGTTGCAGTTCTCACAGGTTTCCGACGAACAGGCGGAAGCGTTGCTCGCGCATGCGGCGGGCTCCGAAAACAAGGGGCAGTTATCATGAGCAGCATCCACCGCGACACATTCCTGGTCTCTCCTAAAAAACGGGCGCTGATTGAGGCGATGCTGCGCAAGGAGGGAGTTGTCTCCGCAGCTGCCGATCAGATTCCCCGTCGTGGCGACCGTGGGCCGGCTCCGCTTTCCTTTGCCCAACAAAGACTATGGTTCTTCGATCAATTCGAGCCTGGCAGTCCTGTATACAACTTGACCGCGCCTATCGCCTTTGAAGGGAATCTCGATATCACGGCCCTGAACAGGGCCTTCAATTTCATCGTGCAACGGCACGAAGCGCTCAGAACCAGGTTTGATTTCCGTGATGGGCAACCGGTACAGATCATCGCGCCTGTTCAGACGATTGACACGCGTCTCATCGATCTCAGCCATTTTCGGCAAGATGAACAACAGGCCAAAACCGAGAATATCCTTCGCGAGGAGTCCATCCGTCCCTTTGATTTGAAGCAAGGCCCGCTACTGCGGACGACGCTGCTCCGCATCCATGAAAAAAAGCACATCCTGTTATTTGCGGTCCACCACATCGTGAGCGACGCCTGGTCTACCGGCCTCTTGATCCATGAGCTTGGCGAGCTCTATGCGGCGTTCGCCGGCGGGAGAACTCCCAATTTGCCTGAGCTGCCGATTCAATATTCCGATTTTGCCGTGTGGCAGCGGCAATGGCTGCAAGGCGCCGTGCTCAACGAGCAACTCGCATATTGGAAGAAACAGCTTGGCAATAATCTCCCTGTACTGGAGCTGCCCGCGGACCGGCCGCGGCCGCTACTGCAGACATTTCACGGTTCCACGATTTTGTTTTCGCTCCCACCTGCGCTGTCAAAGTCGCTGAAAGCGCTAAGCCAGTCGGAAAGAGCCACGCTTTTCATGACGCTCCTGGCCGCGTTTAAGGTCCTGCTGCACCGCTATACCGGTCTGGAAGACATCACGGTAGGAACGCCGATTGCCAACCGCCAGCGCCATGACCTGGAAAACCTGATCGGATTTTTTACCAACACCCTGGCCATTCGTACGGATTTGTCCGGTAATCCGGCATTCCGTGACCTATTGAAGATGGTCCGCGAAACATTGCTGGATGCCTATGCTCATCAGGACCTTCCCTTTGAGTATCTGGTGGAAGAGCTCCATCCGGAACGTACTCTGAGCCACAGCCCGCTCGTCCAGGTTTTGTTTGTGATGAAGCACACGGAGCCCGACCTGAAGCTTCCGGGACTGCTGGTAACGCCGCTGCACAATGATTTTGGGACGGCAAAGTTTGACCTGACTTGCTACATGGATGACCGAGGCGAACACGTTGGCGGCGCGATTGAATACAACGTGGATCTCTTCGACAGGCAAACAATGGAACGCATAGCTGGTCACTTCCAGGAATTGCTCGCTTCAATTGTCAGCAATCCGGCAGAACGCATATCCGATCTCTGCCTGCTGTCCGGAGCAGAGAAGCAGCAACTGTTGTCACAATGGAACCAGACGCAAGCCGCTTACCCCGGGGTTTGCGCGCACCAGTTGTTCGAGGAACAAGCTGCGCGCACGCCAGACGCTGCCGCTGTGATGTTCGCAGAGAGCCGCCTCACTTATCGGGAGCTGGATGCCGGCGCCAACGAGCTGGCCGGGTATTTATGCTCACTGGGCGTTGGGCGGGGCGCGATTGTGGGCATTTTCATGGAACGCTCGGCGGAAATGATTCTCGCCGTCCTCGGCATTCTAAAAGCGGGCGCCGCATGTCTTCCCCTTAATCCATCCTATCCATCCGGGCGGCTCCTCTTCATGTTGGAAGATTCCGGCACGTCAGCAATTATTTCGCAGCGCGCGCTCGTGGCCGGATTGCCGCAGACCGAAGTGCCCGTGATCTCTGTGGACGATGAGTTGCAGGCACGCGTGGCGCATAGCAATGAAGCGGTCACGACGGCGCTGGACCAGGAAGATCCTGCTTACGTGATCTACACTTCCGGGTCGACCGGCGAACCCAAAGGCGTGGTTATGCCGCATCGCGCGCTAGTGAACCTGGCGCACTGGCATCGCGCAACCGGGTCGCGCAGTGCGCGGGTGCTGCAATTCGCTTCTCTCACGTTCGACGTGAGCTTTCAGGAAATTTTCTCGACCCTGGCAGCGGGCGGCGCCGTGGTGCTGCTGCCGGATGCAACGCGCATGGATATTGCGGAGCTCGGCAAATTTATCCAGCAAAATCAAATTGAGAGATTTCATCTTCCGGTAGTTGTCCTGCAGAAACTGGCGGAGCAGTTCTGTGAGAATCCCATTCCTTTGAGCTGTGTGCGTGAGTTCATGGTTGGCGGCGAGCAGTTGCAGATAACGCCTCCCATCATCAGGTTGTTCGAACAACTCAGTGAATGCACTCTCTACAATCACTATGGCCCGTCTGAGACGCATGTAATTACGTCTTTTCCTTTACGGCCTCCGGCGGCCAAGTGGCCGGCGCTTCCGCCTCTGGGTCGTCCGCTGGCCAACACTCAAACCTATGTGCTCGACCGGCATCTCCAGCCTGTTCCCGTGGGCGTTTCAGGTGAGCTGTATGTGGGCGGCGATTGCGTGGCCCACGGATATTTGAAGCGTCCAGCTCTCACAGCGGAGCGCTTCATTCCGGATCCTTTCGGCGGGCGGCCGGGAGCGCGAATTTATAAGACCGGCGATCTGGCCCGCTACCTTCCTGATGGCAATCTCGAATTCCTTGGACGCAACGATTTTCAAGTGAAGGTCCGCGGGATGCGAATCGAATTGGGCGAGATTGAAGTCGCCCTGAGAGCGCATCCCCTGGTGCGCGAAGCAGTGGTGACGGTCCGAACCGAGGAACGCAAGGAAAAGACATTGGCAGCTTACGTTGTTCCACAATCGGAGCCTGTGGCTGCGAAAGACCTCAGAAGGCATTTGAAAGAGCGGCTGCCAGAGCACATGGTGCCGGCGTATTTTGTAATGCTCCAGGAGTTCCCACTCACTTCTTCCGGCAAGATCAACCGTCTTGCGCTTCCGGCTCCTGGAAAAGATGCCGGGGCCGTCTCAGATTATGTGGCTCCAGAAACAGCAGTAGAGAAAGTGCTGGCTGGAATTTTCGTGGAAGTCCTGGGTGTGGCGCGAATTGGCGCGCTCGACAATTTTTTTGATCTTGGCGGTCATTCGCTGATGGCCACGCAGGTAGCCTCGCGCATCCGCGAGGCATTTCGCGCTGACCTGCCCGTACGAAGCATTTTTGAAGAGCCCACGATTCGTGGCCTGGCGCGATCAATCCTTGCCAACCAGAGCGATCGCCGAAGGATTGAGCGTACGGCTGAGCTGTTGCTTGAACTGCAGGGCAGCGCGGACAAGCAAGAGACTACCAACCTTACTGTCGCAGAGAAAATCGAGGGAGCCGCCGCAAAACCTGGGCCTGTCAGCCATTTACGCGCAGCGCCTCCCCCTCAAGCACCTGCGCGAGCGACGAGAACTTTAAAGTCCGCGCCACTTTCCTTTGCCCAGCAACGGTTGTGGTTCCTTGACCAATTCGAGCCCCAAAGCATTCTTTATAACTTGCCAGCGGCGCTGCGTTTAAAAGGAAGACTGAATAGTGCGGCGCTTGAGGCCAGCCTCAATGAAATCGTGAGACGGCATGAATCGCTCCGGACCACGTTTGGGATGGTTGAAGAACGCCCAGTCCAGACGGTACATGAAGCTGGAGCCTGGGACCTTTCGGTGAACGATCTGGGCCAGTTTCCCGAAGACGGGAGAGAAAAAATCGCTGCCCGGCTCATGCGGGAAGCGGCTGAAGCTCCATTCGATCTGTCAAAGGGACCATTGCTGCGGACGCAATTGCTGCGGCTGGCAGAGGATGACCACATTCTGCTGCTGACCATGCACCATATTGTTTCGGATGGCTGGTCCATTCAGGTCTTCATCCGCGAACTAGGATTCTTCTACGAAGGTTTTTGCGAAGGGAAAAACCCTGGACTGGCTGATCTTTCGTGGCAGTACACGAATTTTTCAACGTGGCAACGTCAATGGCTGCAGGGTAATGTCCTGACCGAGCAGCTTGGTTATTGGAAGCAAAAGCTCGCGGGCATTCCTCCAGTTCTTGAATTGCCACTGGACCGGCCGCGGCCGCCGTATAAGACCTTCAACGGCGCCTCAGTCGCTTTCCGGGTGCCAAAAAAAATAGCGCAAGAGGTCGTCCAGTTGGGCCGGCGAGAGGGAGCAACGCTGTTTATGACGTTGCTCAGCGCTTTTTATGTTTTCCTGCATCGCTATACCGGCCAGGAAGATCTTGTTGTGGGATCGCCTATTGCGAACCGTAACCGGAGAGAGATAGAGGACCTCATCGGCTTTTTTGTGAACTCCCTGGTGATGCGCACGCAGGTGTCGAGCGAGCTTACTTTTCGCGCACTGCTTGCCAAAGTCCGGGAAGTAAGCCTGGAAGCGTTCGCACACCAGGACGTGCCATTCGAAAAGCTGGTTGAAGAGCTCCAGCCGGAACGCAATCTGAGCCACTCACCGTTCTTTCAGGTGCTCTTTCATCTGCAAAACGCCCTGACAGAGGAACTATGCCTTCCCGGCCTGTCAGTCAGCGTCATCAACAGCGAGACCAAGCAGGCAAAGTATGATCTGGTGCTTGCGGCTTTCGAGGCAGAAGATGGGCTGAAAGCCGTCCTCAACTACAACACCGACTTGTTTGAGCCGGAAACCATTGCGCGCATGGCAACGCACTTTCAAAGAGTGCTGCAGTCCGCGGTGGAAGCGCCTGATCGGCAGATTTGCCGCCTGACGCTGCTGAGCGAAGCGGAAGAGCATCAATTGCTGTTCACGTGGAATGACTGCAAGCGAGATTACGGGAAGAATCGCCTGGTCCACCACGCAGTTGAAGAGCATGCACGTTTGCGTCCTGACACCATAGCGGTCAGATCCGGGAGCGCATCCCTCACCTATGGCGAACTGAACCGCAAAGCGAATCAATTGGCGCATCGCCTTCGCAAGCTGGGTGCCGGCCCCGAAGCAATCGTCGGGATCTGTTTAGAGCGCAGCGTAGAGATGATGATTGCTCTGCTCGGCATTTTGAAGTCTGGCGCGGCTTACCTGCCGCTTGACCCGGCGTATCCCAAGTCCCGGCTGGCGTTCATGCTGGATGAAGCCAAGGTGAGCGCGCTTGTTACACAACAAGCGCTCATTTCCGAGCTTCCCGATACTTCTGTGCAAAGAATTGTTCTGGACTCAGATGCAGAAGATCTGACGCGTGAAAGCGACCAGGACCCTGCAAGCGGCGTAACGCCGGAAAATCTGGCTTACGTGATTTATACCTCCGGTTCCACCGGCAAGCCTAAGGGGATCATGATCGAGCATGGCAGCCTTGCGAATTACGTTGCCTGGGCCAATGAATTCATGTTTGACGATACGGTAAAGAGCGTGCCGGCTGTGCAGGCGCTGACGTTCGATGGCTCTCTTAAGCAGATATTCTCACCGCTGCTGCGCGGGACCGAAGTGCGAATCATGGAAAAGAGCGAGGTGGCCGATCCGTCCGCGCTGCTTAAAGTTTTAAAGACCCAAACTGACGTAAGGTTCAGCGCGGTGCCATCCATGTGGAAAGCTGTGCTGGATGCTTTTGAATCTGATCCCACCATCCCTCGTAACGTGATCAGCAGGGTATTTGTGGGTGGAGAAGAGCTGCCAGGAAACCTGGTAGACCGCAGCCTTGCACTCTTTCCCGGCTTGTTGTTGTGGAATCTCTATGGGCCGAGCGAGATCACCGCGACGGCATCGGCTGCGCTGGTCCACGCAGGAGAGAGAATCACGATTGGCCGGCCCATTGCCGGCAAGAAAATCCACATTCTTGATCCACAGTTGCAGCCGGTCCCTATCGGCGTTGCAGGTGAAATCTACATTGGGCATGAAGGCGTGGCGCGAGGCTACCTGCACCGCGCCGACCTTACCGCCGCGAGTTTCATTCCTGATCCGTTCAGTTCCGTTCCCGGCGCCCGGCTTTACCGCACTCGAGACCGAGGCCGCTACCTGGCAGACGGCGCGATTGAGTTCCTGGGGCGATACGACCACCAGGTAAAAGTCCGGGGCTTCAGAATCGAGCTTGGAGAAATAGAAGCTGCCCTCCGTGAACATCATGGCTTAAAGGACGCGGTAGCTCTCGTCCGCCAGGGCGCCGACGGCGAGAAATATATTGCCGCCTATGTTGTGCCTGCGCAACAACCGGCGCCGGCTGCCGGTGAACTGCGCGCGTGGCTGAAGGACCGCCTGCCTGAATACATGGTCCCTTCAGCATGGATGCATTTGGAACAGATGCCGCTCACCGCAAGCGGAAAGCTCGACCGTTCGTCCCTGCCTGAACCCGAGCGCGGAAGACCCGACCTGGCTTCTCTGTTTGTCGCGCCCCGCACTGCAACCGAAGAGATGCTTGCGGAGATTTTTGCCGACATTCTCAGCCTGGAGCACACGGGCATCGACGACAATTTTTTTGAGCTGGGAGGACACTCCCTGCTCGCCACGCGAGTGGTGATGCGCATCCGCAAGGTATTTAATGCCGATCTGCCGTTGCGCCGATTTTTTGAGCGCCCAACCGTGAGAGACATTGCCGAGTTTCTCACCGCCAATGAGACCAGACCGGGGCAAATGGAGGAAGCGATTGCCCTGCTCAGGAAAATCGAAAGTCTTTCGGCTGACGATCTGGAAGAGTTGCTCAGGAAAAAGAGAGCGAAGGAAGGCTGAAGGAGCTTTAGCGTAAGGACTTCAGCGCGGTTAGAAGGTAAAGCAGCAAGAACCAGAAAACATGAAAAGGAGAACCACCGTGACAAGGAACCTTGAATCATTGCTCGCAAAGATCACTACAACTCCGGCATTAGACAATGCGTTCTATCGAGAATGGACGTCGCGGCAATTCAGAATTGAAGAGCTGCAAATCTTTGCCAGAAATTATGGCGCTTTTGTTAGGTCCTTTCCTGATGCCCTGGCTGTTCTTATCGGCGCCACCAAGGACCTTGAGGCCAAGACCGAGTATGTGAAAACTCTCTACTCTGAGATGGGATACGGAAATCCCACTAAGGTGCATTCCGCGCTGCTTTTCAGCTTCCTGAGCGAGCTTGCCCAAAAAATGGGACATGAGAGCCAACTCAATCCTGAAGTCCTTGCGGAGACAACTGAATTGCTTCCCACAACCAGGGACCTGCTGGAAGGCGAGAAGGCGCTGTATGGAGACGAGGAAATGTCCTTTGGCGCCCAACTGGCGCTGGAATGGCAGGCATATACCATGCTGCGCAAACTTTATGACGGCGCCAGGAACTATATGGCATTGTGGTCTGAGCCCGACCAGTTCCACGAGGCGTGCGAATATTTTTATGCTCACATCGGGGCCGCGGAGAAGGACCACAAAGTAG
>Ga0207693_10000868_pt1 | contig 27029 bp, 17 predicted proteins | sample LARL81metaG_FD_184347 | JGI IMG/M metagenome (GOLD analysis project Ga0207693, IMG submission 184347) | Corn, switchgrass and miscanthus rhizosphere microbial communities from Kellogg Biological Station, Michigan, USA - LAR L8-1 metaG... | ecosystem: Host-associated > Plants > Roots >... | reverse complement strand
AAGGAACGGGGCCTCCCGCGAGCGTGGCCCTTCCCGGCCCGGCCAGGAAAGTCGCTTCGCGCCGCGGAATCCTTTGTTGCTCGGAGGAGCCCGGCGTCATGCGCTGGTCATAATAGGTGGCTTCCACTCGGTTGCCCGTGATTCTCTGTTGAACGCGGAAGGGCGTATTCGTCTCCAGTCCGCGCAGAATTTCGGCCAGCGTGATGCCGCTGCCCACCTGAAGTGCATTCTCGATATCCAGTTCCAGGTTGATGTCAGTCGCTACTGCCGGGACCCGCTGTTTGATTAGGTCCATCGCCCGGCGCCGCAGCGCGTCATTCGCAAATGGCAGCGGAGTGGCAAGCAGGTCATCCAGGTTGGTAGGGGCGGGCGCAGCGGGCGCGCCCGGAGCGGCCGGCGCCGCAGCAGCGGGAAACGTCGCAGTAGTTCTGTCGTTCGCTGAAACGGCATTCACGATGCCTTCTGAAACCAGTTCATCCGCCGTCCATGTGAACGTTCCGATGTCACCGGTATTGATTGTGATGGTGACACCGCCGCCGGAAGCGGCAGTCTCCACGCGCACACCTCGCACCGCGGTTCCTCCGGGAGTAGTCGCGCCCGATTGCAGTGTGTAAGCACGCGAGGCTGAGATGGCGCGCTGCACGTAATCGGTCACCGTGGCGGATGAAGCCGCGGCCCCCGGCGTGGGATTTCCCAGCGCCAGTGTTCCGCCCGTGGCCGTTGCCGGACGCCCCGTCAGGCGCGTCAACGCACCCAGCAGCAACGCCACGGCTGGGTCGGTTGGACTAATGCTTACGCTGCGATGCATCTGGCCGGACGGAGCCGCCAGTCTGCGTCCCGCTACCGATTGCCCGGCCATCACACGATGTGACAGCGCCTCGGCTTCCCGTTCGGCCGCTGAGTGCTCGCCGGCAATCACTGGCGCCGAGGAACTCGCGGCCAGGGTGCCGGAGCCGCCCCACTGCTGTTGCTGTACCACGTGTGTCAGTTCGTGAGCCAGCAGCTGTTTTCCGGCAACGCTCTCGGGGGAGTACTGTCCCGAAGCGAAGACGATATCCCGGCCCACCGTGTAGGCCAGCGCACTCACTGAGCGCGCCGACTCTGCGGCGCGGGAATCCGTATGGATGCGCACACCGCTAAAATCTCCTCCCAGACGCGGCTCCATGAAGCCACGCGTGGCATGATCGAGTGGCCGTCCTGGAGAATTTAGCACTTCATGGACCACAGGCGGCGCAGTTGCCGGTCCATCGGCGGTTTCCTGCCTTTGCAGCTTGCGTACGCGATCTTCTTCCTCTTCCTCTTTGCAGTGCGAACATTTGCGTTGCAGCACTTCGCCCGGCCTCACGTGTTGGCCGGCCAGATCGGCTTCACGTTCATGGCGGTCATCGTCGGGGCCGATTGGCAATGCATGGTTCTGGCAGGCGTCACAGGTTCCGCCGCAGGAACATTTGCGCTGAAGATAACGCAACACAGCCTGGTTGCCGAGAGTTCGCGACAGACGCAACAGCGCGGGCTGTGCAGCGAAATGCGACGCCGTCTCTGGGGCCGATTCAGATTTCGGGCCTTCCGCTGTGGTCTGTTCCCGACTCTTCAACAATGCCTCACTTCCTATTGCGTCTCTCGAACGCTCCTGAGTTATGGTGCTGTCCGGGTTGAAGATGTAGCGTCCGCCGCCGTATGCTCCGCCAGACTGGCGGCGGGCGGAGCGCCGATGTCGCGCCGGTAGATCGCCAGGGCCAGCGCCGCATACCCCCACGCTTTTTCCGGGTGACGCAGAATTGAAGCGGCGAACGATAGAGTGACGATCACGTGGGCCGCCTTCGCTCGATCGTCCCCGGACGGGATGCTGAAGAACGCCGGGCAGATGCGCGGATCGCTCGATCCCGCCAGCCTCCGCGCCGTCACCGAGCCGCTGCGGTAAATGCGCTGGTTGTCAAACGCCAGCGCATTGGCAGGACACAGCCGCGCCGCCGGACACGTGAACGTATGCCCGATATACCATAGGGTGCCTTCCGATTGGAGGTTTCCGAAATCCGTCAGCATCGTCTGCAAGTCCGCATCGGAAGGCGTGCCCAGATGTGTATCGATGAGCGTCCGCAGCCACGGATCGATCGCCTGTCCTGAATTGAGCGTATTCTGTGCATCCTCCAGATAACTCCACGCGCGCCTGTGCGCCGATTGCGCTAGCGCCATGGCATCGAGCCACGGAGCGCTGTCCGCGCATCCCGTCACCGTGTCGCTCGGGACGCTTTGTCTCGGAATCCCGGCCAGCGCCTCGACGAGCTGCGCGTAACTCTCTGCGTTGTTGAGCGCCTCTTCGGTGGTCATACGCAACATCAGCCGCTCGCCGGGATATGCGCGATCAATCGGCGCTCCTGCCTCGGCCGGATGCCGTATTCCTATCCCCGGAATCACCGCGTGCGCCACCTCATGCAGCATTGTCGCCGCATTGCTGTCCACGTCCGGGGAAAAACGGCAGAACGCAAATTCATAGAGATGCGGCATCTGCCCCAGCGTGCTTGTGGTCGTGCAGATGGAATGATCCCCGGGACTGTGGATATGGGCAAAGAGGCGTCTGCGGCCTTCGATGTTGTCGAGCATCAGCTGCATTCGCCCGCGCAGAAGCTGCCCATATCCAGCGTCGCGCGTATGGAACAGCTCATTCACGCGATCCGCCACATCGATCGGTTGCGCCGGCGCCTGCAACCACACGTCCATGCGTGCGAGGGCGGCACGCAGCTGCGTAGCTCCGCGAGCCATCGTCTGCTCGGCCTGGTCGATCTGGGCCAGCGCGGCATCGGCCAGTGCGGGCACCGGCCCTGTTGCCCATGTGCGCGCCGGATCGGTCACAAACGACGGATTGCGCCCCACAGCATTGTTGATAGCCGCGCGCGCCCGTGCCGGCATGCCCGGCTGCGCCAGATTCAGGCCCGGCACCACGTTTGTCAGCACCGCTGTCAGATCAGCCTCCTGGCTCTGCAACGCGGCAGTGTAAGCCGGCTGGCCGGTCATCACAGTCTCTCGCATCGGGCTCGCCTCCATCCACAGAACCAGGCTCTCTCCGTAAGCGGCCTGCTCTTCGTGTTCCGCCGCCTGGTCGTTCCGGCTGAGCGCCAGCGCCTCGTCGAACGCTCCTCTCACTTCGCTCAGAAAATGGAAGTATGTATCCCGGAGCCGCCCGCGCAGGGGATGCCCCCATTCCAGCACCGCGCTTTGGGCCTGATAGAGCCGCTGCCCGTTCTGCAGCACTCTCCGAATGCCCGCCTGGTTTAGAACCCCATGGGCGCGCCGGCTGCCATCCGCGATGCCGGCCGCCGTCGAAACTTCGCGGCGCGCCCGCAGCCGGTCGGCGTGCAAGTTCTCGCGCATCGCGTCGAGGAACTGCACCGCACCCCGCACTGACTCCGCTCCCTCTTCGTGCAATATGTCTGAATCCGAGAACGTAAACAGTCGCCACGGCACTGTCGTCTCGCCGATCATCCAGAACTCGGCCGCCCCGTGTGCTTTGAGCTCCACCAGCGCGGCATGCACGCAGTTGGTTTCTCGTACTACGTCGTCGGCGAAATGGTTATAAAACGGATAGACCGGATGAAAATCGTATCTGTCCTTAAACCAGAGATGGATCGTCCCCTCGATCTCATCGAGTTCAAAATCCATGCGGTCAATCGCCCCGAACGAGAACCGGAAATCTTCGTCCTCGGGCCCGTAAAACTCCTGAGGGACCCTCAGAAAACCGCGCGTGATGCCGTGGCGCGCCACCGCGAAGTTCCGGCGGAAGTGCTCGCTCGTCCGCACAAATCTGCGCAGGTTGTCGTTCTCCGGGAAGTCCTGCCCGTTCCCCGTCAGATACCAACGGAGATGCCGCAGCGCTGTCGGCTTGTCTCCAAATTTCCACTGGATCGCCGCATCCACTACTTCACGCGGCGAGGAAGTGCGGCAAGCCCAGTTCTCGAAGAACCCACTGTTCGGATGGTCCTGAACGTCGCTCCATCTCCCGCTCGGCTGGTGATTGTGCATCGATCCGGACGTAAACGTCGTCGTGGACGCTCCCGTCGTCGCAGGCAGCGTCTGTCTCTGCAACAAAGGTTGGGGAAGCGCAGAGATCGCCACCACGCCAGCTTCAATCTGCCTCTGTAACACCGGGCCTCCCTGGCTCGGCGGCGGCGGATTTTCCTGCTTGCTCGCCAGCGGAACCGCGCCCTGCTGCACCACGTGCGTCAACTCATGCGCCAGCAGTTTCTGCCCTTCCGGATTAGCGGGCGCATACTGTCCCGCGCCAAAAACAATATCGTTGCCCACGGTGTAAGCCAGCGCGTTCACTGACCGCGCCGACTCGGCGGCCCGTGCATCGGTATGGATACGCACACCGCTGAAATCGTGCCCGAATCGCGGTTCCATGAAGCTGCGCGTCGCGCCATCCAGCAGCCTGCCCGGCGAACTCAGTACCTGGTGGACAATCGGCGGCGCTGTTCCCGGCCCGGCGCCCGCGTCCAGCCGCTGCAGTTTCCGTCTGCGTTCTTCTTCCTCGCACTGCGAACACTTGCGCTGAACCATGGAACCCTGAGTGGCGTCTTTTGATACCTGACGCTGCAAAATGTTCTTCTGCTCTTCTTCCTCGCACTGCGAGCATTTGCGCTGCACGAGAATCTGAGGAGTGCGTTCCGATCGCTGGCATTGCAGCTTGTTCCCGTCTGAGCAGGAAGACAAATTCTTGCCGGCTCCGTTGAATGCGGCAGCCGGCGTCCGCATTACATATTCCGCAACCATGTCCGCTTCGCGCTCGAATCGGTCCCCAGGCTCATTGACTGTCAGCGGCGCATAATTCTCCATGGGTCGCGTTGCAGGCTTATCCTGATAAACTCTTGCCCCACCCAGATCGTGGTCCTGCCGGGAATCAAAGAAGCGGCGCAACGAAGGCGGCAATTGTGGCTGCCCATTGTTGTTTCCCGGAGGCGGCACCGCAGTTGCATTCCCTCCGCCGCCTTCACCCGCGCCGCCCATACCCGGAGACTCGACGGAAACAGGCGCCGCAGGTTGCGAACCTGCGGGATGGATGACAGGAGCATTTCTCGTAGGAATATGTGGCTTTGAGATCGCTGCCGGCTTTGCGGCTACTTCATGGATGGACGCTTCATTCTCCCGACCGGGCCCCACCGGGGCCAGCTTCGAAACGGGACTCGCACTGATCATGCGTTGCACCGCACGTTGCGCCGCCTGGTTGCCGGCAGTGCGCTGAAGGTGCCGCATCGCCTCTTGCCAACCGGAGGTTTGCGGCCCCGCACTTGAGCGCGTCGCAGGTTCAAGCAGCGGCTGCCGTGGTTCTTCGGTCCGGATTTGATCTTTAGTCTTCACGTTTCACAACAGGCCGAGCTTCCAATTCTCGATTCATGTTCCAAATCTCCGATGTCCCGAGGCAAACTACCTCTTTCTACGGAATCTGTTGCGGCGCTACTTCCGGAGCGGTAGGCGACAGCGTTGACGGGGCAGCGACATAACGGCAGTTCTGGTCGGCTGTGCCGGATTCGGTGTCACACACCGTTGTGTCGTCCATGGAACGGGTCTCGGCTTGTAGAGCTGCATGGTCAATGGGGCCGAAGTCGTTCCGGCGTTCGGCCTGCCTGGCATATGAATTACACTCGGACGCGTTCGGCGTGTTGTGATCGGTCCCGGTCACCTCGCTGCCTTCCATGAAAATCGCGCCATAGCGGAACAGGCGGAAGATCCGCTCCCAGGGACGGCGGCGGCTGCCTGGACGAGCGCGTATGAAATCATCCACGGCTGCCTGGACTTCCGGTCGCGCCGGGTCACTGGCCTCAAGACCGAACAGCTCCATCCTTAGATCAGGCGTCATGCGCGGATCGGAGAAGAGCCCGCGGAACTGGGCTTCAAGATCGCGATTCTCGATCACGCTGCCGGAAAGCAACAGCGTCTCCAGTTCCGCTGGAAGGATTCCAGCGTCGGTCACAATCTCGCTGAGCTGGCTTGATCGCGTTGGTCTGGGCCTGCTGCCCAGCAGTTCCCCCCTGCCTGTCGCCGTCTGCGCAGGAACCACCGCGCTCTGCAGCCCCTGGCTATCAAGATAAGCCCGTAACAACTGCGCCGTGGATCCGGCACGATTTTCCGAGAGCGGCTGGTTGTGGGATACGGTGGCTTCCGGCGAAGCATAACCTTCGATGGAAGTGATGCTATAGCCCCGCCGGACCAGCGCGGCAATCTCTTCAAAATTCCGCTGGTTGGCGGCCTGCAGATAGGGTTCTTCCGTGGGGCGGTCGGAGCGGTCAAGAGCATAGTAATAGCGGAACTCGCGAGACCTCGATTCCCGGTGTGGATGGTCTTCCTGGCACTCGTACGTTGGACGCCGCGGGCAAACGCACTGTGAACATGTCTCGTGAATCGCAGGAACGTCGTCCCGGCTGCTGATCGTGCCCTGGACCGAATCTCCAAGCCGGGGATCGCCGATCGTCCCCTGCGCTCCGATGCAGAAAGGCCAACCCGGGGGACAGATCCTGCCGCTCATCTGCGCCTGATCGCGCGCCGTGCCCGGCGCCGGATCAAGCAACCGGCGGTATTCACCACTCGCAGTGAAGGCCCAGCCCCTGGTCTCGATCGTCACTGTGGCTCCGCCTCCGGCCGCACCGCCCGGCTGGTCGTTCGCGCCCAGCCCGTAAATATCCACGCGCCCCGAGGCCCGGTCACCACGCATGCTCAGAGAACCGCCCGCGCGTCCGGTGCCTTGCGGCAGCGCTGGTATCTGCAACGACTGGCTTGCGTTGGAATCGTAGCGTCCGAAGAAAGTCCATGTGCGGCTGCCCGTGCACCGCCGGTACGCCAGAGCCAGCTCATCAATATCGGGGTTGTAATAAAACGCGTCGCGCGTCTCATCCACTCGCCGGCATGGGCAGATCGCAATTCGCCGCGTGATTGTCCTGCTCCCTCCGTCCGGCAGGGTCTCGGTTGCTTGACGCGATTCGCGGATGCCCTGCGGCGTTGTGTAGACACGGCGTAACGTTGGCGCACCCGGCGTCAGTCGCCATGGCATCTCCTGACCACCCGACCCGTGCTCCATGATCGAATCGGCCACGGCTTCCGCTTCCAGTTCGGCAGCGTCACCGGTTGCGCCTACGGCCAGCTTGTTCTGGATGGAAACACCGCCCGCACTCTGCTGGACGACGTGCGCGAGCTCGTGCGCCAGCAATCTCTGCCCGCCTTCACGCCCGGGCGCATATTGCCCTGCGCCGAAAACAACGTTGTTTCCTACGGTGTAAGCCAGCGCGTTCACCGCCCGGGCGGATTCCGCCGCGCGCGAATCAGAATGCACGCGCACTCCGCTGAAATCGTGCCCGAAACGCGGCTCCATGAAGGACCGCGTCCCCGCATCCAGTGGCCGGCCCTGGGAGTGGAGCACCTCATGCACAATCGGCGGGGCTTCCGCGGAGCCGGAGGCGGCGGGCGAAGCTACGCCCGCATTGGTCGCGCGCTGCAGCTTTTCTTTCTCAGCTGCACATTCCGCGCACGGATGGTCTTCCTCCTCACACGTGCACTTTCTCTGCAACTGGATGCTTTGTGCCGCCTGAACAAAGCGCAATGTACTCCGGTTTCCGGCGGAGCGCTGTATCCGCAGCAACGCTCCCTGCCACACAGGCAGCGCGGGCTCCGCCGCCGGCTGCCAGCCAGCGGCGCCTGCGTGGCTTTGTTCGGTCTCAGTGTGTTGCGGCGCGTCTTTCATTGAAAGTTCTCAGCTCACAAAACTATCCGTTCGGCCTCTGCAATTTTTTCACCGCATCCTCCAGCGCCGAGAGGCGTTGCGGTGATATCTGGGCGGCGAGGTCCGCATGCGCTTTGGTCACGGTGGCCACATCGTTCTGCAGCTTAGCGATCGTCGTGTCTTTCGCCGCTGAATCGCTCTGGACTTTCGCCAACTGTGCCTGCAACGTATCGACCAGTGCGGCTTTTTGTTGCAGCGCCGTAATGCTATCGGTCTGCTGCTGCTGCGAGGTTTTGAGGGTGTCGATTTCCTTGGTGCGGGTTTCCAGTGTACCCACCTCGCCGCGCAGCGTGCTCACATCGGCTGAAAGTTGGGTGGTGTCGGCGGCTGTTGTGGCCTTCTGAATCCGGTACGATTTCACGATGCCATTCTGTTCGAAGAGCTGAACGGTATCGCCCGGCTTGAGCGTCGCGCCCAGCGAGGTTACATCGCCCAGCGTCCCCAGCCCCGGTTGATAAGGCAGCACCGTGGATTTAATCTGCTGCTGGTCAAGGCGGCGTTGCGCTGTGAGTGAGTCCTGGTTCACAACATCGTTATTGCGCACGGTTGAAGGTTTTATCGGGGTCTGCACCAGCTTTTTCGCGGCCGAAGAGAGTGAAGCGGTCAGCAGCGAGCCTACGGAACTGGCGCGAGCGCGCCCTTCCTGAAACACGCCTCTAAAATCCGACTGGTGCAGAAAATCGAGTCCCTGGAGGACTTGCGGCACCGTGACACGGTCAGTGAGCGACGCCTGCGGCTGATCAGGATGCACCTGCAGCGCCGTAGGTCCCTTGTACTTGAACAGATCAGGGATGTCGGGCTGACCACTGATGGCCAGCGATTGCTGACCCTGAAAGACCCGCAGCGTCGCCGGTACCACACCGGTGGAACCGCCAGCGACGCCTGGGATTGTAGTCTGCGTTACCTCGGCCACGGCCGCAACATCGAACTGGCCCTGAGAATCCGTCAGGCCTGAGCCCAGTATCAGATGGGCCGCCGCCGCGGAGTTCCACACCTCCACGCGCAGCCCCGAGATGCCTTTCTTGGTCTGCGTATCGGAGACTGACCCAAAGACTCTGAATGTACGTGTTGGCACGTTACTCTCTCCTTTAAGGAATCACGACCTTGCAGCAGAAATCCGCAACCACTTGTTTCAGGATGGGAATAATGGGCACGGCCGACAGCCAGTATTCCATCAGTCGTTCTGATTGCACATAACGGCGCTTGGTGAAGTTACAGATCTTGTAGACTTCCGGCTTGCCGGTGTTGGGATTGATCCTGATTTCAATACTGCCCAGGTAGATCTTTTCGTCTCCGTGGCAATCCGGGCAATCGACCAGGAAGTGCTCGCAGAAGCAATCTTTCAAGTACTGGCCGAATACCTTAATCAGATCGGTAAACGCATGGATCATCTGCGTGCGGTATTGGCTCAGGGTAATAGGTGGCTCCATGGTATAGGCCGGCTGGAGCCCGGCAAATACCGCGGTCAGGTCGATCGTGCTCACCGTTGAACTCAAAGTGTTGAGCACATACATCTCATTGCGCGCCGGATTGCCCACGATATCGAAAGGAATGATCTGCACCGGGATGCGGAATGTCCCATCAATCACCGGAACGTTCTGGGTCATGTCGATCCGCTGCACCTTGTGCTGTTCCGCCACCGACACCAGCATCCAGTGCTTGTCGTTGGTAGGCGCGATCCTGACGATCGAACTGGTTTTCAGGTCCACAATCGAGAGGAGTGCGGCGTTGGCAATCGCGAACCGGAACATCCCTTTGTTGAAGCCGCTGGTGGCAGTGATGTTGACCGTGGTACCCACGACCGCGATATCGTTCGTGCTATCGTCGCCGGAGCAGGGGTAGGTAACGGCCGGCGGCCCCACCGCCGAAAGTTTGATCAGCGCGCATTTGTCGAAGAGCGAGGTCACGTTAGGAATGGCGACCGCGCTGTTTTCGGCCACGATGGCCGCGTCATTATCGTCGGAAATCACCATCATGCCGGTGGCGTTAAAAGCCACATCGATCGGCGGGACAGCAGGAATACTGGCCGCGGTGAGGACGCAAAAACCGCGCGCCAGCGCGATGGCATACAGCTTGCCTGCATGCGCCGGCAACGTACTGGTGCCCAGGGTCACGAACTGCATATCGCAGACCACATTCGTTATGCCCCAGGTGTGCACGTTGGTGGCAAGGTTGATGGCGGCAGCGGCGAAAATCGAATCCTGGCCGCTAATGACGGCCACCGCATAGAGCGTCAGGCCATCATTGGAAAACGCCACGTCCTTCACTTCCGTGTTGGTGCCTCCGGGGAAATCGAGCGAAGCCACCAGGGCCTTGGTGGTGACGTCATAGACGTTAATCTTGGAGCCGAAGCCACACGTGTAAACCAGCTTGCCCGCCGGATGCAGGCGCATACGCTGGTGGAAGTAAAAGAACCCGAAGGCCGTATCGATCCCCGGAGGCGTCGCGATATATGGATAAACCGGGAACGAGGTGAGTTTGTCGAACTCGGCGCACATCGTCTTGCTGGCCAGCAGGTCATGCAGCTTGAGGTAAAAGTCGTGCAGGATCTTATCTTCCGTCGGCGAGAGAAAAACATATTGCCCGGTTGCCGGCTGCGCAAGCTGCCACAGCAGATTGAGAAAACTGATGAGCAGCTTCTGCTGCTGGACCACCGGAATGGTCGTGGAGCCGAACGGCAGGAAGCTGGTCTTGAAAAAGGTGATGAGGTTTTTGATGCAATCGTTAAAGAAATCTTCCAGCAGCGTGCCTTGCAGCACCTTCTGCCAGAAGCTCTGCGCGGTGGCGATTTCAAGGTGCAAGTTGGCTGATTCGCCCGCGCCACGGGTCATGCTCAACCATACTTCGCCGTTGCCGGCGTTATCGATGGCGCCCAGATTGTTGGCTTCATTGATCAGATTGTAAAAGATGGGGCTGGTGACGCGGATGACGTTGCCTTCGCACTCCAGCGCGTAGCCGTTTTCCACGGTGATCATGGTGCGGTCAGGATTACAGTGGACTTGCAGGCCGCACACCACGCCGGAGCCGTGAAGATATTTGTTGTGATCGGCCAGGCCACCCAAGTCGGTGTTGCAGATCGCATCCAATGCCTGCTGCACGTTGGTGGCGCCGCTCATAATGTTGCAGGTACCCGGATCGTAGGCCACGTCCGTGGCTTTGAGTCTAGTGAGGGCATCAAACCGCGGGCGCACGTCACTGACCACCACAATCTGGTTCGCGCCACCCATGTTTCGGGATATTTGCGCCAGAGGGAAATACCGGTGCAGAATTCCATGCGGCGGCTGTTCCACCAGCCGTTCGACGCTACGGTCGACCACGCGCGTGGCAAACACCCAATAGTCGCCGGGCATCATTTCCTGCCCGCCAAATTCAATGACCACGCCGTCCGCCAGCACGATATCACCGGCGATGACTGAAAGCACGCCATTCCAGCGGCGGATGCCGGCGTGATAAGCCAAACGATGCGGTCTTACCAGCCCGGCATGGAACTGCGGCTCCGGCGAGCCTGCATCCTGCCATGAGATTCTGCGGTCAGGCAGGCTGATGGAAGAAATCTTACGCAGTTCGCCGCGTTCATGTTTCTTATGCGTGGCTGTATCTTCGTAAGGCCCGGTGGCCAGATCAGAGAGATCGTTGGAAATCTCAATCAGGTCGCCGACGCTATAGAGTTCCGGTTTTTCCACGATCACGGAAAAGTCACCAGCTGCCGCGTTGGCAATCAGCGCGCTGGCTACCGCTCCGTTTTCGCGCGACCATTTGAACAGCGCCGTGGCGGGATCGCCATCCGGCCCGATGCCGCCGAATTTCTGTATCTCGATCCGGAACAGCCTGTTCTCCTCACCCAGGAACGTACCGGCAATGGCTGGCTCACAAGGATCGGCGCAGGCATCAACGACGGCATCCGCTTTGTCCTTGGTGGTTAAAACGCCCTTGCCGAACTGGGGTAACTGGTCAAAATCCGCCAGCGGCGGGTTGGGCCCGACGGCCACTTCCGCCCCTTTCAGAATCCTCACCTGGGCAATCAGCCGGGTACGGGTACATGTATCCGGGCCTTCCAGGGCGATTTCCCGTATGTCCGCATCTTCTATATATGTGATGGGGCGTTCCCACAGGTCGAGGTAGGCCAGATCGATCCGTTGTTTGCCCGCCGCCGGAGGAGCCAGGGGAAGAGGGTTGGCTTCCGGCAGGTCCACTTGCGTGAAGTAGGTCTCATTGCTTTCTTTGATAGCAGCCAGGCCGTCGCCGTAAAAGCGCCCTGCGCCTTCGGCGGTGCCATCGCCACCCATAATGACCAGGTTGTTATTGAGATCAGACTCCAGCAGGACTGGCGCGATGTGATACTCGGTAGCCGGCGTAAGGCCGCCCCACTGGATCGACTTTACTTTCGTCTTGTCGATCCCGATCACCGATGAAATCGGAAACGAAGTGGTGCGCCATGCGCCCACATCGTTGTTCACGCCGCCCGCCAGCACCACTTTCATGTTATTGGCGTCAGTGAGCGTAACGTTGAATGACGGCGCCGGTGCAGCCGGTTTGCCCACGGCCACAATCAACTGCCGCGCGTGGCTCAAATCTTTTACCACCGGCAACTCGTAGTCGATCGCCGTAACCTTGGTCGCCTGCAACACCACGTTATGGTAATGCCGGTCGCTATCGTTGATGATCAGCTGGGCCGTGTCACCCGGATTCGCCGTGGGCGTGAAGGGCGCGGCGGAAACTACCTGCACCAATACCTGGCGGATGGGGCTATCGATCTTGATGAAATCGATCTGATAATCCTTGCCGGGAACGGTAACGAACCCGTAGGAATCGATTTTGGTGAGATCGACTGGGGGAGCCGTCGGATTAGGCACAGCCAGGTTGGCGCGGAAGATGCGCCAGCCGTCGATGTCGCCGGGATCGCGGGTGATGGTAAGCAGGCCGCGCGTTGCGCCCTGCCCCAGAAAGAACGTGCATTCATTATCCGCGAATGAGCCCTTGGCAGCGAAGACGACTTCTTTCCACTGCGAAAGATCGCGCGGAGCTTTGAGCTTGTGCACCAGCGCGGATGCGCCGCTGAAGGCCAGGCTTCCAGTACCGGTCTTGAAGTCAAAGTAATTTACATGAACACTGGGATCGGGATCTGCGACGTTGGCCTTTTCAGCAAGCCAGCGTTCGCGTACATCCATGGCGTCAAGCAAGATGCGGTCATCCACGCGGAACCCATGATTGGGACTGCCGGTGTGCACCACGTCTTCGGTTTGTCTCTGCAACAGACGCAAGGAGAGCTCTGTCTGCTCATTCCAATCGGAATCGAGCTGCACGCGGCCCATCTGCAGAAACACTCCGAGGGAGTGCTTCCATTCCTTCAGCGGTAGTTTCGATATATCTGTTTTCATATCTTTGTCACTCCCACGAAACGAGTTCGCGGCATGGCCCGCATCGGAACAGGCTTGAGCCCCACCGGCAGGTATTCGCGTAATTTCAACATCACATTCTGTTCACGCCATGGAATGCCCGCTGCGTACCATACGCCCATCTCGCCGCCTTCTTCGCCTCCGCGCCGCAGGGCCGCGGGGGTGTTTACACTCAGGCCCAGATACGCCGGATGCCCGAACTGGAACGAGGAGAAGATCGGCAGCAGGGTGGTACAGCGAAATAACCGCACGCCGGTGACTTCCTGGGGATAGCGCGTATAGCGGAAACAACTGTTGGCGGTGTCGCCCAGCGTAACCTGGCCAAACAGAATGGCGTTCGAAGCAGTCAGCGCAGACGCCAGTGTGTCGCCCACCACGGTCACGTGCTCAAGTGAGACCGCGGTGGCCGTCATATCCAGCGCGGTCGCGCCGGTGGTAGTCTGCACCGCTGTATCGGTGAATGCGGCTGAGACTGCGTTGGCTGAAGTCTTCACCGGCCCGGTGATGACGTGATCGAGTTCCAGGGAGCTGCCCGGGTTCTTGGGCTGGCAGTCGATGCCAGCCGTAGCCGGATCGAGCGAGCAGAAACGCAGCTTCACTTTTGGCACGTCGCCCCGCAACGTGAACAGGCCGCCCGCCAGCGTGAGACCATCGAGCGTAAGGCTCGATCCGCTGAGAGTATTGCCGACCTGCAAAACGTCGCCTCCTGGTGAAACCACCAGCGGTGTTTTCAGAGCGCCCGCCTGAATCACCAGGCCGCCGGGAAAATCCTTCTTCACTACCAGTGCTTCGTTGTAGGTATGGCTGTCCTGAATTTCGATGACCACAGGCGATAGCGAATTGGAGGGAGCGGCGTTGAGCGCATCTTGAATCGTGCGGAAGGCCGCGTCCTCAGTCTGCGATACCGGTAGTGTGGCTGCGGGCAGCGGGTCGCGGAAATACGGTCCTGCGCCCACTTCGCCCGTGAGCGCGTAGCGATAATTCACGGTCACCCGGCCTGTGGGCTCTTCGCCGGCTGGGAAAACAAAGCGCCCGCGCTCCGGGTCCACCGCCACTTCGCCGGGCGACAGTGGTGGTTGCAAAGCGTGGTCCCAGCAGCAGAGCTGCCGCTCAACGATCTTACGATGTGTTACCGGACGCACTCCCGGGCGGGGCCGCACCTGGCTCAACGCCTTGCGTGCCAGGTGGCGCGGCAGATAAGCCCCGAAGAAGGCGGAATTGGGGTTCAGGTCGATATCGCCCGCGTCATGTGTGCTGCGCGCGAAATAAGTGCTGCCGTCATTGGCCACGTAGAAGTGAATCGCCTGCCCCACCCCGATTCCGGCCGCCGCCGGCACAAATACCAGCAGCGCCTCGCCGGTGGAGTTGCGCAGAACCACTTCACATTCGGGAAAGTTCGCGCTGGCGCCTGTCCGCTCGATGCGCAGCAGCATGGTGCTCTGGTCAAGTTCCGGTATCGTAGGATCAAAAGGAAAACCCTTGGAGTAAACCATGCCTGTGGTATCAATGCTTGCGTTTACGGGAAAAGCGCCCGGCGCGGGCGGTTGCAGATAGTTGTTGATGAATGGCCCCGCGGGCACGATGGGCACGGGGTCCTGAAAATGGTGCCCTTGTGCATCGACCCTGTCCACAGTTTTCTGCCGCAGGCGGATAGCGTTAATACGGAAAGGGCTGGCGGCGAACAGCCCGGGATCGGTCACCACCATGCCGTTTACCTGCGCCAGTTCCGCAAAATCGCTGCTCGGCTCCACCGACGCGCTGATCACGTCGGGAGCGGGCTCGCACAGCAGAATGCCGTCTTCGTAAATCCCAAAGCCCGCGTCCGTGCCCCAATACTGCGCCGGGTGGTCATGGAAATCACGCGCGCGAATGGGCAGATGATTGGCGTGAGGCAAACAGATGTCGGCTTGGTCCGAGGCATCTGCCGCCGGGGCGCAACCTGGTGGCTTGTCACCGCCGGCATAAAGGACCTGATTACGCGGGAGAGGCGAGAAATAATAATGGCGCGCGTCTTCCCGGGAAGGGTCAATCCCCGCCACCGGATGCGAGCCCATCATCCACAGCCAGAAGCCTACATTGGAAATCTGATACGCGCCCACGGCGCCGTCGATGGGACGCAAATCCACCACGCGGCAGCTTTCATCCATGGGCGTGCCGATTTTGGCGAGGGCCGAACCGTCGCTGAGATCGACCGCCCAGTGCGCTCGCGGGCGCAGATGGTTGAGATTCTGGCTCCAGATCAGCTCCTGGAACATTTCCGCGGCCAGCGCGCCCCAATGGCCGATCTGCGCGGCGATGTCTTCAAGGCCTGCCAGAGTCCCCTTTTGGCGTCGCCAGTGAATCGTGTTTTTTACGTCGGTGCGGTTGTCGGCGCCACTATTGAACAACACCGTGGTGCCTACCAGGTCTCCGATGTACGGGATCACCCATTCCTGGCATGAATCGATAAAGAAATCCTGCTGCAGTTGGTCAATGTTGGCGCGCAACCGCGCCAGTTCGTGGCCAAACATTTCCACGAACTTCTGCAGCTCTCCCTGGCTGTCACGGCTGCGATAAAGCTGCGGCAACAGTTGATAGATCAACTCTTCGTAGTGCTGTTCAAGCTGGCCCAGGTTGCTCATGCCAGACCCCCCACAAGCGTTATGGCCAGGATTCCGATGCTGGTATCGGTGGCGTCACCGCCGGTCGCCACTGCATCGGGGGGCATGCTCAGCACGTCATTCACAAGTTTTGCCGCGCTTCCGCTCGCCTGCTTCCGGAATTCCTTCACGATCAGAAAATCCACTCCAGGCAGGGACTCCACCAGGGCGTACACGTCGCTCAGGTAAAGATCTTCGCCCAGCCCGCGCTTATCGAAGTTGAAATAGCCCAGGCTGCCGTCTTCGGCGAGTCCGGTGCTCAGTGCCTTCTGAATGGCTACACCGGTCTCAGCGCGCAAGAAAGTTGGCCGAATGTGCGCTTCCAGTGCCAGGCGCACCGCGACCGGCATGTAATCGCGAATCACCACCAGATGGTCAGGGGCGCTGCGTGCCTGCAGAAACGCCGTCAGCAAGTCGCGCATTTCCGAATTCAGCGGCAGTCCTCCGGTGGTGGCCACCACCAGATCGATCAGCGGACGCCCATCTTTCCGTAAGTACCTCGCATTCGCCTTGTCAATACCCGGGTACGCGAGGGCGAGTTCTTTGAAGTCCTGCGCGGTGACCGCGCGATCAAGCGTGCGCACCGTTACTGGAGCCATCTGGCGCGTGACTTCGATTGTCTGCGCGTCGGCGCCACCATTGCCGGGAACTGGATTGCGGCTGGATTGCACAAACGGCAGAGGCGCCGCCAGCACCGAAAGAGCGTTGGCCGCCAGGTTGCCTGCCGCGCCCAGTCCCGTACGATAACGGACGCTGATGTTGTTACTTCCGGTCGGGAAGGCCGCTCCATGTTTGCCGTCGCCACCCATGAAAGACATCTTCTGGTTTTCGTCGATCTGCACCATCACGTGATGGTCGCCTGGACCGCTTTCAGCCAGGCTCGGCACTTCCAGCCATTCCTCGTCACCGACGAATACCTGTAGTGTGTCGCTGACTCCGGTGACGCCCTGCGCGTCATGGACATACGTGGTGGGGCCCTGGTGCAGCGCAAACGTCTGGTTGGCCTTTGACTGGTCGCCGCTGCCCAGAGGACTTTCTATGACTGTGGAACCCTGCGTGACCAGTGCAACGTTGCCCAGCACGGTAGTGCCCGAAAGCGGGAAACTATTCTGCAAAGGCGCTTCAAGATCGACATGGGTGAAATGCGGATGCAGTTGCACATTGGAAATGCGCGCGCCTTCGCTGGCCAAGCTGCTTTCGAAAATCAGCCGCCGTCCGGGAGCAAGCCCCTTCACCTGGCCATCGAGTGAAATACTGGAAACGCCGGCGGCCAGGCTGGCCGTGGATTTGTTATAGCCATCCACGTGCATCTGCAATTCAAACGGCCCGTGCACCACGGTGTTCGCCACGTTGAAGTGGTGGTTGATCTTGACGGCCAGGGTGAGCACCGTCCTTTGCTGAGAATCAATCTCAACCGCCGTCAGTTTACGCACGATGGTGAACTCGCCATCGCTGACCACCACGTGCTGCCCCGCAACCAGATCGTCATAAGTTTTATCGAGCACCAGGGTGTGGACGGAAGGCGAGAGCCGCACCGGCGAAACGGCCGTGAAATGCTGGCCATGGCTTCCTGTTTCCGGGTCAGGCAGAATGACGCGAAACACCTGCGCCCCATGGGGGAAACCCTGCAACAGCGGATCCGTGAGAGTAAATTGCGACCCGCTGATGCCCGACACCTGCGTAAGGAATGCATTGGCGCTGTCACGAAGGATGATGGAGTCGCCCACCGCCAGTCCCGAGGGCCAATGGTCCACAATCGTGTCTCCGGGGTGAAGCGTACCGCTATGCAGCATCAACTCCCTGGCCGAGTAAATGGTGGTTTGCGAGCGCCGCAACTGCACCCCGAACGTCGGGGCCCAGGACACGACGTTGTTGTTCAGGTGCAGAATGTTGGTGGCTTGCTTGAATCCCTCACTGAGGAATACCGCTGGATGGTGGTGGTGATGGTGATGATGGCGATGAAAGACGTGTGGGACTTCCACGGCGACCGAACCCTGTCCGGAAGAGATCTCATCGGCGCGCACGCTGGCCGCCAGCTTCATCTGCTGCTTGGGCTTGCCAAGGACCACCACGCGCGCCAGCGGTAGATTCAGGTTGGCGGGCAGTTCGCCCGGCTTCCAGCGGATGCGCCGCTTACCGCTTTCGTCTTCTACCGCCAGCAGCCGCAAAGGCTCAGAGTTCTTGCCCGGGCATGTTACCACCACAAATTGTCCGGCTTTCAACCCCGCATATGACTGATCGAGCAGCACACTCGATTCCGCGGGCACGCCGGTTTCACTCAGGCGCAGTTCCGAACGGTTATAGCCTCTCAGAAAAAGCGCGTTCAGATCGGCGCTTGCATTGAGGTCTTCGACTGTTTCAAACACCAGGGCCTGGGCCGGGGGCTGGGGTTTGTTCTTGATCTTGAAACCCGAGGGGACTATGCCCGACTGGCCGGGTTTCAAAAGGAATGCCTGCAACGCGCTGGCGCTGGCCCCCGGCGGAATGCGGTAGTCGATCAACTGGCATAACTCAATGAGCGATGCCTGGAGGGTTGCCGTGCGCAGAAACGATTCATTGGCCTTGCAGTTCTGGTAAAAGCCCAGCACGTCTGCCACGTATGAGAACATCTCGATGAAGGCGACGCCGAAGTCCTGCGGCCCCGTCTTTTCAGCGAGCATGCGGTTCCAGTTGGGAAACGCTTCTTCCAGATGTTGCAGCAGCTTGAATCGCAGGCTGCTGTAGTCGTCGGCCCTGTAGAGAAGGGACTTCTGGTAGGCGGGGTTCTGCGCGCTCACCGGCTCGGCATCATGTTTATCGATACTGGGAAGTTGCAGCATCAGCCCTCCTTCCCGCCGCACATGTGCAGAAACAGCACCCCGTTTTCAGGATGCTGGGGATCATTGTCACAGCGCGCAATTTCCAGTGGTCCCACATTGATCACTCCACTTGCCTTCTCATCGGGATAGCGGTCTCCCAGCCGTTTGAAACGGGCCACCGTGATGTAAAGCACTCCCTGGACGCCCAATACGGTGGAGTACAGATCGCTTAGCCGCACAGGCTGGCCGAAATCGAAACGCGCGGGCGCGAAGAAACCCTGCGGCCCCGTGACCTGCTGCACCTGCGCGCGCACCTGTCTTACGAAATACTCCGGCCTCACGTGTACCACCAGAGAGATGTTGATGGGCGCATAGCGCGCGTCTTCCACCTCAATGTCATAGCCCGCCATCCGTTTCTGATCGAGCGCCGCTACCAGCGCCTGACGGCGCGTGGGCACAGCGGCCAGCAGACGCCGGTCGGCAAAATCCACGCTTACGATCACGGTGTTCCAACTTCCAGTCCAAACGAACTGCGCTTTGGCATGCAGCGGTTGCACGATGCTCCCGCCCCAGGGCACGCCGTGTAGCAGAGCGTCAGCGTAGTCCTGCGGCGTGACCGCGCGGTTCTGCTGGCTTAGCGTGCGCGGCCCCGTCAGCCGGGCTTCCGCCAGAGTCTCAGGATCAGCGCCGCCAAAGCTCGCCTGTGGATTGCCGCTTTTGTCATTGACCACATCGGCCTTGGCGAATTCAGTAAGCGCGCCTGGCGCCACCATGCCCGCCGATCCAATGCCGCTGCGATAGCTCACGACGATGGGGGCATCAACTTCAGGGCGGCGCCCGTTCAGGCCGTCGCCGAAGTGGAGCGTGAGAAAGCCCTGATTGTCCTGGGCTTTGGTGTAATGAAAATCGGTGGGACCGCTGCCGATAAAATCTTCCACTTGTTGCCAGCGTTTGCCGGACACCGTGACTTCTAGCGTGGTCTGCGGCGCGCCGCTGGCATCAGCCACGTAGGTCAGCGGCGCAAAATCCAGCGCAACCTTCTGGTCCGCCTGGCCGGTGCCCGTACTGCTCTGCTGATGGCTTTCGCCGTGGCTGGTCATCAGCCCGTTGCCATTAATGTGTGTGGACGCCTTGTCATACTGGCCGCTGAGCGGCGCGTTGAAGTTGACCGTCGTTATGTGGGTAACGTGGTTCACGCTCACCGGGTCTGCGAGTTGCGCCCACTCGCCGTTACCAGCGGATTGCAGCCAGATCCATGCTCCGGGCGTCAGGAAAAGATCGAATTCACCTTCCAGTACCGCCTGGGTGCTGCCCGCGGCAACATCGGCATGCAGAAGAATGTCATTCAACTGCGGATAAATTACGCGCTCTTCGATCACTTCGAAGATCACTGCCGGCTGCGTGGCGGTGCCCTTGGTCGACAGCTGAAAACCAAGGCTGATGGCGCGCGTAGTGGTGGTGGTGACCGCGACCAGGGCCTTGGCCGCCAGCCCTGGGAATAGCTGGTGATCAATCAAAGCCAGCAGCCGCCTTACCGATTCATATTGCCCGGCAGTCCGCAAATAGGCTTCATTGGCGACACGGTCCTGGTGATAACTGAGCTGGTCGCCCAAGAAAGCGAATAACTCGAGCAGCGCCATGCCCAGGTCCGCTTCCGTGCGCGTCTGCCAGCCCGGCAGTCGCGCCGGCAGCATGTCGAGCATGCTGCGAAGAAAACTGTCATAGTCCTTGGCCAGATAATCGATGCTCAATGCTTGCTGCGGAATCACATCCCCTGGCTGTGGCGCAGCCGGAGGCCGGCAATCGACGAGATCGCACTGTGGTTTGCCGTCAAAGACCAGATTAGGCGCCACTCAGCACCTCCGACGGCAGCAATTCAAACACCGCTTGCTGCTGCTGTGTATCCTTGGTCTTGGTGTACACAATGGTGACGATCAGTTTCTCTTCTTGATTCACCACATCCACACCGTTGATCAGCACCTGGTTTCCCATGTACGTCTGCAGGGCTTTCGCTACTTTGAATTCCGTGGCGGCCGCCAGTACCTCATTGTTTCCGGCAAACACCAGGTCGCGGACGCCGCATCCGAAATCGGGAAGCATCACACGCTCTCCCGGAGAGGTGAAAAGGATCTGCTCAAGCCGCTCGCGGATGTGCTGGTCTTCATTCACAGCCGCTACAGAGCCGTCAGGCGCCAGGCCAAATGGAAAATCAAGATAAGTGCTGTCGATGCTCATCTCACTACCCCCGTCAGCGTCTTGGCCGTGGCGGGCACATTACCCGCGCCCGGTCCCAGTGCCGAAGCCGCAATGTCGAGTTCCATGTTGGTCTTCAAGTAATTGATCAAACCGGTGGCAATCGCCACAAAACTATTCCGCCGGTCCTTGGTGGTAGCGCTGGCTTCCTTGTCAAGATTGATAACCTTGGCGGCCACCATGGCATCTTCAATGGCGCGCGCCATGCTTGACTGCTCGACCCACTGATTGCTTCCGTCAATGCTTCCCGGCGACATCATTTATGGGCACCCCGGCAGTGACGGAAGCGATGGCAGTTGCGGCAGTGATGGCAACGACGGCAGCGGCGGTATCGGAATCGGTATTACCAGTTGCGGCAGCGGCAGCGACGGCAGAGAAATGCTCAGTGACGGAAGCGACGGCAGTTGCGGCAGCGATGGCAGCGATGGCAGCGGCGGTATCGGAATCGGTATCACCAGTTGCGGCAGCGGCAGCGATGGCAGAGAAATGCTCAGTGACGGAAGCGACGGCAGTTGCGGCAGCGATGGCAGCGACGGCAGTGGCGGTATCGGAATCGGTATCACCAGTTGCGGCAGCGGCAGCGATGGCAGTTGACAGAGGCTCATCACTTCACCTTCACGCATTGTGAAATTGCCGGGTTCATGGGTGAAGACAGCGGCATGGGCACGGGAATCGGCGGGCCGGTCGGCGCACCTGGCGCGGTCGTTGGATGCATGTGCGCGTCAAACATGGCCGCAAATGTCTTGCCCAGGATTGCCGGCTCCAGCGCACCTTCGCCCAGGGAAACCGTTTGGCTCCGTATGTGAACGTTCTTGGCTATCACCTGCACCGCGTCTTTTGCCAGATCGACGATGGAGCCGTCTTTGCTGGTAACGGTAACGCCCGTGCTGGTCATGGAGACGTTGTTTCCTTTTTCGTCTACAAGGCTGGCTTCGCCCGCATCGGCATTCAGGTAGAGATAAGACCCTTTCTTGTTCACCACGGTAACGCTGCCTTTTTCATCGAGGTTAACCATGGCGCCATCTTTGTGCTGGATCGTGATGCTCTCCTTGCCGCCGATGTCGCAAAATTCCATCACGTGCCCGCTCGTGGTCTTGAACACGCGGCGCATTGGCTCCAGGTCGTTAGTGGTTCCGGCCATGTCCTGCGCTTCCGTGGGGACCTGTGTTGTATTCCCCGGACTCGTCCAGAAAGTTCCCACCCAGATCGGCTGGTCGAGGTTCCCTTCTTCAAATTCCACCCAGACATTCGCGCCGTTATCGGGAATCACAAAGAAACCCTGTTCGCTCATGCCTCCACAGGGCACGCATGGAGTCGCCCAATCGGTAATCGACTCATCGTCGCTGGTGAGCGGATCATCCACCATCACGCTCGGCACGCTGATCCTCAGCCGCCCCATTTTGTCCGGATCCTTATTGTCGAAAACGATGCCCCGGTATTTTCCGAAGTATTGTTGCTCGGCGCGCTCTGCCATTTGTTCCATCGCTTCCCGCATTTCTGTTCCTCCTGCTTTTCCCTGTATCTTCTGCCGCTCTCTGCTCTTCTATTCCGGTTTTTCCCGGCGGCGGTTGCTAGCCGGGGGCCACCTGGCTGCCACTCTCGCGCACAGTAACCACGTCGGTATCCGGCGGATCGGCTGTGACCGCCAGCGGCATCGCCGCGCTGCTCGGATCTTCAATTGCGGAAGCGTCTTCCGGCGCCAGTTCTCCCATGCGATTGCGGCAGGCTTCAAATTGAACGTGGTAGGTCTTGGCCGTGAACGTGTGGACGACCTTGCGCACGTAGTAATCGCCCGTATATGTCTTACCGAAACCAAAGATCGTCACGTTCTTGTGGGTGCGCAAGATCGCTCCGTAGCGCAGTCCGTTCATTGTGCCCGTGGCTTTCAATAGACAGCTTGATCGGCTCATCACGCCGTTAAGGTAAGCCTGCATCTCTGAGGCGCTGCCAACCGGAGGACGGCGGACCATCACCGTGGTCAGCGGTACCGTGCTTGAGTCGCTGCGTCCGGCCGAGGCATCCGTGCTGCCCATGGGCGGCTGCCCGCTGTCGTCAGGCGTCGCCGGCGGAGGTGCGACCCTCTCTCCCGTATGCGGATCAAGCCGGCTTCCCGCGGCTCGCACCGGTGTGGTGCCGTTCACGAAGATCTGCAGGTCATCACAATTGGTTTTGTCTCCGAAATTGGACGCGATGGCCTTCTGCGGAGCGCCTTGCAGATTGGGCGTGCGGAAGTAAGCGGTTGCCCCCATCACATAAAACTCGTACCCTCGCCGGCGCGCCAGTTCCCGAAGAAACTGCAGATCGCTGTGCCGCTGCACCACACTGCGTGGCGTGGAACCGCCGGCGCTGGGCGGATTCGGTTCGATCACCGCGGTCAGACTGTAGGGCGCTCCCTGGATGATCTCCGTCGCGATGTCCTCATAAGTCTTGCCCGAAGGCCACGTCCTGCATCGTTGCCTCAACCCCATCACATAGGACACGTCCACCACCGTGAACGTGGCTTTGAGCGTGCCGTCAGAAGGCGTGGTGGCCACATGGATGTGCGAGATATATCCATCGATCAGGACATCCTTATGTTTGCCTACGGTTACCGTTACAGTCACCCGGCTCCATAACCCCTTCTCCGCTTCTTCCAGATGCGGCCAGCTTCCGTCATCATTGCGGCAGAGCGACACCACCAAATTAAAATGCGAGCCTTGCCCAATCTCCTCCGTGATCACAAACTGCTGCGCGCAGTTGTACAGTTGCGGGTCCTCAGCCCCGTTGAACCGTACCGAAACGCCGAATAACCTGTCCGCGGAAGATGGCATTTACTCTTTCCCTTTTCAATTGGCTTCCAGCCGCTGGCTCTTGGCCATTACCACTTAATTTCCGTTTCTCCGCCGCCTCATTTTGCTGGGTGACAATGATGTTCCCTCTCCGCTTAACCCTGGTTCGGCGGAATGGTCAGCACCTGTCCTGGCTTCAGCAGATCGTCCGGATACATCACGTCCGGATTGGCATCGCAAATCAACCACCACTTTCTTGGGCTGCGGTAGAACTGTTGGGCCAGCAGGTCCAGCCGGTCGCCCGCCTTCACCGTGTATTGAAAGCTGCCCGTAAGATCGAGCGTAGTGCGCGTGCGCTTCACTTTCACGCTTCGTCCCTGGGCGTCTGTCACGGTGTATTCCTTTACCTTCAGGTATCTCGACTCAGAAAAGAACACTTGAGAAATCTCCTATGTGCCCCAGATTGCTCAGGGCCAGCAGCATGCGCGCGGCATGGGTGTACAAGTACGGCGGGTTAAAGCCTTCCAGCACCTTCAACTGCACCGCAACGCTTGCGCGTTTGGGATTCAGGTCGGGGAAGTACTCCTGTTCGGTGATCTGCAGGCTGGTCATCACCACCGGCAGCACCCGTTTGCGTCCCCAGATAAAAAGAAGGATCGGGATCACCTTGGCCTGGGCCGCGCCGAACTGGTCGGTGGTGCCCAGCAAGTTGCCGATCGGCAGTCCGAACAACTGGTCGGTCTTGGGATAAATCATGAGTTCCAGGACCGAAAGCTGCGGCCCGATTCCGAAGTTCTGCGTCAGCCCATCGCCGCTATCGAGGTCTTCGGTCGCGTCAAGCTGAAGCGTGAGGCTGATGTTTTCTTCCGTCACGGAAACCTGGGCCAGACATGAGCGCGCCATGGCCTCAGAGCCGTCGCGGCATCCGCCGCTGTCGCTGCCGGTTCCACCCGCTCCGGGCGACTGAAAAGTCGCTGTGCGCCCGCGCGTGAGCGTTTCAGGATTGAACTGAAAGGCAAACAACAGCGGCGGCAAACTCAGCCCGTATTCAACAAAGGCGCCCCGCAACAGCTTCGGACGTATTGGAAAGCTTCCCATTAGTTATTACTCTCCAGGACAGCCACAAAGGCTGCCGGATGCGCTTGGGCCCAAACTCCTGTTTACCGAATCATTCACCCAGCAAAACCGCCAACCGCCGGATTACCTGCTGCGCCATCGCCTGCCCCGCCAGCGGATCGTCCCCTTCCGGCAATTCAATCGTGAGCTCGTCGATCTCAATTTCGTCTTCGTTTGGGTCATCGTTCATTCAGTCCTCCCACGCAACTGAAAATCGGGACATTCCTCCGCTGAACTGGTCCGATCATTCGATCAACCGGTTTTCGTCTTGACCGTACGAACGGCGCTCACCGATCCCGCCGCCCGCTCCAACTCTTTCTGAAAAACCCTCACCGTCTGCGCCGCTGATGTCCGCTGTTCCTGCCGCTGCACCAGAACGTTCATCTTGTTAATCGAAATCTTCAACGTGTCCTCTCAATCCCGGGCCCCGATCTTCCAAGTCAGTCCCTGATAAACAGCGCCGCCAACAGCCGCACCAGCATGTCGCCGTTCAGCGTGAGAAAGTTGCTTCCATCCGGCACAACCAAGCTGCCGGCGGTCTTGCCGCGCATCAGAATTCCGCGAGTCAGCATGTCAGCAAATATCTGCTCGCCCGGGTCCGCCGTGATGGCATCTGGCAGTCCATCGGTCGTGATCCTGATCACCCCGAACTGGTCCGCGTCAATCGATTCCAGGAAAGGTGTGAAGGTCACCTGCTCTGCAGCGCCGTTTAGAGTTGACTTCACCGTACTAATGGTCTTGTTCAGCGAAGTAAATGTATGGTTCGTGAAATGGTCAGTGGCCGGCGCGGTTGTGATCGAAAGATGTCCTTCCGTTCCAACGATGGAACTCACCAGAGAGGCGAATGCCGCATCGAGCAGCGGCCACTGCACGACGATGAATGCGTCGCGCGCGGCCCTCTTCGCCTGCGTGTCCGCCGCCTGGCTGGCCCTGCGCGCTGTTTCCTGTTGGAATAGATCGCTCAGCATTGCTAATCAAACGCCATGTGATGGCGCTCCCATGGGTTGAACAAAATCTGTGTGGCGGACGCGGCCTGCGGCTGGACCGATGGCGCGGAAGGCTGTGCCTGCGTGGCCGGCATTGCCGGTCTCTGCACCGTGATATGCAGGTTTCCGATGTGGACGCGCCGTCCTTCGCCTTGCTGATGCGGAGCTGCCGCGCGATCATTCAACCGGTCCAGCAGCGCTTGCTGGCTTCTCTCGTTCTGCGGACGGCTTTCCGGCATCGCCGCCGGTCTGGCAGTTCCGGCCGGAATATTACCGCCGCCCATTTGCACACGCGCCGCTTCAAAATGCACCGGTACCGCAGTTGGAAGAAGCGCAACCGCGGCAGCGCTCTCAGCCGGCATCAGTGTCCCGCTGTTTTCTGTTGCCGCGGCAACAGACATCGATAGCGGCGCTCCCATGGCCACAACCAATGGCAAGGGAGGCGTGCCCGGCAATGCCGCCGCGAATTCCGTTGCCGTGGGCATGAATGAAATTTCCGTTTGCACCGACAGATGCTTCTGCACCAGCACGCTCGGCAGCAACCGTGTTACATCCGGCTCTACTGATCGTGCGTCTGCACTCTCGCTCATGCGATTCGGTGTATTGGCTTCGGTCCCGGCTGCTGGTTTGGTTTCCGTGCCGCTTGCAGGTTTTGCCTGGAGCACGCTGGCCGGAATCACAGGAAGCATCGACCGATCGATGGCCGCCCCGAAATCGTTATTTAGCGCATTTGCTTGCGCTTCTGCCCCGCCTGCCGAGATACTGTGCGGGTGCCGTGGATTCGCTCCCGATTGAATTGCATCGGTGGCTTGCACTCCCGTGGGCCCCGGCGTCAGAGGCATCTTCGGCGCGGACGATTGCGGCGCATCGCCTTCGGCTTCGTCGTTCATGCCGGGCACGTCCGGGGTGAGGCCCGCCATCGCCACTGCGGCCTTGCCTGCTCCCTTCTGTTCTGTCGGCGCCGCTTGCGCAGTAAACGAGCCCAGCCATGGCTCCTGCGCGTGCCGCACGCGGCCTGCGTTCGGCGCCGCTTGCAGCGGCATTCCGTTATGTTCGAAATACGATCGTTCGCGGCTCATTACCTGTTATTCCCTTGCAATTGCTCCAGCTTGCTGGCCAGCATCGCCAGGTAGCGCCGCCTCTTGGTGCGCGGCAGTTCCAGAATTTCCCGTTCCGTCCAGTGATAGTGAAAAGCCAGGTGGTGTACTTCTTCGTACAGTCCCTCGGCGCTTGTCATCCATTCGGCAAAAAAAAAACCGTAGAGGTCGAACGGATAACTCATGTCGGCCCGGCAATGCGGGCACTGGA